>ULSN01065633.1_pt1 | contig 77224 bp, 61 predicted proteins | sample 1956771 | NCBI WGS metagenome assembly ULSN01 (sample SAMEA4835709, study PRJEB28245) | human gut metagenome | biome: gut microbiome; material: fecal sample | place: Denmark | collected 2008
TCCGTGCATCTTTAAGTTCTTGTCAACCCAAAGTGTATTGAGCGTGGTTGCATCAAAGCCTGTAAGGAACATATTTACGACAATAAGCAGGTCAAGCTCCTTATTTTTCATACGCAGCGATACGTCCTTATAGTAGTTTTGGAACTTGTCAGAGGAAGTATCATAGTTCGTATGGAACATGACGTTATAGTCACGAATAGCATCTTCAAGAAAATCTCTTGAGTTCTGGTCAAGAGCGGAAGTATCCTCAGAGTTTTCGTCATCAATAACGCCGTCAGCTTCTTCTTCATTAGCTCCGTAGCTGAAGATAGTTGCTATCTTCAAAGACTTGGAAGGATCTTCCGCCATCTGCTTTTTGAATTCCTGATAATACAGCTTGGCCATCGGCACAGAAGCTACAGCAAAGATAGAGTTAAAGCCGCTCAGGCGCTGCTTGCGCTTGATTTCCTCGACCTCCTGACGGCCTGCAGAGGCAACATCCTTGATATTGGTCAAGGCATTAAACACATATGTCTTGTCGCCACGATAAGTCTTACGGTCAAAATTGCTCAGAATATACTTGGTTACAAGCGAAATACGTTCAGGAGCCATCATCGGTTTCTCACGGTCGATGCCCCACACATCTTCGTCCTTGATATCCTCTTCCAAAGCCATGGTCTTGATGAAATCAACACGGAAAGGCAAAACGTTCTTATCATTGATAGCATCAACGATGGTGTAGGTATGGAGCTTATCACCGAAGGCCTGCTCTGTAGTCATAAGCTGGGCGTTCTTCCTTGCGCCTGCGTTCTTGGCAAAGATAGGAGTACCTGTGAAGCCGAACAGGTAATACTTTTTGAAATGCTTGATAATATCGGTATGCATATCACCGAATTGAGAACGGTGGCACTCATCGAAGATGATAACTATTTCCTTATTATAGACATCATGTTGCTGGTTTCTCTTAATAAAATTAGCAAGCTTTTGTATCGTAGTGATAATGATTTTAGCATTAGGATTCTCTAATTGCTTTTTCAGAATCGCAGTGCTGGTATTGCTGTTGGCAGCACCCTTCTCAAAGCGGTCATATTCCTTCATGGTCTGGTAATCGAGATCCTTGCGGTCTACGACAAAGAGAACCTTATCAATAAAATCGAGCTGCGAAGCCAGTCTTGCAGTCTTGAAGCTGGTCAAGGTCTTACCGCTGCCGGTCGTATGCCAGATAAAACCGCCTCCGGCTACGTTGCCGTATTTCTTGTAGTTGTGCGCAATCTCAATGCGGTTCAGAATGCGTTCCGTTGCCGTAATCTGATAAGGACGCATAACCATCAGCATCTTTTCGGAAGTGAAAATGCAGTATCTGGTGATGATGTTAAGCAGCGTGTGCTTCGCGAAGAAGGTTTTGGCAAAGTCAACGATGTCAGGAATAACCCTGTTATTGGCATCTGCCCAGTAGCTTGTAAACTCAAAGCTGTTGCTGGTCTTGCTCTTTTTAGTTTTACCACCATGCGCGTCCTTAATGGTATTGATACGGGTAGTATTGGAATAATACTTGGTCAGCGTACCGTTGGAGATAACGAAAATCTGCACATATTCAAAAAGTCCGCAGCCCGCCCAGAAGGAATCACGCTGGTAGCGCTCAATCTGGTTGAACGCTTCACGGATAGGCACTCCCCTGCGCTTTAGCTCGATATGAACCAGCGGAAGGCCGTTGACGAGCACAGTCACATCATAGCGGTTATTATACTTCGCACCCTCTGCCTTGCCGTTTTCGTACTGATTAAGCACCTGCAGGCGGTTGTTATGCACGTTCTTCTTATCAATAAGGCGGATATTCTTGGAAGTGCCGTCCTCACGCTTCAGAACCTTTACATAGTCTTCTTGGATTGTCTGCGTCTTATCTTCAATCTTGTCATTAGGATTAGCGATAGCAGTAGTAAAGAACTGCTCCCATTCGCTGTCCGTGAACTTAATATTGTTAAGCTCTTCCAAGCGTTCACGCAGGTTAGCGATAAGGTCTGCTTCCTTATGGATATTCAGATAGGTGTAGCCCTGTTCAACCAGCAGGCGGATAAATTCTTTTTCCAACTCTGCTTCGCTCTGATAGCTGTCCGAGCGTCTTGGCACAGGCTCATATTCAGTTATTACCGTGTTTTCCGTAGTTTCCGCCACGATATTGAAATAAGGCATGGCTCACGCCTCCTTTTTAAGTTCCTTAAAGGTTAAAAGCTTGTCACGATAGTATTCATATTGTTTCTTGAGCAATTTAATCTCTGCCGGCAGACCATTGGAGATGTCGTTGCAAAGAGTGTCGAAACGATCTAATTTATCAATTAAATTCTGTTGCATACTTTTATCTGGGACTGGAACTTTAAAGGCTAATACTTTTTGAAAATCTAAAGAATCTACTGTTCCACCTTGTTTTTTGCATCTTTCTAAAATTTCTTTTCCTTTTGCCTGTATAACGTGAAAAGCATATCGCGGAAGAATATCATCATTTACTATAAGTATTTTAATATCTTGATTTATTGTAGTTTGAAACGGTATGTAAGCAACCGGAAGTGTATGTTTTAAAATACCAGAACGTGTAACTATAGCAACGCTGTTAGCTGGATACAAATTCATAGATGCTTCACTAAGTGCTTTTTGCGTAATATGATCTTGTGTATCTGACAAAGTGCTCATTTTCATATCTTTAGATGAAATCCAAGGTATAGTTCCATTTTCCCAAAAACTTTTTTCTGCCATAAATGGAGTTTTACCACCAGACCAATTACCTAATTCAGAAAGTGCTTTTATTGGATAACTTTTATTGTTAGAAATCAAAAATTCCCTAAAATATTCATACTGCTTCTGCCGAGCTGCAAGCTCGGCTGCAAGCTCGGTAGATAAGAACGTGAAATTGTCCAGAATCCGGACAATCTCACGTTGTACCTCCAGAGGAGGTACAGGGAGCTGAATACTCTTTAAAGTATCCGGCGTAACTTCCATCACTTTTGTTCCATGCGCCAATCTTCTCTTTTGATTGAAAAAATGCTGCGAATGAAAGAAATAAGCCAAATACTTAGGATCTAACGAATGATATATTATAGCAGAATGTCCGCTAACAGCAACTTTTTCAGTACCTAACCAAGCAACACATTTACAAATATCTTCAATATTTTCACTGGTAACTGCCATTATAATGTCATTAGGTTCTGCATATTTTTGTTTTGCAAAACATTCATCATTGATAAATGTCAAGGTTTTATCTGTAAACAAGCCATAGCGTGTATATATTTGACCATAATGAATACAAGGCTTTCCTTGTTCTGTAAAGTCCTTCTTTTGGAAATTGCCACCTCGGGAAATAGTAGCAACATCTCCTAAAGTCTTATATTCCACCCCGTCAGGGCACAGCCTTCCAATTAATTCTTCCAGTTTTGTCATTATACTTCATCACCATCTTCCTTCTCCTAATGCGACCAATTAAGATTTGGCAGACATGTCTGCCAAATTGCCTTATCTCTACTTTGAAATATTATATTCTTAATATCAATAAGAGTAGCATTATATTCATCAGTCATTAAATTTTTACCCATTACCCTACCTCATTTCTGTAACATCAGAAAACGGCACGCGCGCGTGCCAAATATTCCAACTATACTAAATAGCAAGCTTCTATTCTGTAGCCACGGCTAGCAATTTACCCCTCAATTTCCGCAATAATCTTGTCGATTTCGCTGCGCAGAACCTGCTCACGGGCCACAATCTCCGCGATTTCCGCATTGAGCTTTTTGATATCAATCTTCTCACGGGTGTCCTCAGGCTCCACATAGGTAGAAACAGAAAGATTGAAATCGTTCTCGGCGATTTCCGCATAGTCCGCCAGATGGCTGAAATGAGCAACATCCTCACGTTTGGCAAATACATCAACGATGCGGTCAATATTTTCAGGCGTCAGCTTGTTGTTATTCGTAACCTTAATGCATTCCTTGGAAGCGTCAATTAACATAACCTTGTTATCGCTTTTGCCTTTTTTGAGCACCATAATACAGGTAGCAATGCTCGTACCGAAGAAAAGGCTGCCGCTAAGCTGAATAACCGCATCCACATAGTTGTTATCTATCAGATACTTGCGGATTTTCTGCTCCGCACCACCCCGGTACATGATACCGGGGAAGCATACAATAGCAGCCGTGCCGTTGGCAGCGAGCCAAGACAAGCTGTGCATAATGAAAGCCATATCAGCCTTGCTCTTGGGTGCAAGCACGCCTGCAGGAGCAAAACGCGGATCGTTAATCAAGGTAGCATCGCCGTCACCAACCCATTTTACGGAATAGGGAGGGTTGGATACGATTAGCTCAAAGGGTTCCTCATCCCAATGCTGCGGATTGGTAAGCGTATCCTCGCAGGCAATATCAAACTTATCAAAGCCAATCTTATGCAGGAACATGTTAATACGGCAGAGGTTATACGTAGTGATATTGATTTCCTGACCATAGAAACCGTTGCAGACAGCATCCCTGCCCAAAAGCTCAGCGCATTTCAGCAGCAAAGAGCCGGAGCCGCAGGCCGGGTCATAAGTCTTGTTGATTTCCTTTTTGCCTACCGTGCCCAAGCGCGTAAGCAGCACACTTACTTCCGGCGGGGTAAAAAACTCGCCGCCGCTTTTGCCGGCACCGGAGGCATACATGCCCATAAGGTATTCATAAGCGTCACCAAAGGCATCTATGGAATGGTCATTGATATCACCAAGATTCATATCCTTCACACCGTTGAGAAGCTTGGCAAGACGCTCGTTGCGCTTCGCTACAGTCGCACCGAGCTTATTGCTGTTAACGTCAAAATCATCGAACAGTCCGGTGAAATCCGCCTCAGACTCACTGCCCTTGGCAGAACCCTCAATGTTGTTAAAGATACGCTCTAAGCGTTCGTTAAGGTTCTCGTCGTTGGCTGCATTAGCGCAAACATTGCAGAACAGCTCGCTTGGCAGCATAAAAAAGCCCTTTTCCTCGATAAGACCTTCGCAGGCTTCCTCTGCATCCTCATCGGACATCTTAGCATAATCAAAGTCAGCATCACCTGCTTCAATCTCATTTTGGTTAATATAATTAGTCAAATCCTCAGAAATAAAACGATAAAACATAGTGCCCAGCACATAGTTCTTAAAATCCCAGCCGTCTACAGCTCCGCGCAGCTCATCCGCAATCGCCCAAATAGCACGGTGAAGCTCTTCTCTTTCCTGTTCCTTCTTAATATCAGTCACGTCAAAACCTCCTAAATTTATCTTAATGTATAGTAATTACTAAACAAACAAATTCATAATTATATTATACAGCCTTAAGCAGATAAAAGAAACGCTTTAAGGCTATTTATTTCTTTGAACGGCACCAATAAAAAATCCTATCGCAGATTAAATTACAAACCTGCAATAGGATTTTTATACTTATCTCATATTAAATTATGCAACAGTAAATCTCTCAGACTTTACTTGCTCAGATACTCGTCAATAGCAGCTGCAGCCTTCTTGCCTGCGCCCATAGCGCTGATTACGGTTGCAGCACCGGTTACGATGTCGCCGCCGGCGAATACGCCTGGAATAGAGGTAGCGCCTGCCTCGTCAGCAACGATGTTACCGCGCTTGTTGACCTCCAGATCAGGAGTAGTCTGCTTAATCAGCGGGTTCGGGCCCTGGCCGATAGCCATAACTACCATGTCAACGTCGAGCACATACTCGCTGCCTGCGATAGCTACAGGAGAGCGACGGCCGCTGGCATCCGCTTCGCCCAGCTCCATCTTAATGCACTTCAGGCCGTTAACCCAGCCCTTTTCATCGCCCAGGATAGCAACAGGATTGTTCAGCAGGCGCAGCTCAATGCCTTCTTCCTTAGCATGGCCGATTTCTTCCTTACGCGCAGGCATTTCCTCCTCGCTGCGGCGGTACACAATATATACCTGCTCCGCGCCAAGGCGCTTCGCAGTACGCGCTGCGTCCATTGCTACGTTGCCTGCGCCAACGATAGCAGCCTTCTTGCCAACGTATACAGGTGTAGCGTAGTTCGGGAATTCGTAAGCCTTCATCAGGTTTACACGCGTCAAAAATTCGTTGGCGGAATATACGCCGTTGAGGTTTTCACCGTCAATCTGCATAAAGTGCGGCAGACCGGCGCCGGTACCAACGTAAACAGCGCTGAAGCCTTCCTCCTCCATCAGCTCCTTGATGGTGAAGGTGCGGCCGATAACAGCGTCAACTACAATCTTTACGCCCAGCTTTTTCAGTGCGGAGATTTCATGCTGTACAATCTCCTTCGGCAGACGGAACTGCGGAATGCCATACATCAGCACGCCGCCGGCAGCATGCAGTGCTTCGTACATGGTTACATCATAGCCCATTTTTGCCAAATCGCCAGCACAGGTCAGACCGCTGGGGCCGCTGCCTACTACGGCAACCTTCTTGCCCTTGCGTTCTGCCGGAGCTTCTACATCGTTATCCAGGCCATGCTCACGCGCATAGTCAGCAACAAAGCGCTCCAGGCGGCCGATTGCTACAGGCTCGCCCTTGATGCCCAGCACGCATTTGCCTTCGCACTGGTTTTCCTGCGGGCAGACACGGCCGCAGACAGCAGGCAGGGTGCTCTTCTGCTTAAGGATTTTATAAGCCTCGGCAAAGTTTTCCTGTGCAACCTCATGGATAAACTTAGGAATATCAATATTAACCGGGCAGCTGCCTACACAACGCGGTTTGGGGCAGTTCAGGCAACGCTGTGCCTCGTCTACCGCCATTTCCTTAGTGTAGCCAAGTGCTACCTCCTGAAAGTTTTTGTTACGCACATCAGCCGGCTGTTCCGGCATAGCATTTCTCATTCCTCCACGCATTTGCAATGACCTCCACAGCTATATTCCAGTGCTTCCTGGTCCTTGTACATCTGCTGACGCATTACCAGGTTTGCAAAATCTACCTCGTGAGCATCAAACTCCGGTCCGTCTACACAGGCAAATTTGTTCTCGCCGCCAACCATTACACGGCAGCCGCCGCACATGCCGGTGCCGTCTACCATGATGGTGTTGAGGCTGGCCGTAGTTTTTACGCCGAAGGGTTTGGTGGTCGCTGCCACGTTTTTCATCATGATAACAGGGCCGATGGCCAATACCAGGTCAATCTTCTCGCCTGCTTCCAGCATTTCACGCAGCGGGTCGGTTACAAAGCCCTTGCGGCCTGCACTGCCGTTATCGGTGGTCAAAATCAGCTCGTCGCTGATAGCAGCCATTTTATCCTGCCAGATTACCAGATCCTTGTCGCGCGCACCGATGATGGAGATAACCTTGTTGCCCAGCTCGTGGTATGCACGCGCAATGGGATAAACAGGTGCAACGCCGATGCCGCCGCCAACTACTACAACAGTACCGAACTTGCCCATCTCGGAAGGATGTCCCAAAGGACCTACTACGTCGAGAATATCATCACCTTCATTAAAGGTGTCGCACAGATGCTTGGTGGTGTTGCCCACAGCCTGCACGATTAAGGTGATATAGCCTTTTTCACGGTCAAAATCCGCAATAGTCAGAGGAATACGTTCGCTGTATTCGTCAGTGCGGATGATTACAAACTGTCCCGGATGGCATTTGTGTGCCACCAACGGCGCGTCTACGACGAACTCGTAAACAGCAGGTGCTAAATTTGCTTTGGTAATGATTTTAGCCATTTTCTTGCATTTCTCCTTTTGCTGCTAATTGCTATTTATTCAAGAGCTTTCTGGTGCAAGCCTCAGCTTCCGCATAAATCTTTTCTTCGTCAAAGGTCAGCAGTTTGCCTGCTTCCACAACCTTTTTGCCTGCTACGAAAACAGTGTCGGCGTCGGTGCTGCTTGCTGCATAAACCAACTGGGACAGCTTATTGTGACGCGGATACCAGTAAGGCTTGTGCATATCCCACAGTACGATATCTGCCTGCTGGCCTGCCTCCAGAAGTCCTGTATCGGCAAAGCCCAGAGTTTTGGCACCGTCAACGGTTGCCATCTCCCACGCCTTTTTAGCAGGAACAACGAGAGGATCAAAGGTGGTTGCCTTATGCAGCATTGCGGCAGCACGGCATTCCTCCAGCATATCCAGATTGTTGTTGCTGGAAGCACCGTCCGTGCCCAGGCCAACGCAAATGCCCTTGTTCAGCATTGCCGCTACCGGTGCGATACCGCTTGCCAGCTTCAGGTTGCTCTGCGGGTTGTGTGCTACACGCACGTGCTTGGCAGCCATGATATCCATATCCTCGTCTGTCAGATGTACGCAGTGCGCAGCAATGGTGCCCAGCTCAAACATGCCCAGCTTATCCATCAGCTGAATCGGAGTCATGCCATGCTCTTTGACAACGGTATCAACCTCAAATTTAGTTTCGCACAGATGCATCTGGATTTCTGCCTTGTTGGCAGCAGCCTCGGCAATAACCTTTTCCAGATAATCAACCGGACAGGTATAGGGAGCGTGCGGACCGTAGGTGATGCGGATACGGCCATTGTCATAGCCCTGCCAGTTCTTCGCCAGCACAGTGTTTTCAGCCAGCTTAACGTCCTTGTCCGGTGCTACGCCGATCAGGCCGCGGCTGAGGTTAGCGCGGATACCGGTTTCGGCGCAGGCACGCGCAACATCCTCCATGAAGGCGTACATATCGGCAAAGCAGGTAGTACCGCCCTTCAGCATTTCTACAATGCCCAGCATAGCACCCCAGTAGATGTCGTTAGCGTCCATCTTGTCCTCAATCGGCCAGATTTTGTTTTGCAGCCAATCCATAAGTGCCATATCATCGGCATAGCTGCGCAGCAATGTCATAGAAACGTGGCCGTGGGTGTTGACCATACCGGCGGTAGCCAGCTTGCCCTTGCCGTCAACGATTTCGTCGGCAGCAAAGTCTGCAGGCACGTCCTTGCCTACATAAACAATCTTATTATCTTCAACGGCGATGTTCTGCATTTCACCGTTCGGAGTATGCAGAAGCTCGATATTTTTAATCAGTAGCTTAGCCAAAAGATTTCACTTCCTTGGTATAAATTAATTCCTGCCTCCCTGTTTAATGCTTAGGGAGGCAGATGACAGTGATATTATTGTTTTCTACTCCTCGCCCTGCTGACGCTTGGAGTAATGCTTTTCATAAAAATCATGCATCACGTCCACGTCCTCACAGCTCAGCTCGTACACCTTGTTGCCGGTGCCTGCACAGATTACGGCAATCTGCGCCGCCTTTTCCAGAATTTCGGCAGCAAGCAGTGCCTCCGCCAGGTTCTTGCCCCAGCACACAGCGCCATGGTTGGCTAGCAGCACAGCCTTTTTGCCGTTCAGCGCACGCACGGTGTTATCCGCCAGCTCCTGCGTACCGCAAAGAGCGTACTGAGCGCACTCCACCCTGCCGCCGATAATCTGCACGATATCCTCAATAATCGCCGGCACTCCCTGATGCATAGCCGAAAGCGCACTGGCATAAATGCTGTGCGTATGGATTACGGCACCTGCCTCGGGATAGGCGTTGTAAATGGCGGTGTGCACCTTCAGTTCGGAAGAAGGAATGCGCTTGCCCTCAACAACGTCGCCTTCACGATTGATGATAACAACGTCCTCAGGCGTCAGTGTTTCATAACCATGACCGGAGGGTGTGATAGCAATATTCTGCGCGTCAATGCGGCAGCTGATGTTGCCCCAGGAGCCTGCGACAAGCTTTTTTTCAATCAGCGCGTGGCCTGTTTCCACAATGGCGGCACATGCACTTTCTTTAGCAAATAACTGCGTTTCCATGATTATTCGGCAGCCAGATATGCCTTCTGCTCATCGCTCAGGGTATCGATGCCTGCGCCCATAGCCTGCAGCTTCAGAGCAGCGATTTCGGTGTTCAGTTCTTCCGGCAGTACATACAGTTTGTTTTCCATTGCTCCCTTGTGGTCAAGCAGATATTTCATAGCCAGGAACTGCATAGCGAAGGACAGGTCCATAATTTCAATCGGATGGCCGTCGCCGCATGCCAGGTTAACCAGACGGCCTTCGCCCAGCAGGTTCAGCTTACGTCCGTCAGCCATGGTATAGGTCATGATATTTTTGCGTACTTCATACGGAGCAACTACGGAAAGCTCCTCCAGATGATGTTTGTTGATTTCTACGTCGAAGTGACCTGCGTTGCACATAACAGCGCCGTTCTTCATAACCTCCATATGCGGTTTGGTGATTACGTCCTTGCAGCCGGTTACGGTTACAAAGATATCGCCGTGTTTAGCAGCCTCCTGCATCGGCATAACACGGAAGCCGTCAAATACTGCTTCGATACCCTTAATCGGATCAACCTCGGTAACGATAACGTTAGCGCCCAGGCCCTTGGCACGCATAGCAACGCCCTTACCGCACCAGCCATAGCCTGCAACAACAACGGTTCTGCCTGCTACGGACATGTTGGTGGTACGCATGATGCCATCCCAGGAGGATTGGCCGGTACCGTAACGGTTATCAAACAAATACTTGCAGTAAGCATCATTAACGGCAATCATCGGGAATGCCAGATGACCTGCTGCAGCCAGAGCCTTCAGACGATGTACGCCGGTAGTGGTTTCCTCGCTGCCGCCCATCAGGTTAGGAATCAGGTCACGACGTTCGCCGTGCAGCATATTAACCAAATCGCCGCCGTCATCAATGATCAGCTGCGGTTCGCTCTTCAAAGCCTCGCGCAGATACATATCATATTCTTCGTTGGTGCAGCCATGAGTTGCGAAAACAGTTACGCCGCTGTCAACCAGTGCTGCGGCAATTTCGTCCTGAGTGGAAAGCGGGTTGCTGCCGGTAACAACAACGTTTGCGCCTGCGTTCTTCAGCACGAGTGCCAGATAAGCAGTTTTTGCTTCCAAGTGAATGGTTACAACCATGTTGATGCCCTGGAAGGGTTTAGTTTTGCTGTATTCATCGTTCAGATGGTTCAGCAGGGGCATATATTCCTTTGCCCACGCGATACGTTGATGACCTAACGGTGCCAATTTGATGTCTTTAATAATGCTTTGCATAAATCTAAAAATCCTCCTTTAATATATGCTCTTTAATCTTTTAAAAGAGCCTGCAATTTCTTAATACTTTCTGTATACGGCGCTTTAAGTACGCCATGCTCGGTAATAATACCGGTAATAAGCTCTGCCGGTGTCACGTCAAACGCAGGGTTAAACACTGCCACGCCCTCAGGCGCAGTCTGCTCGCTGCGGAAATGACGTACCTCGTCTGCCTTGCGCTCCTCGATAGGAATCTGCGCACCTGTCGCAATCGTAAAATCAAAGGTGCTCGTCGGTGCGGCGATATAAAACGGAATCCCGTGTGCCTTCGCCGCCAGTGCCACGCCATAGGTGCCGATTTTGTTCGCCGTATCGCCGTTGGCCGCAATTCTGTCGGCACCGACAACAACAGCGTTCACACCCTTCGTGCGCATGGTCCACGCTGCCATATTATCGGTAATCAGCGTAACCGGAATGCCGTCCTCAAACAGCTCAAACGCCGTTAAGCGCGCACCCTGCAGCAGCGGACGCGTTTCGTCGGCATAAACCATCTTCAGCTTGCCCTGCGCGTAGGCACTGCGGATAACGCCCAGCGCCGTGCCCCAACCGCAGGTTGCCAGTGCGCCTGCGTTGCAGTGCGTCAGCACTACGGCAGAGTCAGGCAGCACAGCAGCGCCGTATTCGCCCATACGCTTATTCATGGTGATATCGTCCGCATAAATCTGCTCGGCCTTCTCCTCTAGCGCCTTGATAATCGCCGCAGGTGACTTGTCCTCGCCGTTCAGGCGCACTGCCAGAGCGTACTGCAGATTCGCCGCCCACGCCAGGTTTACCGCCGTCGGACGCGCAGTAATCAGATCCGCACGCACAACGTCCAACGCACCCAAAAAGTCCGGCTTGTCCGCAACCTCGCGCGCACCCAGTACCATAGCGAAGGCAGCGGCAGCGCCGATTGCCGGAGCACCGCGCACCTCCAACCGTTCAATAGCCACTTTCACGCGCTTATAATCCACGCAGGTAATCCATTCTATCTTTTGCGGCAGCAGCGTCTGGTCCAAAAGCACCAGACTCCCCTGCTCCCAACGCATAGTTTCTACCATAACAACCTCTTACAGCTTAAAGCCGCCAAACTCTTGCATAGCGTGATGGCAGTTGCACTTCGCCTCAGTCGGCTCTTCATAAGCGATGAAGGACAGAATCAGCTTTTCCATATTCTTAATGCTGAGTGCCATAGCGTCACAAACCTCTTTATGGGAAAGCGGTGTCGGGGAAATGCCTGCTGCCATATTGGTAACGATAGAGCAGTTAGTGTAGCACATCTCTGCTTCACGCGCCAGAATAGACTCGGGCATATTGGTCATGCCAACCAGGTCACCGCCCAGCATAGCGAACATTTTAATTTCGGCAGCACTTTCAAAGCGCGGGCCTTCGGTGCAAACATAAACACCGTGCTTATGGAAGGTAATATCCGTTTTCTCCAGGCATTTGATAACCTTCTCGCGCAGAGTCGGGCAATACGGATAGGTGAAATCGCAGTGCGCTACACCAAGCTCGGGGGAATCGTAGAAGGTGTTGATGCGGCTCTTGGTGAAGTCCAGCACGTTATCGCAAACTACGAAGTGACCTGCCTTCATCTCCGGGTTGAGGGAACCAACTGCGGTAGTAGCAAAAATCTCCTCAGTTCCCAGGCTCTTCATAGCCCAGATGTTGGCGCGGTAGTTTACCTTGTGGGGCGGTACGGAATGGTCTACACCGTGACGACTCACGAAAACCACCTGATTACCGCTCATTGTGCCAATGTTGCACAATGCTTTACCAAACGGTGTTTCTATAATCTTTTTTTCAAATCCCTTCAGGGTATCGGGATTATCAATACCGGTTCCGCCAATGATAGCAATTTTACGCATATGCTTTGCCTCCTTTATGGGTAAATGTGATAATGAAAACTGTTTGCTTAAGTATGTTATTACGCATAATATCTATGCAGATTCTCCACACTTTTTCTATTATATAATACCATAAATAAGGCATAATTTAAAGAGCAAAGAAAAAGCACTCTTAGCAGGTGTGAGAGTGCGAAGTGGGTGTGGGTTAATCTTTAAGCAATGCTTCGATTTTCTTTTTAGCTTCTTCTAACGTATTACAATGATCAAGAATATGTAAACATTGATATGTTACTCTTTCTTCAACTTGCTTGACAAGAAGTTCAGCGCATTGCTCATCTTCTAATTCTTCAATCTTTTTTTGAATATCATCCATTTTTAGCATCTCCTTATAATAATTTAAATTTTATTGCTGGCAAAGCTTAAGATAAGCTTGCTTAATTACTTTAGCCATCAGTATTCTTCTTTGTCGTAAAAACTCCATATAATCTAATTCGGCAAAATTTAACGGCAATGCATGCTCTGCACATGATTTCTTATAATCATCTTCGCCTAACTTATTTCTATACTTTGCAACATAAAATTCAGGTGCATTATCTGAAATATCAATATTAGTTGCATAATCAAGATATGTATAGTTTGCAATCTGATTTCTATCTCTGTCTGTTGTGTAACCAAGTTGCGTTAAATAATGTTTAGGAAAAATATGATGCTTATCAATTGCATTTTTACTGCCGCTTGCTCCTGGCACAAAATATTTTGCCAACTGTGACGTACTAAATAGCATAGGAGTATTTAACACAATTTGTGAAGCAATGTAAGCGTTCCATGCAGGAGAATTTGCTGATGCACTGTTTAACTCATTCGGAAGCGTAATATTGAAGTAATCATCACTGAATCTTGCAGAAATAGTTTCTTCCAAATATGCAATGAGTTCCTCAGCATTTTTAATACTACGTAAATCAGCAAATTGCTTTTCAACAGTGCTTTCCGTAGAATCCGTATAGAACGAAGTCACTGTACCCATAAAAAACCACTTACTGATAATATTTTTAAGCTGCATAGCAGTTACGTTAAAATCATATCTAGCAATAAGATATAAGATATAGCTAAAAATCACAGCATTTTTAGCAGATATTTGATTTTTATTGATGTAACCCGCTTCACCAATAATATTGAGGAATGAATGCCAATTGTTGAGGTTCATTACTTTTTCTAATGCAGCTTTGAAAGTATCAAGATTTTTTTGTCTTTCTTCAGATGAGTATTTACCAGTATCTAAGTCTTTACCTCTCAATAACATATAAGCATAACGCAACCTAGCCCTTCTGAAACCTAATCCGACAGCCATTCTAATCAAATGAGATGGCTCGACTGCTAAAATATTATTATAGGATGTTCCGTCACGAGGAATTCTTGATTCTTTACAAAATTGATTAATACGGTCATTAGTCGAATTTTCATATACAGAAATCAATGTTTGTATAAAATTATTTTCATTAAGGCTTTGTCCACCGGAATTAACACGAACAAAAATATCTGCAACATCTTCTTCCGGTGCATCATAGCTGATTTCAAGCGTAGGCAGTGAATAATCTGTTAAATTGAGCAGTGCGTTTATATTATTTTCGATTAAATCTTCTTCTGCATCTGTAAGACGATCCATATCTTTTTTCTCTCTGCTCTCATTTAACTCTCTTATATATCGTCTTCTCAATGTACTGATTGTATTATTTTCCTTAGCAAGAAATACATCTGATACCTTGGATATCCATTCCGGTGCTTTTTCTAATGCAGAAGTAAATACCGCAAATTCTCTGGTTAATGGATTAAAAGAAATTCTTATTTCATGTTCAGAAAAATTCTTATCCATAATCTTTACACCATACATAGATGCTACAAGTGCTGTCAATCTTTGCTGTCCGTCAATAACCAATTCTTTTGCTTCTACATAGGTTTTGTCATTAGAACCAATAGAATTTTTCTTGCTTTCATAATTTGCCGGTGATTCCCATAGCATAATATATCCAATTGGGTATCCTCTAAGCATAGAGTCAAAAAGCTCTCTTACTTTACTGTCTTGCCACACAAAAGGTCTTTGCAAATCAGGAAGACCTATTCGACCGGATTTTACATCTCTAACTAAATCTCCGACTTTACTCGGTATGTTTTTAAAAAGCTCCTTTGTCATATATCAACCCTCTATTTCTTATGCTAGGTATTTATATACTTTCAAAATAGCATAAAATATACATATCGTCAATAGTTAATTTTCTAATTAAAAATTATCAAATTGGTAGAAAAATTGAATGTAAATTATTTTTCAGTCTGCAATACATATTTTATACTTCTTGCTGCACCAACTCTTTTTATGATTCCCTCAATCTGCATATCACGTAATATGGTTCTTGCTCTTCTAGGCTTAACATTAAGAATAGTTGCTGCTATTTTTGCAGTAATATTTTCATTATCCTTAATATAGGACAATATTAAAGCTTTTTGCTCCTTACTTTCTTCCGGCACTGCCTGCTCAGTATCCGGCACTGTTTCCTTAGTATCTGGCACTACTTGCTCAGTATCCGGCACTACTTGCTCAGTATCTGGCACTGCTTGCTCAGTATCCGGCACTTCTTGCTTAGTATCCGGCACTTTTTCCTCAGTATCCGGCACTGTCAACTCATTTATTAGGACATCAGAGCCTTCATTAGCTTTTTTATTAGGACATTGGGTACTCGTCAGCCCAGCTTCTCCCAAACTTTCAACCGGCAATATCAAGCATACCCTGTCAGGATTTTCCTTTTCTGTAATATCCGGCATAGCAAAATCAGTACCAGTCCAAGCTTTAAATATCATAGGTAAACCACTGCCAGCACGTTCACCTATATTTATGAGACTAAACATCTTTATTAAGCCGGAATTACGTGGATCGGAAATTCCGCCATTTATTGCTTCATCTAAATCAATTCTGAATGTACCGGCATTAGTCATCGTTATACTGGTAAGGTTTCTTTCAATAACAACACCTGTATTTCCATAGTAATCAGCGTTGATTAAGGTATTTGCCAAAGCTTCTCTTAAAGCCTTATGCAATTCTGTATCATCAATGCGACTTATCCCGTCTAAGGCAAACGGTACTTTAATAGACTGAGCAATGCGATTGTACACACGGAAATAAAAATCATATATATTACCGCTCCAATCACCGGAACTGGAAACAAACCTATCACTCCAACGAATATCATCATCCAGCTTTTCGCGATAATCCAAAAAATAATGCGGATATTCTCTGACAATCTCATACTCGTACCCGAACATCAACAAGCCTGCAGCAGTAGGATGTAATTTACCATCAGCATCTCTGCCGACTGCCCCTATACGATAGAGAAAATCAACATCTTCAAGTGCTTCCCAAACATGCCCAGGTCTTATCCCCTGCATTCTTATGCGGTAGCGTTTAATAGTATCTTTATCTAAGACATCTAAATTCATGTTTCCTAAGACAAGCATATCCTGTGTTTTAGGCGAAGCATCGCGCAGCATTGCCTGAATAACTTCTTTTGTACAGCGATAATCACCCTCGCCATTGCGTTTGTATGCCGAAAACAGATTACCATCAAGATATATAGGCTTATCATATCTTTGTGCGCGCGGTACATTAATAATAATAATCTTTTTACCGTCAAATTCCTGAATTATAACATCTTTATCGTTAAGAACATTGATACTGATTTTGCTTTGATTGTTGATGATATTCCAAAAGTCTATTACTAATGCATCAGCATCATTTACACCTTCAACATGCAACTGATGTTGCGCATCTTCTGTAACACCAAGTAAAATTATACCACCATTAGTATTAGCAAATGCAGAATAAGTTGCCCACAAACTCTTCGGTAGGCCAACGGCAGCCGCTTTTGCTTCCAAGCGATTATTTTCTTTGTATTTTTCGATGTTAGAAAAGTCTAGCATATGGAACTCACCTTCAAATCAACAATCTATAATAAAACTAGCTTTAAAAATATTCTTGACAGAAATTTCTTGTTAACGTATATAACACATAACTTCTTAAGTCCATTATACTCGATAAAAATAGTTTTAACAAATATATTTTCAGTAAAAATTTTGATTACTTCCCCACAAGCTCCAACAGCTCCTGCGGCCTAGCAATCACAAAATCCGGCCTGCCATCCTCCAACAGCTTCTCCCAGCCAAAGGCCGTATAGCGCACGGCAACGGTTTTCGCCCCCGCACTACGTCCGCTCTGCAAATCGAAGGGACTGTCGCCGACGCACAGGCACTCCTCCGGCTGCACCCCCAGCTTGGCACACGCCGCCAGCATCGGCTCAGGATGCGGTTTGCTCTCCTTCGTATCGCCCAAAGCAACAGTCGCATCAAAATACGGCGTCAGCTGCAGGCAGTCCAGCCCACGGCGCAGCATCGGCGGCTTTTTGGAGGTGACCACTGCCAGCTTAATGCCCTGCGCCTTCAGCTGCTCCAACGTTTCCTGCACGCCAGGGATAGGACGGATCATATCATCGTGATGCGCGTTATTATATTCTCTGTAAGCGTCGCGCATAGTTTCCACCAGCTCAGGCTTACCGGAAAGCGCAATCATTGCCTCCGGCAGCGGCAAGCCGAAGGTAGCGACAATCTTTTCGCGCTCCGGCGTAAAGCCCAGCACCTCCCTACAGGTGTGCTCAAAGGTGGCAATAATCAAATCTATGGTATTGGCAATAGTGCCGTCAAAATCAAAAAGTATTCCCTTAATCTGCATCTTCATATCCTCTCCGCTCTTTTTGCTCATCTTCATAACATTTGCATAAGCACAACAAATTTATTATATCATGTTTACCTGCCCTTGCGTACTAAAAAAGCACTCCCGCTTGCGCGGAAGTGCCTATAAATCTTATTTTTCGTCCTTTTTCGCAAAGACTACTTCCTTAGGACCGTCATTTACTGCATCCTCGGGAATAATTACATCGTCGAAGCTGATGCCGCGGGTGTGCAGCGTATGGCTCCACTCATGGTCATGGCGGTGCCACCAGCCAAGGGCTGTAATAGGAATCCAGCTGTAAATAAACAGCGGATACAGCAGCAGATACATCCAGGACTTGAAGGAAGCGCGGATTTTCCACAGTACCGCTACCGGGAAAATATACTGGCCGATACCAACCAAGGTCCAAACCTCTACCGGAATAATGGTATACAGAATATTGGTGTAGAACGGATAGAAGTTATAAACATAGCTGCAAAGCACGAAGAACGTGGAAATCATCAGGAAGTACGGCTGAATGAGGTTCACAGAGCAGTCCAGCATGACGATATTACGTGTCTTGATTGCTTTTTTGATCATCGGGATGAGATAGCGGTCCGCTACATCAAAGTGGCCCTGTGACCAACGCTTACGCTGGTTCCAGGTCTGCTTGAAGGTCAGCGGCTTTTCATCGTAAATGATTGCATCATGCGCCCAGGTTGTAGGAATGCCTTCCATCATCGCCTGAATGGTGAATTCCATATCCTCAGTCAGGCAGGTTGCACGCCAGCCGTAACGCTTCAGCACCTCGGTATCAAAGCACATGCCGGTACCGCCAAGGCAGCAGGAAAGGCCCATGTTATACTTTGCCAGGCTCCATACATGGTTAACAATCCAGAAGGAAATTGCAAATACGCCGCTTACCCAGGTATCAGTCGGGTTTTTAGCATCCATGTAGCCTTGGATAATGCGTTCGCCGTTGCACAGACGGCTGTTCATCTCCTGCAGGAAGTTGGGATGCACCAGGTTATCGGCATCGAAAACGCAAACCGCATCATACTTTTTATCCAGCTTGAACAGTCTGTCAAACATCCACGCGAGAGCAAAGCCTTTGCCCTTACCGGTTTCGCTGAAGCGCTCATGCACCAGCGCGCCGGCCTTGCGTGCAACCTCTGCGGTTTTATCCGAACAGTTATCCGCAACAACATAAATATCATATAAAGCGTCATTATAATTCAGACGGCGTAGGTTATCTACCAATTGAGCAATAACTCTTTCCTCGTTATGCGCGCAGGCAATCAAGGCAAAGGTCTTGCTTTCATTATATATCTTAACTTCCTTCTTCTTGCCGAACAGGCCGAACCAAGAAACAAAAAAGTAGTAGAGCGTAAAAAATATAATCAATAGCTGCAAAGGTATCATGATTATATCAAAAGCTGTATACATCAAAAATCTCCTTTACTCCCCTAACGGCAAATTATTTGTTCTTACCTGTAAGAGCACGGTAAACATGGTTTACAATGCCTGCCAGCGTATAGGTGAACATTGCTACAAACGGCCACGCACCGGGACGCTCGTACAGCATTACGGCACCGACGATTACGGCAATGATTACGGGCAGACGGTACATAGGATTACCCTTGCCCTTGAAATCCGGGAATTTAACCTCGCTGTACATGATGCAGGCAATTACCAGAGTAACTGCTGCCAGCACAGCCGGAGCGAACTGATAACCGGAAACAACATAGGTTGCCAAGAAGCAGGCACCTGCCGGAATAGGCATGCCCTGGAAATAACCGTGTACAACGCCGGTGTTGCAGTTGAAGCGTGCCAGACGCAGGCAGCCGCCCACAGCGAAGAGTGCAGCGATAACCTGACCTGCAAGGCCCAAATCCTGCAGACCATACATATAAATCATGATGGCAGGCGCAACGCCGAAGGAGCACATATCGCAAAGAGAATCCATCTCCTTGCCGAAGTCACCGCCGCCAACGCCGAGAGCGCGGGCAGCACGGCCATCCATAGAGTCAAAAATCACAGCGATTACGATGAAAACGGGGGCAAGGAAGAAATCACCCTCGATAGTTTTAAAGATAGACAGCACACCGAAAATAAGGCTCGCAGAGCTGATGCTGTTCGGAATCAGACGACGCCAGTTCATTATTCTTTAACCCTCCCCACTACGGTAATACCGCCAACAACCTTATCACCCTTCTTAACGGTGATTTCAACATTTCTGGGCACAACCAGCTCCGTGCTGGAGCCGAATTTGATCATGCCGTAGGTTTCGCCCTGTTGGAGCTTGGTGCCTACAGTTACCCAGGAAACGATGCGGCGTGCCAGCAGGCCGGCAATTTGGATTACCAGGAAACGCATACGGCCGTTATCCATACCGATAGCATGACGCTCGTTTTCAAAAGAAGCGTTTTTCTCATATGCAGGCACGAACTGTCCGCAGGTATAGCGCTGATATTTGATTTCGCCGTCGAGCGGCGCACGGTTGGTGTGTACGTTGAATACGGAAAGGAAGATAGTTACCTTAGTCGCAGGCTCGTTGAGATATTCATCATCAAAAATTTCATCTACGCCCATTACCGTACCGTCTGCAGGCGAATACAGGATGTTGGGATCATAAGGCGTAACGCGGTGAAAATCGCGGAAGAAGTAGGCAAAGTATAACGCCAGCACTACGGGGATTACGGCCCACACAGCGCCGAAGAAATAGTATACTATTGCAGCCAACAACAGAGAAACACCAACATAAATATAACCATCTTTTACAATAAACATATAAAGCCTCGCTTTCCTGCGAATATTTCTTTTGATTTCAGCTTAAATCAGCAAACATTCCCAAACTGACTGTGCAGTCTGTTTTTTGCGGATATAAAAAGTGATGGAATGCTACTTCCATCACTTTATTATAATACACCAACCTGCTTTTGTCTATATAAGTGTAAAATTCTTAGCACTTTTGATAAGCACAGCATTTTTTAGTCAACATCAGAACTTGGATGCCATTACCTTGATTACAAACTTAGGCAACGCCATCATGCGCATAAAACGGCTAGGCTGCTTGTACAGACGGAAGGCCCATTCCAAAGAAGCATCCTGCATCCATTTCGGTGCGCGCTCCATTTTGCCGGCAAGCACATCAAAGCTGCCGCCGATGCCCATCAGAATTTTTGCGTTCAGCTCCGCGCGATGTGCTACAAGCCATTTTTCCTGCTTCGGTGCGCCCAAGGCAACGAAAAGCATGTCTGCACCGCTGGCATTAATATCCGCAATAATCTGCGGCACATCCTCATCCTTAAAGTAACCGTTGTGACAGCCAACTACCTTTACGCCCGGATAAAGCTCCTCAGCCTTCGCCTTCGCAGCTTCGGCAATTCCCGGACTGCCGCCGAAGAAGTACGCCTTATAGCCCTTGTGCGCGGATAAATCCAACAGCTCGTTATACAGGTCAAAGCCTGCTACACGCTCCGGCACCTTGTAGCCCAGGTGTCTGCCTGCCCACACGGCACCGGCGCCGTCGGGCAGCACCAGCTCCGCATCCTCGCAGATAATTTTTTTGTAATCTGCGTTTTCCTGGCACATCATGATGATTTCGGCATTCGCGGTAACAACGAAGGTCTGCTCCTTGGCGAGCATTCTTTCTTCAAGCGTTTTCACTGCCTCCTGCATCGTCATTGCGTGTACAGGCACGCCTAATATTTTAATCGGGTCTTGCATATGTTTTGCCCCCTCTTTTCTGCATAATAATACTACTATTGTACACTACTCTGAGAATTATTTCAAATCCGTATACAAGAAAAAGTGAACCCTGCGGCATTTGCTGCCGAGGGTTCACCCGAATTGCTTTACTGTATATATGCCTTCAGCACATCGCTTTGCTTGTCAAGGCACAGATACTTATATACCGGTCTGCCAACGCTGCCGCGGTGCAGGTCCAGCTTCAGCAGGTGCAGGGATTTCAAAAACTCCAGATATTTACGGATAGAAACGCGGGAGATTCCCACCATGCCTGCCACCTCTTCGGTAGTAAACATGCCGTCAATACTGCAGATGCAATCCCAAACCGTGCCTAAGGTGTTTTTATCAAGGCCCTTGGGCAGAGTTACCGCAACCTGATTTTCCTGACGCATAATAGTAGTGTCAAGATCAGCCTGCTTAATGATGCCCTGCTCCTCAACAATCTGATAACGCTTCAGATAATTGTTCAGCGCAAGGTTAAAGCGTTCAAACTCAAAGGGCTTGATAATATAATCGACAGCGCCCAAACGCAGCGCCAGCTTAATTTTATCCTTATCGTTTGCTGCCGAAACGATGATGACATCTACATCATAACCACTCTCGCGTATTTTAGCCAAAAGCTGCAAACCATCCATAGTAGGCATAAAGACATCAAGAATGATTAAGTCGTATTTGTTCTGACGCAGCAGCTTCAGTGCAGTATCTCCGTTACCGGCGATATCACACAGCTGAAACCCCTTAATCTGGCTAAGATAATGCTCATGTAATTGGGCAACCATCGGGTCATCTTCTACAACTAAAACGTTAATCATCTTAATCCCCCTCTTTCCTGGTCGGAAGCCTTACGATAAAGGTAGTGCCTTCACCCGGAGCAGACTCCACTGTAATGGTGCCATTAAGGTTATTGATGCTTTGCTTAACCAGATATAAGCCAAAGCCATGACCGCTTTCGCCCTTGCTGCTGAAGCCACGCTGGAAGATATGCTCGCGTATCTCGTCACTCATACCGGGACCGGAATCCTCCACGACAATAACAATCTCGCGGTCAAAATCCAGAATCGAGAGATTTACAATGCGTTCACCGTCAAAATTCTTCAACGCATCAAAGGCGTTTTCGATAATATTGCCGGCAATCAGTACAATATCATGTACCGAAGGCACATCCAGCTCGCTGTGCAGCTCGCTTTCCTCTGTCAAAGAAAAGTCGATATCAAGTTCACGGCTGCGGCTTATTTTACCGAGGATAAAGCCTGATAAAGTTATATCCTTCAGGCGGGTTACTACATAAGAAACCTCAGATTGTCTGTTATAGGCAATTTCCTGCGTAAAATTCTTCAGCTCATCATAGGCCTTCATATCGATCAGGCCCATAATCACATGCATTTTGTTCATAAACTCATGTGTCTGCGCTCTTAAAGCAGTAGCATAATTTTTAAAGCCTGTCAGCTGGTTAGCCATCTCTTCTACTACAGATTTTTTGCGGAAGGTAATCACGGCACCGATAATGTTCTTGCCCTCCAGCAGCGGTACTGCAGTAATAATAAAGACGGTATTGCCCATCTTGACACTGGCATCAACTAAAGTTTTACCTTCTTTTATAATATCATCCCACGGCACACGTTTCAAGACATCTTTTGCAGATTTTCCAAATAGTTCATTAACTCCTTCAATACCTGCTTGCTTTAAAAGCAATTGGGCCTCGGAGTTGACAAGCGTAATGCAACCGTTGCTGTTGATATTGATAATACCTTCACGTACAGAGTTAAGAATAACATCGCGCTCCTGCAGCATTCTGGTGATTTCTTCCGGCTCATAGCCGAAAAGAACACTTTTAATCCTTTTCGCCAGATAAATTGCGCCCCAGATGCCGACAATCAGACCAAGCAGCGTCATAGACAGCAAGAATAAAACCGCGTCGATTGTTGAGTTATTGACGATTTCGTCGGAATAACCGGTAACAACATAACCGATGGTTTTCTTGTTGTCATCTTTGACAAAGCCTATGGCCTTATTGGGAATCGCATAGTTTTCCTTATAGGAAATATTGTTGCGTCCCGCATATTTGTCTACCAGATTACGCGCGCTATGCTCGAAGTCCGGCAGCTTGCCGGGATTATACAACACGCGCAGATGGCGGTTCTTGTCGTAAATCGCTACGCCCGCTTCATCCGAATGGTCAACATCGTTAACAAAGGCAGCCATAAAGCTGTCTACGGAATCCTCCGGCTTCTTGTTCTGCTTCTCCAGGCTCTCCCTTATTTCCGGAGAGTTGCAGAGAATGTTGTTAATACTTACGGCGTTGATACTGACGCGGTCGTAAATTACCCGCGCTACCCTCTGCGTCGTAAACAAAGACGTCGGCAGCAGTGCAATACACACTACGAGCGTAATAAGTACTACTATTTTCTGTAAAAGTGAAAGCGTTTTTCCTGATTTGTAATTGTAATTATCGTTAGATTTTCTCCACATCAGCAGGTACCGTCAGGAACTGAATACCAGGATTTCGTTCCAGAATCCAATTCAGGGACCACTCGTTATTTACAAGAATAACAGGTCTGTCCTTTTTATCATAAACAAGCATTCCGTTATCCAAGCCTTTAATATTCTCAATCAGCTTCTTATCCTCTGCATATACCCAACGTGCAACGGAGTACGGCAGCTGATTCATCAGCAGCTTAGAGCTGTACTCGTTGAGCAGACGATATTCCAGAACCTCCAGCTGCAGTACGCCGACTACGCCGACGATGTAGCTTTCAAGACCTACGCCCTCCTGACGGAATACCTGAATAGCACCCTCCTGCGACAGCTGGATGATACCCTTTTCAAACTGCTTGCGTTTGAGGGAGTCCTTAGGCTGTACACGGGCAAAAATTTCCGGCGGGAATACAGGGAAGTCTTCAAATTGCAGCTTCAGGCTGCTGTCGCTCAGGGAATCACCGATACCGAAGATACCCGGATCAAAAACGCCGATAATGTCACCTGGATATGCTTTTTCCACTATTGTGCGCTCCTGAGCCAGGAACTGCTGCGGCTGTGCCAGCTTAACCATCTTACCGGATTGCTTGTGGTAAACGCTCATTCCCTTGTCAAAGACGCCGGAACAAATACGCATGAAGGAAATTCTGTCACGGTGAGCAGGATTCATATTAGCCTGGATTTTAAAAACAAAAGCAGAGAATTTTTCGTTCTCCGGTGACAATATTGTACCATCCTGCAGCATTCTTGGCTGTGGCATGGGAGACATTTCCAGGAATTTTTCCAGGAAGCTCTGTACGCCGAAGTTAGTCATAGCACTGCCGAAGAACATCGGAGTCAGCTCGCCGGTGTTAACCTTTTCCATGTCGAATTCATCGCCTGCCATATCCAGCAGCTCGATGTCATTGCACAGGTTTTCGTACAGCTCTTCGCCAAGCATCTCTTTGATTTTGGGATCATCCAAAGAACCGGTGGTGGATTTCAGCTTGTTTGCACCATGGCTGGTGTCGTCCTCGAACAGCTCGATAGTGTTTTCCAGACGATTGTACACGCCCTTGTAATGGCCGTCGATACCGATAGGCCAGTTAATCGGATACGCGCGGATGTTCAGCACCTTTTCCAGCTCGTCCATCAGGTCGAAGGGATTACGGCCGTAGCGGTCCAATTTGTTGATAAAGGTAAAGATAGGCAGACGGCGGCGGTGGCAAACCCAGAACAGCTTCTTGGTCTGCGGCTCTACGCCCTTAGCAGCGTCAATCAGCATAACAGCGCTGTCGGCAGCCATCAGTGTACGGTAGGTATCCTCGGAGAAGTCCTGGTGACCGGGGGTATCCAGAATGTTTACGCGGAAGCCGTCGTAATCAAATTGCAGTACGGAAGAGGTAACGGAAATACCACGCTGTTTTTCAATCTCCATCCAGTCGGATACAGCGTGCTTATTGCTCTTTCTTGCCTTTACAGAGCCTGCCAGGTGAATAGCTCCGCCGTAAAGCAGCAGCTTTTCGGTAAGGGTTGTTTTACCTGCGTCAGGGTGAGAAATAATAGCGAAGGTACGGCGTTTCTTAATTTTATCCATCAATTCTGTCATTATGTATATGCTCTCCTATTTCTTTAAATTTTTGGTAATCCTGGCAATTTCATCCTCATCGGAAACCAGCTCGTCTACTGCCGGATAATCGGCGTTCTGCTCCTCGTACAGCTTGTAGGCATCAAGAATCTGCATTTTGATGTAGTCGGGAACAGGAATTTCCGTCTGCAGCTCACCGCGCATGGTTACGCGGAAGGCAACGTTCTCATAGCGTTCACTGCTGTAGGTTTCGCAGGTGAAGGAAGTACGCATGAATTCATCCTTGAAGGTGCAGTCCTTCAGGATGTGCGCCTTGCGCTCCTTATCCCAGGCTGCATAGATTTTGTACAGCTCCTGCTGTGCCTCCACCGGCACGTCCTCGCCCAGGACAACGGTTTCGGTTTCATCTATCGGCGTGCAGTCCATGTTGTTGTAGACTGTGCCGTCCTCCAGCTCCAGATCAACTGTCAGCACATAGTCAACCTCATGAAAACTGGCTGTTTTAATCTGCCATTTCTGCTGCCAGCGGGCAATACAGTCCGGGCAGATAAATTTGGTATCGCGAATGCTATTGTTCATGTAATTATCACGATAATACAATTTTTCTCCGGGCACAAAATGTTCGCCGCATTCACTGCAGACGAATTCCAATGTACGAATCATCGGTCAAAACCTCCCAATATAATATGAAAAAGCCCTTACGTTGAACGCAAGGCGCTCTGCTATAACAGTAATCATTCGCCGCCGTAACCGTCAGCAACTTATGCTCTGAAACGATTTCTTAAGCTTGATGTTTTGCAGCTTTTGCTGTCAATTACTGTTCAAATTGCTTTATTATGCCGTCAGCGGCAGTTGTATTTACCTCTGCTGCCCGACAGCTGCGCAAAATATATGTACACGTTCTATATTATAACATATCAGATTGTTTTTCCCTAATAATTTTTCTTTAAAATGGGGGTTGTTTGGGACGTAATAATATTTTCCCGCGTGCCCCAACTTCCTTTTAAACATGAAAAAAGCCTTTACGTTAAAACGTAAAGGCTATAAGTCCGACATTGGTCGGAGCGGCGGGATTCGAACCCACGACCTCTTCCACCCCAAGGAAGCGCTCTACCAAGCTGAGCCACGCCCCGAATCACAAGGAGTATTATACAGGTTTATTTGGATTTTGTCAACACTATTTTATAAATTATTTTAAACTTTTTTTACACCGTCTGTATCCAGGTCCAGAATATGGTAGCAGGCATGCTCGTTATTGGCCACAAACACGTCTACCATAGCCTTGGCAATGCGCTCACAGTCTGCCTCCGGCGAAGCATAGGCCATCACCGTAGATCCTGCACCGCTGATAATAGCGTTATAAGCGCCTGCCTCTTTGGCAGCCGCAAAAACATCTGGCAAGCCCGGAATCAGATGCGCACGGTAAGGCTGATGCAGCTTGTCCTCCAACGCCATGCCCAGATACTCATAATTGCCGCTCAGCAGCGCACCGACCAAAAGCGAAGCTCTGGAGGTGTTATATACTGCGTCCTTGTGCGGTACAGTCTTGGGAATAGCCTGACGCGCAAGCGACGTAGGCAGCTTGCTGTCGGGAACAACGGCGATGAACTTCAACGGCTTGGCAGGCAGCAGACGCAGGGAATGCGCCTTCTCCTGCTCCATATAGCTGATGGTGAAGCCGCCGTACAGCGCCGGCGCCACATTATCGGGATGGCCTTCGATTTCCGTAGCGATACCGAGAAGCTCATCCTTCGTATAATGGTCATCACACAAAGCGTTGGCTGCAAACAGACCGGCAACAATCGCACTGGAGCTGCTGCCCAGACCGCGGGACATAGGAATGCGGTTGAGCATCTTTACCTTCAGACCGATGCGCTGGCCATCGGTTACGGCGTTCCACACGCGCAGAAAGCTGGCGAAAGCCAAATTACGGCCAAACGGCTTCAGATAATCTGCGCCCTCGCCCTCTACCTCCAGCTGGAAGCCCTTCTTATCGGTTATTTCATAGCTTACTTCGTTATACAGATTGCAGGCCAGGCCGAGGGTATCAAAGCCGGGGCCGCAGTTGGCTGAGGTTGCGGGAACCTGAATAAATACTTTTTTCATGCTGCCGCCTCTTTATGCCAAATGGCTGTCTTCTACACGAATCACACAGCTGATTGCTTCTACTACCGGCAGCACGCGCAAAATTTGCAGCGCCATCTGCAGATTAGCCTCCGAAACACTGTGGGTAATTACAACAATTTCCGCCTTGTTGCTCTTAACATCATTAGTCTGTACAACATTGCGCAGGCTCACGTTCTGTGCGCCGAAGGCCGCAGCGATGGCTGCGAGTGCGCCCGGTTTATCTGCTACCTGCAGGCGGATATATGCCGGTGCGGACATCTTATCAGGCGGGCAGAGGCGTTTTTCCTCAAAGCAGGTGCAGCTGATGCGTCCGGTAGACTGATGCTGCATATTGCGGGCAACATCAATAATATCGCCGCAGACAGAGCTTGCAGTCGGCAGACGGCCAGCGCCGAGGCCCAGGAACATGGCCTCACCGATAGCGTCACCGTTGACGAATACAGCGTTATAAACGCCGTTTACGCCTGCCAGCGGATGGGAAAGCGGAATCATCGTCGGGTTAACACGCAGGCTTACACCGTTCTCCGGATCGTTCTTGGCAATCGCCAGAAGCTTTACTGCGTAACCGAGGTTGGTTGCATATTTGATATCGCAGGCTTCGATGCTTTCAATGCCTTCAACCTGCACATCGTCCAGATTGAAGCGGGTATTGAAGGCAATAGATGCCAGAATAACGATTTTACGCGCAGCATCCAGACCGCCGACATCGGCAGTAGGATCGGACTCTGCATAGCCCTTGGCCTGCGCTTCCTTCAGCACCTCATCGTAATCAAGGTGTTCGTTAGCCATCTTGGACAGCATATAGTTGGTGGTGCCGTTCACGATACCCATGATAGAGGTAATCTGATTGGCTGCCATACTGGTTTTCAAAGGTCCGATGATAGGAATACCGCCGCAAACGCTGGCTTCAAACATAAAGTCACAGTTGTGCTCATGCGCCAGCGGGAACAGCTCGGAGCCGAATTTGGCCAGAACGTCCTTGTTGGCAGTAACAACATGCTTGCCGTTGGCAAAGGCTCTGGCGATAAATTCCTTGGCAGGATGCTCGCGGCCCAGCAGCTCAACGATAATATCAATATCCTTATCCTCAAGCACCTCATCAGCGTTATCGGTAAAAATATATTTATCGCCGTATTCCTGTTTCAGGCTGTCGACATGGCGGTCAAGCACCTTGGTGATTCTTACCGGCTTGCCTACCTCTTTGGCTATTTTTTCTGCATTTTTCTCTAAAACCTTCAGCACGCCGCCACCGACAGTGCCGGCGCCCAACAGACCAACATTTACAAAATCCTTCATTTAGTACCCCTCCAATACCTAAATAAGTAATCGGTTATACCTGACCTAAAACTTCCAAACGTTTTACGCCGTCAATCATGCGCAGCTTGTCCAGCAAAGCCTCCAGATCTACCGTCAGATGCTTGGTTTCGATAGAAATGGTGGTGTTGGCAACGCCCTGCAGAGGAATCCCTTGGTTGATGGTCATGATGCTGCCGGAATCATCGGCAACAGTATTCAGGACCTTGGACAGCACGCCGGATTTGTGCTCCAGCAGCAAGGACAGAGTAATGATTTTTTCCTTGCTTGCTTCATAGAACGGGAAAACGAAATCCTTATATTTGTAATAAGCACTGCGGCTCAGGCCCATTTTTTCAACTGCTTCGTTGATAGTTTTGATTTCGCCGCGTTTGAGGATTTCTTTAACCTTTATAGTTTTTTTAATTGCCTCGGGAAGAATTTCTTCACGAACCAAATAGAATGTGGATTTTTCAGACATACTAGTGTCCCCTTTCTTCATACAAAGTTCTTTTAATATTATACCACTGTTCTCTTGAAAAGTACACTTGTTATTTTTGTAAATTTTGAACAAATTCAGTGCACAATACAAGCATGCAAATATACAAAAAAGCTTCCGTTCCTGTAAACCTACAGGGACGAAAGCGTCGTTTCGTGTTACCACCCTAATTCATACATATGTCGCCATATGCACCTCATCAAGTACGCAGGGATTTGGCTTACCCTTTAATACTCCAGCACTATAACGGGTGCTCCCGGACGACCTAACCGCACGCGGCTCAGCCAATCAGTTCCAAGACCATCTTCGATGTCACCACCTGCTCCCTCTCGCACCAGAATGAAGGTTCTCTTAGCCAGGCTCGTACATGTACTCTTCTCTTCATCGCTCAATATTAAGCTACGTGCAAAATGATACAACATACATGCTCAGCTGTCAACAAAAATTGTTACATTTCTCGTGGGAAAAGAAACTACCAAGATTTTTGTAAACGATATTACAAAAATACGGAAAGCAGCAGCGTGCTTTCCGTAGAAAAATTAATCGCCATAGGCTAGAATTTGATTTTCTTTTTTTATATCTAATGTCGCTACTACCATGAGCACCACGCTATCATATTTTGCGTAATACTCATGCAGCACTCTGCCAAACAAATCACGAATTTCACCCAGCTTCTGCCCCTTATGCACTTTTTCCTCACGCGACACAAAGGCATACCATCGCCAGGAAGCATCTGCATCAAGATATTCACCCTTAGTAATGCGCTTAATTGGTGCAGTTCTTTTCACTATCATAAAATCGACATGGAGAACATAGCCTGTTGCTTCCTAAAAATCTACACTTCATATTAATTTGCAGGCTGCCAGTCTTTCGTGAGCCAATAGAAATCGCAAGCCTGAATGTTGACATTAGCAACCTTGCTAGAGCTTACAATATTAGTCTGCGGATGTCCATAGATAATCGTTGCCGCATCATCGAGCAAAATCTTTTGCATATCAATGATAAGCTGGCGGCGCTTGCTTTCATCAAATTCACTAATATATTGATCACCCAAGGCATCATATTTAGCATTACTATAGCCAGAGCCATTTTGTGGATTGGAACCATTCACATTAGTACGCCAATACATATTCATAAAGTTTATGGGTGAGCCAGCCTGCTCAGCCAAAATATTAGAAATAAGCAAATCATATTTGCCACTTGTACCAATGCCATCAAGCACATTATAGTCTACAGCATTAATATTGATTTTAATACCAACCTTCTTCGCATCAGCCTGAGTTGCCTCTGCAAAAATAGGCAATTCGGCACGGCTGGTATAGATAACATACTCAAGCTCTAAGTTTTTGCCATCCTTATCTACAAAACCATCTCCATCACTATCTTTCCAACCAGCCTCAGCAAGCAACTGTTTTGCACGCTCAACATTATAAGTGTTCGGATCTTTTAGTTCATTATAACCAAAATCCAAAGTCGGTGGCATAGCAGGCCCACCAGGAACATAGGTATTATGCAGCAAACTCTTGCAGTAAGTAGGGCGGTCCAGTGCAGATAACAGAGCTTGTCTTACACGCAGATCTGCTAAAGGCCTGCCCTCATTAACATTCATTCTAGCCAAGCAATCACGAATAGACGCTATTTCACTTACATGATAACCTTTTTTATCTCTAAAGAGCGGCATATCACCATAAGCTACATTAACAGCAACATCTATCTCTCCCTTTTGCAGCGCCATAGCCCTGGTATTGGGATCATTAACAGAAGGAATCTCCACAGAATCATAGGGTACCTTGCCATCCCAGTAATTAGGATTAGCCTTCATGACAGTCTTATTCTGGTTGAAAGTTTCCACTATATATGGACCTGTGCAGATAGGTCCCTTGCGCAAAATGTCTCTATCCTTAACGCTCGTATCAATGATAACAAAATAAGGATCACCTAAAACTCCAGGCAGACCAGGAGTCGGCTTCGTGGTTTTAATAATCAGATTCTGTCCTTCTGCCTTCATAGAAGCAATCTGCGCCCAGGTTTTTGCTTCTAAAGATTTATCAAGAGTTCTTTGAATGGAAGACATGCAGGCTTCAGCAGTAACCTTGTTACCATTCGAAAATTTTGCTTTATCATTAATTTTGAAGGTCCAGGTAAGCTTGTCGTCGGCAACCGACCAGCTTTCGGCAATCCAAGGCTTCACATTCATTTTTTCATCATATTTAATCAAAGTCTCGCCTAAGCCATAACGCGTCAGCGTCCAGCCAATAGCATGGTTCGTAGGCTCAAGATTATCGGCAAAGTTTACCACACCAAATTTTAAAACCTTATTACCAGACGCCTTAGCATCATCAGACTTACTGCCTCCGCAACCAGCTAAAGACAACGCCATAACAGCAGCAAGAGCCGTTGCTGAAAAATTTTTCCAAGTTAACTTCATACACATACTCCTTTTAAACATTCATTCTAAGATAGATGTAAAAATAATAATCTATGCTATTAGAACTTTTATTGCGCTATCATTATAGCACTTGCGATTCTAAATTTCAAGGTGTAATTTAGATTTTTGCCAAAAAAATATAGCAGCTGAAGAACGCTGCTATAAAATCTTTCAAGTCAAAAGACCTGCTAAAACAACCTTGAGATAGGCAATAAACTGCGGTATAAATTCTCTTGTACCATAGCCAATTTCAGAGAAAATAGTTATGTTATTAGCTTTTTTATATTCACAACTTGCAGGATAGAGTACCAAAGCAAAGCTGTTCTCTAAATCTATAAAGCGAATTGCTTGCTCTGCATCAAGCTGTGGTAAAGCAACCCTTGCTACAGCCGCCAAGCGACAATAATCAACATACATTTGCTGCCTAAATTCCTTATGCTGTTCATCGCTCGCCCCTGCTAGAATTATCGTATTCGTAATAGAAAAAATAGACAGCAGGCGCTCATGCCTTAGCAGCATAGCCGCCCATTTTTGACAAAAAGCATCCAGATCATCAATAGGAGCTGTAAAGCTTACCTCTGCATCTGCCACCATCTGCCTGATTTCCTGCATGAGAATCAGTAAAAAAATATCCTCTTTACAAGAAAAGTAATTATATAAATTTATTCTGCTGAAATTGAGATTTAAGGCAATTTTACTAAAAGTAATCTTATCATAGCCAATCTCATCATACAGTTTTATCGTGGCATCTATTATCTGCTGCACTCTTTCCTGCTTCTGTTTTTCTCCATGCGCTCTTAAAAAACTCATCTTTCTCCTCTAAATTCTTTAATCATCTTCTTCATTCAGCTTTTTGCATAGCATCGTCAGTCCGCCCAGCGTCCAGAAGCACAAGCCCATCTGCGTATTAAAATACACGTGGTCAGTCAGGCCGCCGACGATAATGCCCACCGTCGCCAGCACATAGCCGCGTCCCATCGCCTTCAGCCAAAGGCTGCGACCGTGATAAGCAAGCCTCCAGGCGGCAGGCAGGAAAATTCCCCACCAGACAACAAGAAACGCCAGCAGACCATGCGCACCCGTAACATGTACGGTTTTGATTTTTTGCTTAGGATTGCCCAGCTAGCGCAAAAGACCTTCAATGCGCTCCATACCTAATTTAATACCAAACTTGCCCGGCTGTCTAAATACGCCAGGCTCTCTGTATAATTCATTGTGCTTACGCCTCCATAATTTTTCTTGACACTATATTATAACATATTATCTAATTCTTGCCAGCAAACGTTTCCGCAGCTTTATAAACTCTGCCAGCTTCTATATCAGCATAACCCTTTGCCAACTTGTCATGTAGCTGCGCATTAGTCATCATATCAGCATTAACTGCCACAGGTGCTTTAGGCAGCGTAACAGAAAACGGTATTCCGCCCGTAAGAACAATCTGATTCAAATACATCGTTATAGCAGTCGACATTGGTACGCCAAGTTTGCTTAATACTTCTTCAGCCTTTTCCTTAACATCAGGATTAACGCGTAAATTTAAAGTTGCAGTTTTTTCCATTATTATCGCCTCCCAAGATAATCGTAACGCTTTTAACGTCACAATTCAAGCAAAAAAATAAGTGCCAGAAACCTTGTCCTTGATTAGGTCAAGACCACAACACTTATTATAGAACCAAAAAAAGCTGCCGCAGGCAGGTTCCGTCACCGTAAGTAACAGAACAAGCCTGCAGCAGCTGCTGCGTAATTCTTAATTAAAATTAAGCGCGGGAAATGTAGTCGCCGGTTCTGGTATCGATAGCCAGAACGTCGCCCTCGTTGATGAACAGAGGAACTTTAACAACATAGCCGGTATCCATGGTAGCATTCTTGCTGCCGCCGGTAGCGGTATCGCCTTTGATGCCGGGTTCGGTTTCAACTACGGTCAGTTCTACAGTGTTCGGCAGGTCAACGCCCAGTACACGGTTGTCATAAATCATGATTTTAACGTCCATGTTCTCTTTCAGGAAGTTCAGTGCGCTGCCCAGAGTTTCTTTGCTCAGCTCGGTTTGTTCGTAGGTTTCATTATCCATGAATACATACATGCCGTCGGATTCATACAGATATTGCATTTCGCGACGGTCGATGTGAGCCTTCGGCAGACGCTCGCCTGCATTGAAGGTACGCTCAACAACAGCACCGGTGCACAGGTTACGCATTTTTGCACGTACGAAAGCAGCACCCTTACCAGGTTTTACGTGTTGGAATTCAACAACCTGCCAAGCGTCGCCATCGATGGTAACAGTTACGTTGGTTTTAAATTCGTTTGTGGAAATCATTGGAAGCCCTCCTATAAATTTAAATATTAGACAATTTCAATAAGCTGCTTTTTGACACCGTTCAAGGCTCTCGCCCCATCCTCTGTCAAAACAACAGTATCTTCTATACGTACCCCGCCTTTACCGGGAATGTATATACCGGGTTCAATAGTGAAGATCATGCCTGTCTGCAGCACTGTAGCGCCACGCTTGTTGATCATCGGCATTTCGTGGATTTCCAGGCCTACACCGTGACCTGTACCGTGCACATAATAATCGCCGTAGCCGCAGGCGGTAATGCTGTCACGCACGATAGCATCCAGCTCTCTGCCGGTCATGCCTGCTTCGGCAGCCTTCAGGCCCTTGCGCTGTGCTTCTTCAACTATGGTATAAATTTCCTGCTGCCAGGAATTTGCCAGGCCCACTACCAGAGTACGCGTCATATCGGAATGATATCCCTTATAGACAGCGCCGAAGTCAAAGGTAATAAAATCACCGACCTCGATAACCTTGTCGGATGCCATGCCATGCGGCAAAGCACTGCGTACGCCGGAGGCTACAATCGTATCGAAGGAAGCCTTTTCACTTCCCAAGGCACGCATATAGTATTCCAGACGGCCTGCCAGACTGCGCTCGGTACAGCCGGGCTTGATATCCTCCAGCAGATGGATAAAGGCTTCGTCAGCAATGCTGGCAGCCTTCAGCAGCATGTCCAGCTCTTTTTTATCCTTAATCATGCGGATATCGCTGAAATCAATGCTCTGCATATAGGTTTCGCCCAAAAGCTCGTGCAGCACAGTGTAATCATCATAGCTGTAATACGCTCCGTCAAAGCCTACTACCTGCGCTTGGGCATTCTTTGCCAAATCAGCGGCGGCAGCCCAGATGCTGTGCGCACCTGTCGGAGTATACTCCAGCACCTTGAAGAACTTCATTTCGTTTCTGGCCTGCTCTGTATAACGGCCATCCGTAATCAGCACGCCCTGTTGTCTGTCCAGATACAGCAGACTGGAATCTCCTGTAAAGCCGGTCAGATAACGGATTGTGGTAACATCCTTAATAATGACACTGTCTACCTGCAGCTTGGCCATATGCTCCAAAACTCTATTGATACGCGTCATGATATTACCCTCTTTCCATAAAACTAGTGACAGCTATGAATCACCTAAATATTTTACCACTCATTTGCAAAACTTTCAACTATTATCTTTGCTAAGGCACTTTTTTTGTTAACTTTGTAGCATAACCAGCAAAAAAGCAGGCCGTTAACACCGCCCCGCAGCGTTGTCGGCCTGCCCTTTCAAAGACATACGTTAAAAATTATTTACATTCTGCAGCAGCAATGCCTTCTGCGGTTTTGATGTTCTTGCGTACATCGTCGCAGCATTTGTGGAAGTTTGCCAGCTCCTCAGCAGTCAGAGGCAGCTCCAGCACACGCTCTGCGCCGTTTTTGCCCAGCAGTACGGGAACGCCTACAAAGACATCCTTTTCGCCATATTCGCCGTCAAGCAGCATGGAAGCAGGCATAATGCGTTGCTCGTCGTTGAAAATGCAGCGTACCATACGTGCTGCGGTAGAGCAGATGCCGTATTCGGTGCAGTGCTTGCCGCTATAGGTTACCCACCCGCCGCCGATAGCGCGTTTTTGCAGCTCCGGTTTGTCAAAAGCGAATTTAGGATCCTCATGCTCCAGAGAGCTTAAGGGAATGCCGTTGAAGTTTACGCAGGACCATGCAGCCATTTGGGAAGCGCCGTGCTCGCCAATCATGTAAGCGCTGATGGATTGCGGAGAAACACCGGTCTGCAGGGATAAAGCAGATACCAGACGGGAGGTATCCAGACCGGTACCGGTGCCGATTACATGTCCTTTCGGCAGGCCGCTTTCGCGATAAAGGATGTTGGTGATAACATCGCAAGGATTGGTGATGTTAACAATAAAGCCGTTGAAGCCGCTGGCCATAACCTTGTGGATATAACCCTTAACCTGTGCTGCGGTAAAGGTAAGCTCATCCAAGCGGTCACCGCTGGCAACCAAATCGATATCGCCGATGCAGTTTACGATAGCATCGCAGTCGCCCAGATCAGCGTAGGTACCGCCGTTGATTTTTACATCATGCGGGCAATACAGAATTGCGTCGCGCAGGTCCTGTACCTCGGCAGCCAGCTTGGATTCTTTCAGATCTACCAGCACCAGCTCGGCAGCAATGCCCTGAATAGCCAGGCTGTATGCAACGTGAGCACCAACGTGACCTAAACCGATAATACCAACTTTTCTTGTTTTCATAATTAAGTTCCCCCCAAATTTTTCTTTAATATTTTATTTGTCCAAAATAGGCAGCGTAGCCGAAGCATGGCCCATAATGGTAATATTGTAATCCTTTTTGCCTTGCTCTGCAAGTTTTTCCTGTGCCAGATTCCAGGCCTCCTGCAAGGATGCGCAGGGAATATGACCTGTCTTGCGGACAAAATCGAAGTTCTCGGGACGTGTTACCAGATAAGCGGTTACATCGTTGACAATGCAGCGCGCTTTAAAGGCAACAAAGGCCGGAATAGTGAAATTGGCACGGATATCCTTTTCAAACTGCTCCATATCGTTACGGCTGAAGCAGTCCGTAAAAATAGCAGGCTCCTTAATATCCGGGCAGTCCAGAGTGAAAATCATGATACCGCCGTGCTTAACCGCAAACTGTGCGTTCATGTGGCACTTGGTAGCCTGATACAGATTCAGATCCTTGGGATAACCGCCTGCGGAAGCAATTACTACATCAGCCAGCTGCTTAATGTGTACTCCTGCCATAGCCAGCAAATCCTTGCAGCCCTTCTGCCATGCCTCGTACCAGTGACCGGCAACAACCTCGCTGATTTCTCCGTCCGGAGTAAACACAGTGTTCACCAGAAAATCAGGATCCAGCAGCTTGCAGGATTCATACATATCCTGATGAATAGGATTGCCCTCGAGCAGACTTGCGTCACAGGACTTGTTGCAGCCCGCGCCTTCTACCGGAGACATCGTCATGCAATGGTTCTTCATGATGCTTTCGTACGCTGCTACGCCCGGCATAACAGCCTTGCGTCCGCCGCCGAAGCCTGCAAAGGGATGCAGTGTTACGGCACCGGTCAGAATAACTCTGTCAGCGTTGGCAACATATTTGCTGATGGCAACATCGTTACCGAAGGATGTTTTGCCCAGCAGCACCATGTCCTCGCTCTTGCGGGAGTCATGCTGAACAATTTTCAGACGGCGCACCATATCCTCGCCGCAAACGGTGATATCCTCCTCATGCGTATGACCGCGGTGGGTACCGGTAGCAACAATAACAGTGATGTCCTCGTCCTTTACGCCCACACTGTTCAGCTCGGCCACAATAACCGGCAGAAATTCGGACGTGCCGCACAGACGGGTAATATCGCTGATGACGATGGTTACAGTTTCGCCTGCATGCACAATTTCGCGCAGCGGCTTGGTACCGATCGGGTTACGGATTGCTTCGGTAGTAGCGGCAACAACGTCCTCGCAGACGGTAGATTCATTGCCGTGTATATCATATATAACGCGCTCCTCGGGGAGCAATACCTCTTCCTGTCGTTTGCCTATAGGCAGAAAGTATTTTTTCATCGATATCCCTCCATTTGAAAAAACTAACTCTATTATACATGAAATCAGCTAAATATACAAGCTAAGAGTAAAACTGTAAAGAAAATTCAGCCTTTGTCCAAAATTGTGTTATAATATTACTATATGAAAGCGAGGTTCCCGTTATGAAGAAAACTCTCATCGCCTATTTTACACGCACAGGCATCACCAAAAAGCTGGCTGAGGACACTGCTAAGCAAACCGATGCCGAACTTTTCGCCATCGAGCCGGTCAAGACATATTCCTCCTCTTATCTTGTCTGCGTAGGCCAAGCTAAAATCGAAAATCTGCAGAACGCCCGTCCTGCAATTAAGGCTAAGCCGCAGAACCTGCAGGACTATGACACCATTGTACTGATGTTCCCTATCTGGTGGTTCACCTGCCCCAATATCATCCTCACCTTCCTGGAAGAAAACGACCTGAGCGGCAAAACAGTTATCCCTGTCTGCACCTACGGCAGCAGCGGTAAGGGCAGCAGCGAAAAAGCTATGACGGCAGTCTGCAAAAATGCAACCTTCAAGCCCTGCATCGAAGCAACCGGCCTTAAAGACAAGGCTGTTGCAGCCATCGCCGCAGCAATCGAAGAAGCATAAAAAGAGTCATAAGCGTAAAAATAAGGCTTCCGCAGTTTGGCAACACCTTACTGCAGAAGCCTTTTGCTTTGTTATTTTTCAGGATATGCTTACGGCTTTACGCATAAAATACGCTGCGTAAGATTTGTCAGCACGTTAATGGCATTAGCCAATGCGCTGTGGTCAAAGTGCATATCGCGGTCATGCAGACGCGGCTCCAGATCGCAGCCAATGCCCAGGCTGGCAGTTTTCAGCTGCGGACGCTCCTGCTTGAAGAAGTTGAAGTCCTCGCCTACCGTAATATTGGCAGCAGGAATAAGTCCTCCCGCTCCCAGCTCTGCGGAAATTACCTCCTGCGTCAGCACCAACAGTGACGGGTCAGCCTCCGCCGCCGGGCAGGTGCCGACGATATGACAATCTGCCTCCGCGCCGTACACCTTCGCCGTATTCACGACGATATCCTCTACCTTGCGGCGCAGCTCCAGCATTTCGGCGTTCGACGTACTGCGCAAGTCAAAGCCTATGCTTACCTTGTCGCAGATAGCGTTGAGCGAGCCCGCACCGCCCATGAAGCGGGTAGTTTTGATGCTGCCGCCCAAAAGCGGGTTGCTGTGCAGAGCGTTGATGGCATTGACGATAGCGGCACCGGCATCAATAGCGTTCACGCCCAGATGCGGCTGGGAGCCGTGCGCTGCCAAACCGCGGATTTCGCCTTCCATCAGGGTGCAGGCCGTCCAGTTAATCTGGGCGATAATCTGACCGGTGCGTGCCATATCCTTCGGCATTACATGATAGCCCAAAGCGTACTGCACATCATCCAGTGCGCCTGCCTCCAGCATCGCCAGGGCACCTCTGCCGATTTCCTCCGCAGGCTGGCAAAGAATCTTCACCCGGCCGCAGGCAAGGCCCTGCTCTTTTAGTAGCCTGGCTACGCCCAAAGCAATAGTCATATGCGCATCATGACCGCAGGCGTGAATAGGCTCCAGTGAGCCATCCTCGTTCTTAAACAGCAGGCAGTCCATATCGGTACGTACTGCTACCGTAGGTCCCGGCTTGCCGCTGTCGAGCACAGCGGCAAGTGCGGTAGTATTGCCGACGTTTTCGGTTACATCGTAACCAAGCTTGCGCAAAAAATCAGCCAGAAAGGCTGCAGTCTTAACTTCCTTGAAGGCAGGCTCCGCCAAAGCGTGCAGCTTGGGCCATACCTCATTAATATGTGCTTGAATATCCATGATTAAATTACCACCTTTGCATAGACAAAAGGCCAACGGCAAAGCTCCCGCAGGAGCTTTACACGTTGACCATAAGCTCATTATTTGTTATCCCAGCCTAAGTATACAGAACCGGGGAATTTCTTCTCGATGAATTCTGCATTTTCCTTAGATTGATATGCTTCCTGGAAAATCTTCAGACGCGGATCGTTCAGGTCCTTTTCCTGTACGGCAACAATGTTTACATACAGAGAATCCTTGGTTTCACGCAGGATAGGATCCTTGGCGGGGTCCAGGCCGGCGCTGATAGCGTAGGTAGTGTTGATTGCTGCGCAGGTCAGGTCATCCAGGCTGCGGGGAATTGCTGCAGCTTCCAGCTCGATAATTTCAAAATGATGCGGATTTTCGGTGATATCCTTAACGCTGGTAGTAACATCCTTCGGGTCTTTAACCTTAATCAGGTTGTTGGCAGCGAGCAGCAGAATGGCACGGCCGCCGTTGGTCGGATCGTTAGGAATACCGATTTTTGCACCGTCGGGAATGGTGTCGCCAGGTTTCAATTTTTTAGAATAGATGTTAATCGGGAACAGAGCGGTGTTGAAGGCTTTAGCCAGCTTGAAGGAAGGCTCCTTCTTCATAGTAGCCTTCAGGAAGGGCTCGTGCTGGAAGCAGTTAGCCCAGATTTCACCGGAAGCCAAAGCGGAGTTAGGAGTTACGAAATCGCTGAACTCTTTAACCTCAATCTTCAGGCCTTTTTTCTCGGCAATCTTCTTTACGTTATCCATAATGATAGCATGAGGACCGGGGTTTACGCCTACGATAACAGGCTTATTCATATCTACCTTGCCGTCATCCTTAGAACCGCCGCAGCCTGCAGCTACGATAGCAAACATTGTCAGTACGCCCACAAGAGCGTATTTTAAAAACTTATTCATTATACATTAACCTCCCCAGCAGTTTACTAGACTGCTAAAACAAAATACATTGCTATTATATGCTTTTGCCATAGCATAGTCAAGAAAGAAAAATGTATACTATTTTACACTTTTTAAAAGTTTTCCAGTGCAAAAAAGGCTACCACAATTGCTTGTGATAGCCTTAAATGTTCAGTTGCAGTCCAAACTAAACGGATTATTTAATTTGAGACATAACCTCTGCAGCGAAGTCCTCTTGTTTCTTTTCGATGCCTTCGCCCAGTTGGAAACGGGAGAATGCCAGAACTTCAGCGCCTGCAGCTTTTACCAGCTTGCCAACGGTTTGGTCCGGATCTTTAACGAACTCTTGGTCAACCAGGCATACTTCTTTGTAGTATTTGTTGATACGGCCCATAACCATCTTCTCGATGATTTTTTCCGGTTTGCCTTCGTTTTTAGCTTGCTCGGACAGAACTTCTTTCTCGTGCTCCAGCTCAGCAGCCGGTACTTGAGAGCGTTCCAGGTAGCTCGGGTTAGCAGCAGCAACATGCATTGCAACATCTTTACCCAGTTCAGCATTGCCGCCTTTTAATTCAACAACAACGCCGATTTTGCCGCCGCCATGGATGTAAGCAGCAACAACGCCTTCCGGAGCTTCGTACAGAGCGAAACGACGAACGGAAATCTTTTCGCCGATCTTAGCAACGCTAGCGGTTACCAGAGCTTCAACGGTTTGGCCGTCCAGCTCGGAAGCCAGCAGAGCTTCTACGTCAGCCGGTTTGGTAGCTACGATATGAGCAGCAATTTTTTCAACGAGTTCTTTGAAGCCGTCGGTTTTAGCAACAAAGTCGGTTTCGCAGTTAACTTCTACGATAGCACCGATCTTGCCGTCAGCGCTTACGAAAGAGCCAACAACGCCTTCAGCAGCGATACGGCCAGCTTTTTTAGCAGCAGCAGCCAGACCTTTTTCACGCAGGAAGTCGATTGCTTTGTCCATATCGCCTTCTACAGCGGTCAGTGCTTTTTTGCAGTCCATCATGCCTGCGCCAGTACGCTCGCGCAGTTCTTTAACTAATGCAGCAGTAATTTGAGCCATCAGTTATTCCTCCTCAAAATATAATATATTAACGTTAGGATTATTCAGCTTCTTCGGTTGCCGGAGCTTCTTCAGCAGCAGCTTCTTCGGTTTGCATACCTTGACGGCCTTCCAGAACAGCGTCAGCCATTTTAGCGGTCAGCAGTTTTACAGCGCGGATAGCGTCGTCGTTTGCAGGAATTACATGATCGATTTCGTCCGGATCGCAGTTGGTGTCAACGGTTGCAACGATAGGAATGTTCAGTTTGTGAGCTTCCAGAACAGCGATGTGCTCTTTGCGGGGGTCAACGATGAACATAGCGCCCGGCAGTTTTTTCATGTCTTTGATACCGCCCAAGTATTTGGTCAGTTTTTCCATTTCATGTTTCAGGCCGATAACTTCTTTCTTCGGCAGCAGGTCGAAGGTGCCGTCAGCTTCCATAGCTTCCAGTTTGCGCAGACGTGCAATACGGGTTTGGATGGTTTTGAAGTTGGTCAGCATGCCGCCCAGCCAACGCTCGTTAACGAAGAACATGTTGCAGCGGGTAGCTTCTTCTTTCATAGCTTCTTGAGCTTGTTTTTTGGTACCAACGAACAGAATGTTTTCGCCTGCAGCAGCAACCTCACGGATGAAGTTGTAAGCTTCGTCAACCTTTTTTACGGTTTTTTGCAAGTCGATGATGTAGATACCGTTACGCTCGGTGAAGATGTACGGAGCCATTTTAGGGTTCCAACGACGGGTTTGGTGACCAAAGTGTACACCAGCTTCAAGTAATTGTTTCATAGAGATAATAGCCATTTTTTGTTTCCTCCTGTTTTTTCCTCCGCAGGAATGGGTTATAATTCTTCTCTACGCGGCAAAACGTAGCAACAGATGAATTTTCCTGCGTGTGTTATTTTTACACCAAAATATTTTACCATAAATTCCGCAAGCAGGCAAGAGATTTTTACTGCTTGCGAAGGGTAAATGTTAAATTTTTTACATTATAATGCTGTGCTGATTTCAATGCAAGTCTGATAATAGGCAATGTGTGATTTCATCCGCAGTTATAAGCTTGTAAACAGCCATCACTGCCATATCCTAACCCATTACGTTGCTGAGCAGAAACCTGACATCTTCAAAGCTCAACGGCTTGCCATGCACTAGGCTGTTGCGATACTCCCGGAATCTCTCTAGACGATTATATTCCTTTGTATCGTCCATTGCCAGACGCCCGGTGCCAATTGCATAGGTCAAATCCTTAAGCTCCAGCTCTTCTGGCGATTCCAAATCACCGAAATTAGTTTTGTATGGAAATTGAAGCTTTTCATTAATTTGCTTGCTAAGCTTTTGAATAAGATAAACTCTATAGCGTTCAATACTGGGAAATAAAATTTTCAGCTGAGCCTGCCAAACAAGATAATCAATTCTGCTACGGTCCTCAACAAGGATAAATTCACTGCCATCACTACGACAATTGTCTGCAGTAATTTGCACCATGGTATCATATGGGTTTTCCAAAAAGCGATACTGCTCATTGATGCATAACGGGATAAGCTCAATATCATTGCAGCACGAGGTAACAAGCTGAGACAGATACGTAATCAGTGAATCCTTGACATCAGCCTCCGAGGCTAAAACAGATGCGTATGTATACCTCACATATTCAGGAATCTCGTCACCGATACTGTATACTTCAAAATACCTTTTCTCCGGCAAATTCTCAAAAGAATCATCAATTTCCAACAGGAATACAGCCTTCCTGTTTTCTTTGCCGGAAGCCTTATCGTATTCGCTGATAAAGCTCAGCCAGTCCTCTAGCTGCTTTTCATCCTGCAGCTTTACCCAAAGAATATTGTCGCCTAAGGTTAAATCCTTACATTTCCCTAAGAACTTACCAACAGTTTCCGGCGGACGATAATTAAAGCGCACATCCTTGCGGCAAAAATTCTCCAACATATAGTTTCCGGCATCAGATTCAGTATAATTGACTTGCTTTATCTCTTGTTCCGTCAAATCCATTTCTATCTTTTCCGAAAGAATAATACGAAAATCATCGGCCCAAGGAGTTACTGCAGAAAATTTCAAAATAACATTTTTATCGTTTTCTACAGCCTTGATGATGGAATCGATTATTCTCCGCGCACCACTTATTTCCTTCCACCATAAGTTATTCATCGCTATCCCCCATATATTTTTCCAGCTCCTGTTCCAAATATGCCTTAGTTCCCATCATCTGGAAGAAGCTGAAATGTGTGAAACGATAACCATGCTCACCATTATGCTGCAGAACGTTAAGCTCGCGCATTTCCTCCATCAGCGCTGTCACCTTTGCCGGACTCAGAGCTGCAATATCATTGATTTCAAAGTCCTTGGCAAATGTCAGAACATCATTCGGAGTAACGCAGATACCTTCATCATTCTTATACAGGTATGCGGTAATCATTGCTATGAGCAAATAATAATTATCACTGCCCACAGTCAGGGTAATAAAGAACTTCTGACGAATCTCCTCCTGCAGATTATCCTCGCCCAGCACCTTCTTGATATGATCCTCTGATACATAATACGGCGGCGTGCTTGCTTCCTTGTAACCAGCATAGCCGTTTTTCATAGCTTCAATCAGCTTAGTGCAGTAAAGTTGCAGCATGCCTGGGAAGGAATTGGTGTGACTGAGAATTGCAGAAACAAGGGTATCTGTTTCCACATCATCACGGAATCTGAAGCCAAGATAGGACAAGGGATATTCCAACAGCTCCTTCGCCTCTGTATACTTAAAGGGTTTAACTGTCATGCTGCTGAGCTGCGGTAAAACAGAATTATCATTCAGCGCAGCCTCATGCTCAAATCTCAGAACATCACGCAAACCGGCAACAACAAACTTAAAACGTCCTTCACCTACAGCCTGAATATCCTTCAAGGCATCGAAGGGCTTATACTGTACGTCTTTACAGCTATCGAGAAAAGCATCTGCTTCATCAAGCAATAATAGGAAGTAGTGTATTGGCTTATCGGCATTCTTCAGACGCATTCTAATACTCATAGCAAGCCTGCGCCAATCACTTGTAATATCCTTCTCTTCAAGAATATCTGCAATGACAAGCTCCTCACTGATTTTCAAAGCAGTTTCAGTATAATTCCGCCCCTTAATATCGATATAAACAGCGCGGTCGCCAGATTCATTCTTGTCGATATCCTTTTTGGCCTTCATAAGCAGGGCAGATTTACCAAGCTGACGACCACCATAAACAATATTGACACCATTTACATCCTTGATTTTTTTCAATTCTTCCTTACGGCCGATGAAAAGCTCTGACGGCATTGGCTTAGACGACTCTGCAACATAAGGCTGATAATATGCAAACGGCATGATAATATGCAGAAGCTGCTTGGTAATCGTCTGCTCAGAATAATTATCATAGAGATATTTCAGAACAACACGGTCAAGCACTGCAAAAATTTTGCAATTTGCTTTACCTTTGACCAACAGCGCTAATCTTCTTCTTGCGCTTTCCTTCAAAGCATAATCAAGAATAATAAGCGTATGCTTTTCGTCGCCTATATTGTGAAAAATTTCCACAAGTCTTTCGGCATCATATGCACCAAAGATAAAAACTATTCTGAAGCCATCGGTTTCACCCAAGGAGCCAAAAGCCGGTACAGGGTGATTATAATTATTGACGCGTCCACCCAAAGCTTTTTGCAGCTTAACAAAAAAGCTGGGGAATTTACCGTCAACCTTATCCATTTCAGCTACATTTGCCAGCTTAAAACCTAATGAGCTGAGCAGCTCATCCGGCTTAATATCGTTATTGCCTTTCGGCCAGGCATTCAGTAACCGTTCAGCAGCTCTTGTATCCTTATTGGCAGTTCTGTATGGTTTAACCTGAGCACGCAGTGTTTTATCGTTGTTTGCTACGCTCTTGATGTAGTTATTATAATGATTCAGAAAATCCTGCAGATAATCCTTCATCTCCAGCTCCTGCAGGCTTTCATAATCATCATTTTCAAGGCGATTAAGGAGCTCCTCTGCAGAAGAATACTTTTGACTGTCAATGCACTGTCTGATGCGCTCAATCAGCTTATCGGCAACTTCGTTTTCCTTAAGCTCCTGATGTGCAAGCAGGAAATTCTCCAGATTTTGCTTCAAGGCATCACCCTGAACAACAGCATCTCTTTGAATTTTATTTTTAAATTCAAGCAATACCTTTTTGAAGAAGCCGTAATTGTCATCCTCCTGTGCTGCCTCATAAAGCAGTCCTGCAGTCTGAAGAATTATTTCCTTTTTGTTTTCCTCTGTATTATCAATTTGCCCATAGCTTTGGAACAATGCAAGCTCATCAGAAAAATCCTCAAACTCCTTCTTCGCCTGTTTTTTGGCGAAGTCCAAAGCCATTGCAACCTTAAAATTCTTCATAAATTCGGCCTCAAAGCCAGACTGCTGATCGTTGATGTAACCAGTGAGCAAGCGCAGGCTACCATAATTATCATCAGAGATAATGCTTTGTACTATATCTTCATCGTTCTCTTTAATGCCATTTAAGCGCACCTGCAAGTCTACTAGCGGGTCACTGCCCTCAAAAGCATGCTTTTCTATACGCGCTAATATGCCCATTGCCGGCAGTTCTTTGATATCACGGTATTCAGGCTGATAGTTTTCATTAAGCAGAACGTGGGAATCACCTAAGAAGGGCAGATAAAAATACTTGCCTGTAAATTCAGGGTTATCCCCCTTCATTTTGGCATAAACATCCTTCAATGTCTGAATAAGCACAAGCTTATAGCCATAATCCTTATCTGCCTTCGTTGCCTCAGCCTCATACTCCGCAATAATCTTTTGGAAAAGCTTGGAGGTTGTCTTATACGCCTTTTGATAAGCCGGAAAGGCCTTATCATCCTCATCTGCATTATTGATTTGCTCAACTACTACCAGATATTCACAAATCAGCTTGCCAATTTCCTCCAGACGATGGCGCAGATTAACACGCGGTCCGCTTACTAGCTTAGAGGTTTTCTTTTTATTTCTGATCATGTTACCAGCAACATCCCAGGCAATATCAATCAGCTCATCAACTTTATTAATATTGATGTTTTCTACTGCTACTGGAGCATTTTCCTTAATGAAATGCTCCAACAGATACTGCTTCATAAGTTCTATAGCAGCTTCGTCTTTTTCCTTTTCGGCAATCATATCCAGGAAGCTGGCTAAATCGCTGTTTCCTCTAAAGAGATACTCCAGCGTTTTGGCAAATCTGGCATTGGTAATAGCCACATTATAAGATTGCTCGGAAGCAAGCTTTTTCTGCTCCGCAGCCTTTTGGGCGAAAACATCCAGCTTAGCTTTCAGGGCTGCAATGTCGCTTTTCTTATAATCAGCAAATTTACCCATACCGCAATGATGTTCTTTTTTGAACATGCGCAGAATATCGATAAGATGCTTGAGTTTATCATTGCTTACCAAAAGCTTGTCCTCAGCAAAGGAGTCCATCATCGAATCAATAGCATAATCGTACAAGCATTGGTTAGAGTAGAAGTTACGCAGGATAGCTGCTGCAAGATAATAGCTGTTATGCTCGTAGCCATCTGCCAGGTAGGTATTTGCTATCTGATCAGAATTGTAGGTGCAGGCAGCAAGCGGATCGTTTACCGCATACGCCAATTGCAGGTATTCGTCCTTAAACGAAGCGTCCAGCTCCGCTAACCTTTTGAGATACGCACACGCACAATAGGTTTTTCCGGTCATGAGTATTTTTTTATACGTTGCATAATACTCATCCATTTCCTGCTGTGTCAAAGGATGCAAAGCAACATCATCTGCTGCAATTCCGACCTGTTTTTTATTTGTGTCGATTACAACAGCCATCTCATCTGCGTCTGCTACAGCTTCATCAGGCACCGGTGCCTTCTCGTTTTCGGCAATATCTAGTGCCGGCGCAGGCTCAGGAATAGCTTCTGCTTCAACCGGCGGTGCAGACTTCTCTTCTGTTTCCGACTCTTGAATATCATCACTACCTGTAGCAGTCTTTTCTACCTGAGCCTCAGTAGCATCATTTCTTGCAACAGTTTCGCCTGACTGCGCTTCAATAGCATCTACAACAGTTTCGCCAGCCTTCAATGCAGTAGTATCACTGCATGCAACTGTCTTTGCCGGCTTACCTGCTGGAACCTGTTCATCACTGGCAATAACGTCAGCAGCAGCTTCTGCAAGCTCATCAAATTCAGTAATGACATGATCATCATCATAGGAAAATAATTGTTCCTTGTTTAAGGTGTAATAATATTTAGCCTTAGCAGTAAAATCATCGCCCATAGCTTCAGCAAGCCAGGAGCCTAACCCCTTTACGCAGGCTTCCTCAAAGGCAATAAAAATTACGGAATTAGTATTTTGCCATTTAGCTTTAAAGTCTGACAAGCCCTTATAGAAGCGTACTACATCCACCTCATTAGCCAAATTGAATGCAATTACCAAGGCCGATACTTCACTTTTGCCTTTTTTTATAGTACATGCGCCAAGCCAGAATTTACCATCATGGTCAAACGAATCACCAAGTACCTGCACGCTATTTTCAACAGACAAGCATCTGATAATATCTGCAAAGCTCATGTACAAGAGCATCAGGGCAAATGCCTTAATGTCTACCAAATTGTTAATCTGATTCATTCTGTTAACAAAATGTTGTTGAATAACTACCGCTCTGGAATCTCTTTTAGCTATATAGCTGAAGGCTTTAGAACCTCTGGAAGTTATTGTATAAAAGTATCTGTTATTGCCACAGTCATACTTGACCGCGTAACCGTATTTTTTGCAATTATCAAGGGCAAAAGCGTAAGTACTGATAGAAGCCGCTGCAGTTTTCATTAAAACTCTGCCACTTGATGCAAGCATCCATTTTGGATTTACCAACGCATTAGCATTAAATTCAACCAATCCTTCTAATGGACAGCCAATTTCAAATAATTTTTTTCTTTCCCTGGCAGCAATGGAAGCAGTCATCACTTTATTCTCTTTATCAGCAGCTCTGCTGATTTCAGGTTCTATAGTAACGGAAGAAAAGATTTCTTTGGGTATAGGTGCCGTAGGCATAACAAAGTCTGTTTCGGCCTTTTCTTCAGCAGCAACCGCAATATCACTGCCTTCCTTGTCATTTTTTACTTCATTAGCTACAGAATTAGCCTCTGCTTCTGTGGCTTCATTGGCAGCAGGCTCAGTCTTATCCTCTGCTGACACAACTTTGTTAACAACAGGCTTTATCACTGCTGCTGCAACTTCGTCAATAACAGCACCAGTCTTGTTTTCTGCCACAGCTTCGCTGTCAGCTGGCTTAACCTCTGCCTCTCCTGCTTCATCGGCAGCAGGCTCAGACTTATTCTCTGCCGGCATAGTTATAGTGTCAGTATAATAACCGGCTTTATTCTCAATCAGATCATAAATTAATTCATAACCGAATTGGATAGATACTTTGATCATCAAGTTTTTCTCGCCATCATAAAATTGCTTAAATTCAACATACTTCTGCAGTTGTTCCTTAGCTTCCGCAATCGATAAGCTCTCAATGCTGATATTTTTAAGCGATTCCTTTTGAGCTATGAGAATTTCTTCTATCTCTGCTTTTCTGCAATGCAAATCATTAAAAAAATCAACAGCAGCAATAAACTCTGCCTTTAAAGATAATTCTTGCTGTAAACTACCAATATTCTCAGCAGCTTCAGTAAGTTTCTGCGGCAAAGAACCAAGAGACAGGTTCTGGTAAATAGTCCCTAACTGGTTTTGTATTGTTGTTATGTTAGCCAATGTATTTTGCACACCGACTGCCGTTTCACTGTCTAAAAAATCGTCATTTTCAATGCTCTTTAAAAGCTTCGAGCAGTCTTCCTGAAAGTCCGCAAACTGTCTTCGAAGTTTTTCTAACTTAGCGAGCGCATCTTTTGTTAATTCCTGTTTAACCATAAACAAAACTCCTTCGCTAATAAATATAATAAGTGAACTGAGTAAGTAAAACCAATTTGCTACTTACATATTATATCATATTTTTTCTGATAATTCCTAATGACATATTATTCAACAGCAAAATTTTTAACATTACTTCAACCTTACAGAATATATCCCAGATACGCCGCATAGCACACCAGCATCAGCGCACCTGCCCAGCGCTGCAAGCGCTGAGTACGCAGCACGCACAGCCACAGAAGCACGGCAGCACCAAGCGCTACATAGGTATCAAAGTTGAAGGCAGACGCGAAGGGAATGTCGATAATCAGCGCCGACAAGCCTACTACGAAAAGGATATTGAAAATGTTGCTGCCGACGATATTGCCTATCGCAATATCCGCATTGCCGCGGCGTGCCGCCGCTACAGAGGTAAACAGCTCCGGCAGTGAGGTGCCCAAGGCTACAATCGTCAGGCCGATAAAACGCTCGCTGAGTCCCGCATAGGTTGCAATGGAGGTTGCTGCGCCTACGGTAACATTACTGCCGGCAATAATCAGCGCCAGACCGCCCACTGCGCTCAAAATACAGCGTCCCAGCGGCAGGCCGGGCTCCTCCAGATCACTGTCGACATTACTCTTCATCGCCATCGTGTACAGATACATCATATATACGGCAAAGGCCACCATAAGCACACCGCCGTCTGCCAGACTTATGCTGCCGTCGCGTCCCTGATAGAACAGCAGTGCGGTAATGGCAATCATAAAGGGCATTTCGATGCGTACGGTAGAACGCGCTACCGCAATCGGCACAATAGATGCTGCAAGACCGAGAATCACCAGGATATTAAGAATATTACTGCCAAGAATGTTACCGATAGTAATATCAGCGTTACCCTTCATCGCCGCCGCGATACTTACCGCTGCCTCCGGCGCACTCGTGCCCATCGCTACAATAGTAAGACCAATTACCAGCTGCGGAATGCCAAAGCGCATGGCAATGCCTGCTGCGCCCTCTACGAACCAGTCCGCACCCTTACCGAGCATCACAAAGCCTAAAGCCAATAAAACAAACTGTAAAGCTATTTCCATTTTCTTCCTCCTTGATTTGCAGCCGTCCCTAAAAACAAAAAAGCGAGACATTGCTGCAATAAAATTACAACAAAGTCTCGCTACTTAGTCACAAAGCCGGATTGCCGAAGCAATCGTACTGACGACAGAGTGAACACGCCATGCGTGCAAGCTACTCCCTTTATATGCTTAGTTTAGCCAAACGCAGGGAGTTTGTCAAGTAAAATTTAGCTTCTTTTGAACAGCTTGCCGAAAAGCGGCGAAAGCAGTGATAAAAGTGCTGCCACCAGGAAGAACAGGCACAGCGGACGCTGGAAGAAAATAGCAAAGCTGCCGTCACTCATAATCAGCGAGCCGACAAAGTTCTGCTCTGCCATACCGCCGAGAATAATGCCGATGATAATCGCCGACATAGAAAAGCCCAGCTTATTCATAAAGTAACCTAAAAAACCGCTTGCCACCATCAGATAAACATCGTTCATCGAATTATTGTAGGAATAAGTGCCTACGAAGGTCATCATTACGATAATCGGCAGCAAAATGTGTACAGGCACGTTAACAACCTTCATAAAAAGTCTGATTAACGAAAAGCCCATGATGCCCATAATCACGTTAGCCAGCAGCAGACCGATGAAGATAGCATAAACATCGGGCGCCTTCTCGACAAACAGCAAAGGACCAGGCTGCAGGCCCTGAACCATCAACGCGCCCATCATAATTGCCGTTGCGCCGTCGCCGGGGATACCCAACGTCAGCACGGGAATAAAAGCACCGCCAGATACAGCGTTGTTGCCTGCCTCGGAGGCTACAATGCCCTCTGGCTCGCCGTTGCCGAAGTTCTTGCTGTGCTTAGACCAGCGTTTCGCCTGGTCATAGGAAACAAAGGAAGCGATATCGCCGCCGGTACCGGGCACACAGCCGATGAAGGTACCGATGAAGGAGGAACGCAAAAGCGTGGTAAACACTCTCTTGATATCATCAAACGAAGGCAGCAGACGGTCCAGCATCATGTGCTGCTCCTGACGTTCATTATGATAATAATCCTCAATACTGCTCAACACCTGCGCAAAGGCAAACACGCCGATCAGCACAGGAATAAAGGATACACCGCCCATAAAATAGTTAGTGTCCAGGGTGAAGCGAATCGCGCCGCTCATACCGTCAATGCCAACAGTCGCCAGGAACAGGCCGATAAGACCGCCCATAATGCCCTTGATAACACTGCCGGAGGAAACGCTCGTAATAATACTGAGGCCGAAAATAGCCAAAGCAAAATATTCCGGCTTGGAAAACTGCAGCGCAACCTTTGCCAGCTGCGGTGCCAGCAAAATCAGGCAAACGGTACTGAAAATACCGCCGAAAGTGCTGGCCAATGTAGAAAGACCGAGAGCACGTCCGGGCTGCCCCATCTTCGTCGCCATAGGGTAACCATCTAGAGTAGTCGCTACGGAAGCAGGCGTACCCGGAGTTTTCAACAGGATTGCCGAAATACTGCCGCCGTAAATCGCACCGCAGTAAATGCCAAGCAGCATCAGAATGCCGCCGATGCCGTGAAAGGTAAAGGCCAGCGGAAACAGCAGCGCCAGGCCCATGTTAACGCTCAGGCCGGGCATACAGCCGAAGGCAATGCCCACCAGCACGCCGAAGAAAAGTCCCAACAGATTCATGGGGACGAAAATCATATTTAATGCGCTCATTATATCAACCATCAGTATGACCCCCTACTCCATGAATACAGATTGCGGCATCTGCGTATGCAGCAGCATGCCGAAAACAAGATAAATAAACAGCAGACACAACACCGTTGTCAGGCCGATTACCTTATAATTGCGATAATCCATAAGACGCATAACAGCCGGAATCATAAGTGCCGCTGCCGGATAAAAGCCAAGAATGCTGATGAGCACACAGAACAAAACAACAAAGCCCATCATTAAATAAACGCGCTTGTTGCCTGTCGAGGAAAGCTGCACCTTCACGCCATGTAAATCAGTTTTATTGATAAAGGTATAAAGCAGCAGCAAAACCGAAACAGCGCCCAGCACCGCACCCAGCGTAAAAGGCCAGAAGCCGGGACCGGGGCCGTTCTCCGTAAACTCCAGCGGAAAGGCTGCCGCCGCCTGCATAATCAGACCGCCGATAACCGCGCCCAGCACGCCCACTATATAATTACATACTGCCATGTTATTCATATAAATCATCCTTAAACAACTCCGCCATCAAAATTGACGTCAATTCGATGCCAGACTAAATTGAGTAACCGAAACTTTATTGCAAGGTTAAGAGCAAACTAAATTGGATAAATGAACTCTTATTGCAAAGCTAAGAGCAAGCTACATTGAGTAATTAAAATCTCATGCAGAGAAATAATAATTGCAGCGAGTAAGTGTCTGGAACCACCGAAGGGCCGAAACTGTCTGAGCGCTATGCAAGCTAATATTGCATAATTTTTTAGCTTAGCGCGAGTTTTTCGGCACTTCGTCTTGGTTCCACACGAAACGAGCGCCCGCAATTCTTTTGAACGGAATGAGATTTAATTACGAATCTTTAACTTTATTACGCCTCTTTAGGCCCCACACGCTTAGCCGCCGCCATAATCGCCAGACGACCATGCTCAAAAGTCAAACCGCCCTGGAAGAAAACATTAAACGGCTCACGGCACGGACCATCGGCACTCAGCTCAATAGAAGCGCCCTGTACAAAAGTACCCGCAGCCATAATAATCTCATCCTGATAACCCGGCAGCGGACTCGGAACCGGCTCAACGTGCGCATCAACAGGAGAATTGCCCTGAATAGCAACACAGAAATCGCACAGACGCTGCTTGCTCTCCAAGGTAATAGCCTGAATAATATCGCTGCGGCGTTCCTCCGGCAGCGGCTTAACAGCATAGCCCAGGCCCTTGAAAACAGCAGCCGCAAAAATAGCAGTCTTAACAGCCTGCACCACAATATGCGGAGCCAGGAAAAGTCCCTGATAGAACTCACGCGCGGTATCGCCCAAAGTTGCGCCCATCTCGCCGCCCAGACCGGGAGCGGTAAGACGGTAGGAAGCGTTCTCAACCAAATCGGCACGGCCGACAATATAACCGCCGGTCGGAGCCAGACCACCGCCCAGATTCTTAATCAGAGAACCTGCCATCAAGTCAGCGCCAACCTCGGTAGGCTCCTGCTTCTCGATAAACTCGCCGTAGCAGTTATCGACAAAGCAGATAACATTCGGGTTAGCTTCCTTAGCAGCACTGCAGATACGGCCGATTTCAGCAACGTCAATAGTCTTACGTTCACTGCTGTAGCCGCAGGAGCGCTGAATATGAATCATCGTAGTCTTGGAGGTAACAGCATTTCTTACAGCCTCCAGGTCAACATGATCACCGGTCATCGGCAGCTCCTTATAGTTTACACCCAAGTCAACCAAGGAGCCGGGAGTTTTAACCGGAGAGCCGATAATAGTCTGCATAGTGTCATAAGGAGCACCGGTTACAGCAATCAGCTCATCGCCTGCGCGCAGGTTGCCCAGCAGAGCAACTGCCAGCGCATGTGTACCGCTGACGAACTGAGAACGCACCAATGCAGCCTCGGTTTTGAACAGCTCTGCGTAAATCAGATCCAGAGTATCGCGACCCACATCACTGTAGCCGTAGCCTGTAGTAGGCTTCAAGTAGTAGTCGGAAACCATGTTATTACGGAAAGCCGCAATAACCTTTTCAGTATTGTACAAAGCTGCTGCTTCCAGCTCTGCGGTATGTTTAGCAACCTCAGCTAAGGCTGCCTGCTCTAATGCATTGTAATCAACCAAAATTCTCACCTGATATTTTTATATTTTTCGGCATAACGCCAATTCATCCTAAGCCTTGGCATCTGCAGCAAGATACTTGGCAAACTGCCGCACCTGCTCTGCGTCCAGGCGCACCTTCAGCAGTGTGCCCTCCGCCAGATATTCCTGCTCCAGTACAGTGCCTGCATCATGCAGGCGTCCTACCGCAGCAGAATCGCTGTAAGGCACGAGGAAGCTCTCCTCTACCGCCTTCAGCTTCAGGTTTTCTGCAATCAGCGCCAGCAGGCCGTCAAGATTATAACGTGCCTTAGCGGAAATGCAGATGCTGTTTTCTTCCTTGCTCAAACGCTCTGCCAGACCGGAATCCGGCGGCAGCTTATCAATTTTATTATAAACCGTGATAATCGTCTTATCCTTGGCACCCAGTTCATCCAGAACCTGATAAACAGCAGCAGCCTGCTCCTTATACAGCTCATGGCTGACATCAATAACGTGCAGCAGCACGTCGGACTGCACAACCTCCTCCAGCGTAGACTGGAAGGCTGCAACCAGCTGATGCGGCAAGCGTTGGATAAAGCCAACGGTATCTGTTAAAATAGCCTGCTGCTTATTCGGCAGATCTAACTGGCGCGTAGTCGGGTCCAGCGTTGCGAAAAGCTGGTCCTGCGCGTAGATATCCGAATTAGTCAGCGTATTCAAAAGCGTGGATTTGCCGGCGTTGGTGTAGCCCACAAGGCTTACCGTAGGCACACTCGCCTTCGCGCGTCCTGCACGGTGCAGAGTGCGCACACTCTTAACCTTGCCGATGCATTCCTTAATATAAGCAATGCGGTCGCGGATGCGACGGCGGTCAACCTCCAGCTTAGTTTCGCCGGGACCACGGGTACCGATGCCGCCGCCAAGACGCGACAACGCCAGGCCCTTGCCCATAATACGCGGCAGCGTATATTGCAGCTGCGCCAGCTCAACTTGCAGCTTGCCTTCATTAGTATGCGCACGTTGAGCGAAAATATCGAGGATGAGCGCCGTGCGATCTAGCACACGCACACCCATTGACTGCTCAATGTTACGCTGCTGTGCCGGCGAAAGCTCATCGTCAAAAATGCACAGGTCTACGTTCTCCTGCTGCACATAAAGCGCCAGCTCCTGCACCTTGCCGCGGCCGATAAAGAACGCCGGGTCCGGCTTGGGGCGCTTCTGCAGGAATCTTGCCACAACCTCCGCACCGGCAGTATCTGCCAGCTGCTTCAGCTCCTCCAAAGAATCCTCGGCCGTCCAGCCGCTGCTGTTGGGAGCACCGTATTCCATGCCCACGATAATCGCACGCTCGGTTCCCTGCGCCAGACTCGCACTGCCCGTCTGCTTATCAAGGATGCGCTCCACCATCGCCGCCAGATTCGGGAAGAACACTCCCTCCGCCTCCTGCAGCGTCAGCGGTCCGTAGCATTCCACCTGATATTGCTCGTTATCGTCAATACCGGTAATCATGCCGAAGCTCATCTGCGACTGGCTGATATCAGGCGAAGTAACGCCGACAGCAATCATCGCATCAAAACGGTTATTCTTCAGCGCGGAAATATCCACACCGCTCAGCAGCGGATTGCCGTTGGGATGGGTATGCACACAGCGCACGCCGCTCAAACGGCTGGCACCGCGTCTGCCCTCAACCGGAGGCAGCTCCACACTCTGATCATTGCCCACCGATACGGCAAGCACCTGACCGTTGCGCGCAACATAAACGCTCACCTCGCGGTTAATAAAATCAGTAACATCCGCCATACGCAAAGCCAGCTCGCTTGTAAGCAGCTGCCCGCCCTCCAGACGGATATCATAAAAAGTTTTTAATTCTTCAATAACGGAATTACGGATACCCTTCAGGTTGCCGTAAATTTCATTAGCCATGGGTATTCACCTCCAATTGGGGGTTAGCTTAACAATTTGCTTATTGAAAGGCTCCCCTTGGGGGGAGCTGGCGCCCGCCAGGGTGACTGAGAGGGGCCTGAAAGAAACATTGCTTTAGGCAGAACCCCTCTCCGCCTCGACAAGCTCGGCACCTCTCCCCAAGGAGAGGCTTTTTATTATCTTCTTGCCTTAGCAGGCTCAATATTAACCTTATACCCCCTTGATAAAGTTCTTGTTCATCTCGGGGTTAGCTTAGCAATTTGCTTATCGAAAGGCTCCCCTCGGGGGGAGCTGGCGCCCGCTAGGGCGACTGAGAGGGGCCTGAAAGAAACATTGCTTTAGGCAGAACCCCTCTCCGCCTCGACAAGCTCGGCACCTCTCCCCAAGGAGAGGCTTTTTATTATCTTCTTGCCTTAGCAGGCTCAATATTAACCTTATACCCCTTGATAAAGTTCTTGTTCATCGCACCGATAACCTTTTCGGCTACATCCTCCGGTACTTCAACAAAAGTAAACTTATCATAGATATTAATCAGGCCGATATCACGTGCCGGAATGTCTGCTTCGATAGCAATGGTGCTGACAATATCCTTAACCATAATCTTCTGGCTGCGGCCAATGTTGATGAACAGGCGCACCATGCCCGGACGGCCGCCGGTGTTGCGCAGGTCCTTGGAGAGGATATCCTCCTGCGGAGCCTCCAGAGCCTTAATGCCCTCCTGCATCAGCTTCAGAGCGGCGGCAGCAACTTCTTCGGCGCTGTAATCATCCAGCAGGCTTTCGGCAATCGGCATATAGTCATGATATGCGTTCAGCTCCAGTACAGTCTGCATCTTGCTGATAATCTGGTCGCGCTGACGCTCGATAACGTTAGCAGCGGTCGGCAGCTGACGGCGTTGGATTTTAGTCTTGACGGTACGCTCAATCAGCTTCAGCTGACGGAACTCACGCGGAGTGATGAAGGTCATAGCTACACCGGTGTTGCCTGCACGACCGGTACGGCCGATGCGGTGAACGTAGCTTTCCGGATCCTGCGGAATATCAAAGTTGATAACGTGGGTAATGTTGTCAACGTCTATGCCGCGGGCAGCAACGTCGGTAGCAATCAGCACATCAACAGCGCCCTCGCGGAATTTCTTCATTACGCGGTCACGCTGGTTCTGGCTCAGGTCACCATGCAGGCCCTCAGCCATGTAGCCACGGCTGGAAAGTGCGATGGACAGGTCGTCAACACCCTTTTTGGTACGGCAGAAGATAATCAGCTTGCCGTCGATTTCTGCGTCCAGCAGACGGCACAGGCCTTCAATCTTATCCTTGGTTTCGAAATAGTATTGCTCAATCAGAGGTACAGTCAGCTCTTCCTTGGAAATGGTTACATTCTTCGGCGCCTTCATGTACTTCTTGGTCAGGCTCAGAATCGGACGGGGCATAGTTGCGGAGAACAGCAGAGTCTGGCGTTCAACCGGCAGGCTGTGCATAATTTCTTCGATATCATCAACAAAGCCCATATCCAGCATTTCGTCGGCCTCGTCCAGTACCAGGAATTTGATATGGTCCAGACGGATAGTACCGCGGTTGATATGGTCAATCAAACGGCCCGGGGTACCGATAACAATCTGCACATTGTTGCGCAGCGCACGGATCTGGCGTTCAATCGGCTGGCCGCCGTAAACAGGCAGCGCACGCACGCGGCGGGTGCGGCCGATTTTGCCTACTTCTTCCGCAACCTGAATAGCCAGCTCACGGGTCGGAGTCATAATCAGCGCCTGAATATGCTTGAAGTCGGTAATTGCCTGCACCAGAGGAATACCGAAGGCAGCGGTCTTGCCGGTACCGGTCTGTGCCTGGCCGATAACGTCGTTACCTTCGAGCACCAGGGGAATAGTAGCGGCCTGAATCGGAGAAGGCTCTTCGAAGCCCATGTCAGTCAGGGCGGTTACAATTTTTTTGTCCAGCTCTAATTCGCCGAACATCTCTTTTTGAATGGTCATTAATTTTTATCCTCCGTATTGTTTTTTTCTTCTAATAATTTATCAATAGCCATGGAAATAGCTGTCTGAGCTATTCTCAGCTTATTTTCTGTTCTTGTCGACATAAAATGGTGCTCCTGGCAATATACCACGTTGTCGGTAGCAACGGCAATATATACAAGGCCTACCGGCTTGCCCTCGCTGGCTCCCGGTCCGGCGTTGCCCGTAATGCTCACACCATAATCACTGCCCAGCTGCTTGCGCACGCCCAGCGCCATTTCGCAGGCGGTTTCGCGGCTGACAGCGCCGTATTTGGCCAGCGTATCTGCCTGCACATGCAGCAGCTTCTGCTTAGCCATGTTAGTGTAGCTGACGATGCTTCCCAGCAGATATTCGCTGCTGCCCGGCACATCTGTAACCAGGCTGCTGGCAAGACCGCCGCTGCAGGATTCCGCAAAGGCAATAGTTTTGCCCTGCTTCAGCAGCTCCTGCCCCAGGCATGCCGCCAGAGTGGCATCATCCACACCGTATATATAATTATCAACGCTCTTGCGTACCTTGGCTTCCATAGCGTCAAGCAGTTTGACTGCCTCCTTGTCATTGGCAGCCTTCGCCGTAAGCCTGATGAGAATTTCACCGTAGCGGGCATAAAGCGCAATCGTCGGATTGGTCTGCGCCATAATCAGCTCGTCGAGCTTGGATGCTACCATGGATTCGCCGATACCGCGCAGATGCAAGGTGCGCGACATGATAATGCCGTGCTCGCTGAAGCGCTGCAGCATCCGCGGCAGCAGCTGCTTTTCGCACACATCCGTAAGCTCGCTCGGAGGTCCTGGCAGCATAATGAAGATTTTATCCTTATATTCCAGCCACAGTCCGGGAGCGGTACCCACATCGTTCTGCAGTACCTCGGCACCGATTGGCACATATGCCTGCTTTTCGTTATTTTGCGAGGGGCAAAGTCCCTTCTTGGCAAAATAAGCATCTATGCGTCCCCACGTATCCAAATCGAGATAGCCTTCGGTATGACATACCTCCATTACCATCTCCTTGGTAATATCACCGCGCGTCGGTCCCAGACCGCCGCTGGTAATGATGATATCGGCGCGCTGCATGGCCTGCTCCAGCACTGCGCGCATACGCTCCGGATTATCTCCGACCGTAGTGTGATATAAAACATCAAAGCCTATATTGTTCAGCTTGCGGGATAAATACTGCACATTGGTGTTTAAAATTTCACCCAGCAGCAGCTCCGTCCCGGTAGTAATGATTTCAACCTTCATCCTGCTGTCACCCTCTCACCGGTTATTTTGACTCTTACAGAAACGCTCTTAAACCAGCTCTGCCACCATTTCATAGGTAAAGCCTTGCAGAATACGCACTCTTACCATCTGGCCTACCTCCAGCTCGGCGGCATTTTCGATAAAGATGTTGCCGTCGATATCAGGTGCCTCGTGATAGGAACGTCCTACAGCAAGAGCGGGGTTTTCTTCATCAAAGTCTTCGACGATAACGTCCAGCTCCTCATCCTCGCGCTCCTGATGGATTTCTTCGGAAATACCTGCCTGCAGCGCCATCAGCTCATGATAGCGGTTTTCCTTAACCTCAGGCTCAATCTGGTTTTCCATAGCGCCGGCAACAGTGCCCTCCTCTTGGGAATACTGGAACACGCCTGCATTTTCAAAGCGCTGCTTTTCAACAAAATCCATCAGCTCCGCAAAATCCTCATCGGTTTCACCTGGGAAGCCCACGATGAAGGTAGTGCGGATACTAATTCCCGGAATACGCTCACGCAGCTTGGCCAGAAGCTCTTCTACCTGTGCGCGTGTATCGTAACGGTTCATGCTTTCCAGCAGTCTGTCGCTGGCATGCTGCAGAGGAATATCAATATACTTGCACACCTTGTCGCATTCGGCGAAGGCTGCAATCAAATCATCCGTAAAGTTGTTGGGATACAGGTACATAACGCGGATCCACTCGATGCCCTCCAGCTCGTTGAGGTCACGCAGCAGCTGCGGCAAAAGCAGCTTGCCGGTGAGGTCTTCACCGTAGCGGGTGGTGTCCTGCGCCACGACAATCAGCTCCTTGGTGCCGTGAGCAGCAAGGCTTCTTGCCTCTGCCATAACCTCATCATAAGGACGGCTGGTGTAGGGACCGCGCAGCTGCGGAATAATGCAGTAGGAGCAGCAGTTGTCGCAGCCCTCGGCAATTTTCAGATACGCCATGTAACCAGGCGTAGTCAGCATTCTGGGCAGAGCCTGTACATTTTTGCTTTCCAGCTTCTGCAGATGCTTTACGCGCTTGCCTGCCAGCACCTGGTCGATAACCCAACCGATATCGGTGAAGCTGTCGGTGCCGACGATAGCGTCAACCTCAGGCATGCTTTCGAAAAGCTCGTCTGCATAACGCTGGCCAAGGCAGCCCGTCATAATCAGATACTTGCAGCTGCCCTCCTCCTTATATTGCGCCATTTGTAAAATTGTGCTGATGGATTCTTCCTTCGCACTTTCGATAAAACCGCAGGTATTAACAATAATCAGTTCGGCATCTGCGGGATCATTGGTAATCTCCAGCTGCTTATCCTTGATAATACCCAGCATAACTTCAGAATCTACCAGATTTTTGGGACAGCCGAGGCTGACCATACCTATTTTCATTCTTTACCTCCAAAACCTGCTGCCCTCACCCAAGCTGTCGGGACAGCAAGCAAGAGCATAAATCACTATAATCTAATCACTAATCACTGATGACTAACGACTAATCACTGTTCACTAATCACTAATCACTAATCACTATTTACTGAAACGAACCTTACTCAGCCACTTATTTGTCAGGCCGTCCTGCTTAACAGGCTCCAGATAACTGCTGTTGAGCCAGATTTTATCGGCATCGGCGGCAGCCGCATCAAAGCCGCGCGGGAAAAGGAACAGATAGCCTGTAGCGTTTTCCTGCGCTATCGCCTGCACCTGCTCGCTTGTCAAAAGCCATTCCATAACCTTCAGGCCCTGCAAATCATCTGCATTATTCTTAAACAGGCCTACGCAGAAAAGATTTACCGGCGTGCCTTCCTTGGGATAGACAACATAAGCGGGAAATTTATTTTCCAGATATTTAAAAACGTAGCTTTGTCTGGTAATAGCCACATCCGCATCACCTACCGCCGCCATGCGCACAGGTGTAAAGGGAAACTTGGAATATTGCCCGATAAAGCGGTTGATATTGCCTAAATACTCCAGCGATTCATCCTCGCCGAAGCGGTCTGCCAGACCTGCCAGAAAGTTTTGCGTGCTGTTGCTGTCGGATAAATTTTCCAGAGCAATGCGCAGCTGCTCTTTCCCTGCCAAATCCTGCCAGCTGCAGATATTGGCCTGACCGACAGTACGGGCATACTGCTGATTGACCAGAAAAACTATCGGATCATAGAAAACGCCGTACCAGCTCAGGTCCGCATCACGGAACTTCTGCGGCAGTCTGTCGCCATCGGCAAAGGCCACAGGCTTCAGGCGTCCCTGACGCTTCAGGCCGGCAAGCGTGCGCTGCTCGGCCAGCACAACATCCGGCAGCTCACCGTTGGGCTTCAGCTCGTAAATAGCCTTCAGCTGCAGCTTAGCCTTATTTTCCTTATTAAAGGCATCAACCAGATTTTCAGTAAATTTATTATCAAGCTCGGAATACAGGATAACGGTTTTTTCCCCTGCGTTCTGTACAGGAGCAGGCTGCTCACCGCAGCCTCCCGTCAGTATTCCGGCCAAAATCAGCACTAAAAAGATACAACGGATCATCTCATCCCTCCGTTACTATCTGCGGCGCTTATCCTCACGCCTTTTTCCACCGGTACTGCCTGAAGCGGTACTGCGCGTTGCCTTACGCGCTCCACTGCCGGCAGCACTGCGGTTTGCATTACGCTTCGCGCCTCGCGCTCCGCCGCGCTGCTCCTGCTCCGTATGCAGCAGGCATTTATGTCCGCTGCCCACAAGGTCCATGCGTCCTGCCTTCTGCAGTGCCTCCAGCACCAGCTTGCGGTTACGCGGAGCACGGTACTGCATCAGCGCACGCTGCATTGCCTTATCATGCGGATTGCGGGCAACAAATACGGTTTCGCCGCTTTCCGGGTCGATGCCGGAATAATACATCGCCGTCGCCGCACTGCCGGGAGTAGGAATGAAGTCCTGCACCTGCTCCGGATTGTGCTTGATGTCACGCAAAAACTCTGCCAGCTCAATAGCATTGTTCAGCGTGCAGCCCGGATGGCTGGAAATAAAGTACGGCACCAGATATTGCGGCAGGCCGATTTCTTTATTTTTTTGCGTAAACATGCGCATAAACTTCAGATAAACTTCCTTGCCGGGCTTGCCCATACGCGCCAGAACCTGCGGTGCGATATGCTCGGGCGCAATCTTCAGCAGACCGCTGATATGATAACGGCACAGCTCGTCCAGAAACTCCTGCTTTTTATCCGCCAGCAGATAATCATAACGGATACCGCTGCGGATAAACACCTTCTTGACGCCCGGTAACGCGCGCAGCTTGCGCAGCAGCGCTATATAATCGCTGTGGTCGGCATCAATATTGGGGCACGGCTTGGGGAACAAACACTGCCTGTCCTTGCACACGCCGTATTTCAGCTGCTTGGCACAGGAAGGATGGCGGAAGTTGGCCGTAGGGCCGCCGACGTCATGGATATAACCCTTGAAGCCGGGAAGCTGTATCAGCAGCTTTGCCTCGCGCAGAATAGATTCATGGCTGCGCGCCTGAATAATACGTCCCTGATGCGCATGAATAGCGCAGAAGGAACAGCTGCCGAAGCAGCCTCTGCTGCTGACTAAGCTGAACTGAACCTCCTCCAGCGCCGCCACGCCGCCCTTGGCATCGTAGCTCGGATGCCACTTACGCATATAGGGCAAATCGTAGATAGCGTCCATCTCCTCCATCGTCAGCGGGAAGATGTTCGGATTCTGTACGATATATTTCTTCTGTCCCTTCTGGACTACCGGCTTGCCGTAGAACGGATCCTGCTCCTTGCTCTGCAGCTTAAAGGCTCTGGCAAATTCCTTGCGGTCGTCCTTGATAGCCTTCCAGTCGGGAAGCTCCACGTATTCCTCATCAGGCAAAGTGTCGGACATATAGGCCGTGCCGCGGATATAATGCATATCCTCGGCGCTGGCACCGCCTGCCAGATAGTCGGCAATTTCCACTACCTGCTTTTCGCCCATGCCGTAAACCAAAAGGTCCGCGCCGCTGCTCTCCAGAATAGAGGGCATCAGCTTGTTTTCCCAGTAGTCAAAATGCACAAAACGGCGCAGGCTGGCTTCAATGCCGCCGATAATTACAGGCATATCCGGCCACAGCTTTTTGACGAGCTGCGCATAAACGGCCGTGGCGTGGTCGGGACGCTGTCCCACCGCACCGCCTGCGGTATATTTGTCGACAGAACGCTCATTCTTGGCTGCCGTATAACGGCACAGCATGGAGTCAAGGTTGCCGCCGGAAATAAGCACGCCCAGTCGCGGCTTGCCCAGCTCTGCCATATATTCTGCTTTATCCCAACGCGGCTGGCACAGCATAGCTACCTTGTAGCCCTGCGCCTCCAGCACACGGCAGATTACTGCCGGACCGAAGGAGGGATGGTCTACATAAGCATCGCCGCTGATAAACAGAAAGTCAATCTGCTCCCAGCCACGCTCGGCAATTTCTTGAGCGGAAATTGGTAAAAACTGTTTCATTAAAAACTCCTGAACAAATTATTATTTCTTCTTATCGGCCTTCGCTTCGCCGGCAGCTTGCGGCTGCTGCGGCTCAGCCGGCTTAACCTCAGCCTGCGGCTTCGGTTCTTCTGCCTTCGGCGCAGGTGCTGCTGCAGCCGGCTGCGGTGCTGCTTCCTCTACTGCGGCAGCAGGTGCAGCCTTGGTTTCAGGCTCGGACTGCTGTGCAGCCTCCTCTGCTTTTTTCTCAGCTGCAGGCTGTGCGGGAGCGTTGCGCAGATAGGTCTTGACAGCCACGCCATGCTCGCCCTTCAGGTCAACAGCCTCGCCGTTCACCTTGATGCGCACAACGCCGATATTACCGTATTTGATAATCAGCTTATCCTTAGCCTCAAAATGCTTGCTTTCCTTAGCATGCAGAATGCCGGCAAAAAGCTCCTTGCCGTCGGCACTTGCCTCCAGCCAGCAGTCACCCTCGGCCTCCAGGTCAACGGTAACCTTATCCAGCACTGCGGGTGCTTTGGCTTCGGGCTTAACCTGCTCGGTCTGCTTAGCCTCTTCCTTAGGCATATTCTTAAAATAGTTAATAGTAGCTGGAATAGCAAAATAGCCTGCTGTGAGCACCGCTACCGCTGCTAAGCCTGCCAGACACTGCTTCATCGGCAGCTTCGGCAAACCCGGCATTTCAAAGCGGCCCGTACCACTGCCGATATCACGCTTATCCTTCAGCTGGATGTTGAGGCGGACCTTTTCCACCTCGCGGATACCCTGGCTGCGTACAGCCTCTGCCGCCATACCGGCAGCACTTGCTTTATATTCATTAACAAGCTCCGGACCGTTCAGTCCCAGATAATTACCGTAGTTGCGGATTATTCCCTTCAGGAAAACCTCGCCCGGAGTCTTGTCATATTCGTCATTTTCTACAGCCTGCAGATAACGGCTGCGGATACTGGTAGCCTTTTCGGCATCAGCCAGGGAAATACCCTTGGCCAGTCTTGCTTCTTTTAAAATTGCGCCGACAGTCTTTTCCTTATCATCCATTTCGCCTGCACCTCCGCTTATTCACGACGCAGGAAGCGTTCCTCCGCTTCCTTACGCGACATTATAACCTCTCGTGGCTTGCTGCCTACAGATTGACCGACAATGCCCAGCTCCTCCATGGTATCAACCAGACGCGCCGCACGCGTATAGCCTATGCGAAAGCGACGCTGCAGCATGGAGCTTGATGCCTGACCCATGTCCAACACCAGACTAAGGGCATCCTCAAAAAGCTCATCCTCCGCAGGCGCATTGGAGCCTGCATCCTCGGCATTATGGCCTTTATTATCACATTCCAGCTCCTGCTCTGTTACTTCTTCGCTGTAATTTACAGGAATGGACTGCTTGATAATGAAATCAACAATTTTATTCAGCTCATCATCGCTGACGAAGGCACCCTGCACACGCACAGGCTTGTTGTAACCCATGGGGTAAAAGAGCATATCGCCCTTGCCCAGCAGCTTTTCGGCACCGCCCATATCAATAATGGTGCGCGAATCTGTCTGCGAGGATACGGCGAAGGCAATACGCGAAGGGATATTCGCCTTGACGATGCCTGTAATAACATCTACGGACGGACGCTGGGTTGCCAGAATCAGATGGATACCGGCAGCACGAGCCTTCTGTGCCAGGCGCAGGATAGCATCCTCCACATCAACCTTAGCCACCATCATCAGATCGGATAACTCGTCGATGATAATTACGATATAGGGCATCTTTTCGGTGGCCTGTGCGTTGTAGGTTTTGATATCGCGCACACGGCTGTCGGCAAACGCCTTATAACGGCGCTCCATTTCCGCTACCGCCCAATGCAGCGCGCTGGCTGCCTTTTTCGGCTCGGTGACAACAGGTGTCAGAAGATGCGGAATACCGTTGTAATTAGACAATTCAACGACCTTAGGGTCGACAAGAATCAGTTTAACCTCGTCCGGGGTAGCACGGTACAAAAGGCCGGCAATAATCGTATTGATACACACCGATTTACCGGAGCCTGTGGAGCCTGCTACCAAAAGGTGCGGCATTTTCGCAAGGTCGGCGGAAATAATATCACCGCTGATATCCTTGCCCAGACCGATGCACAGATGCTCCTTGGCATTGCGCACACTGCCTGCCTCCACAACCTCACGGAAGCACACAGGATCGTTCTTCGTGTTCGGTGCTTCGATGCCGATGGCTGATTTGCCGGGAATCGGCGCTTCGATACGCACACCGGGAGCAGCCAGACGCAGGGCAATATCATCCGCAAGGTTCACCACCGAGCTTACCTTCACGCCTGCCGCAGGCTCCAGCTCAAAGCGGGTAACCGACGGTCCGCGCGTAACGGCAACAACTCTGGCGCGCACCTTGAAGTCTGCCAAGGTCTGCTCCAGCACCGCACATTGGTCCATGATGTCCTTCTGATAGGTGGACGGGTCGCTGGCCTTCGGCGTATCCAGAAGCTCCAGCGGGGGCAGCTGATAGCTGCTCGCTGCCTGCGCTTCAGGCTCATATGCTGCTGTGGTCTGCGGAGCAGGCGCCGCTGCGGCAATTTTATCTGCGCTGTCAAAAATCGTTACGGCCGGCTTCTCCGGTTCAGGCTCAGGCTGCGGCTCCGCCTTAACAGGCGCTGCAAACGCTGTCGCCTGCTCCTCGCGATAGGTATTGCGGATTACGGAAGCAGGACGCTCAGGCTCAGGCTCGGGTTCGGCAGCCGGCGGCTCGGCATCATCCAGAAAGCGGCTGTCCGGCTCGTAATCATCGTCATAATTGATAATCGGTCTTACAATGACCTCGGGCTTGGACTGCTCCCATTCGGGCAGCTGCACCGGGTCACGCTCTATTTCCTCTTTTAAAGGAGATTTTTCGTAAACGCTCTTGTTTTTGGCAAAGCCCAAAATGCTTCTGAAAGCACTTTTCTTCTGCACGCCCTCGTTGAAGGCGTCAAACTCGGGGCTGGTATAGTTGCTGATAACGTTATCCGCAGAAGCGGGATGCTGTTGAGGCGCGGCGCTCCTACGCTTGAACACAGTCTTAGGCGCAATCTCCGGACGCTTGCGCTCCTCCCTCACCTTGTCGTCGGGGCGCATCAGCGTAATCTCGTCGGAGGTCAGATAATCCTGCCACAGCTCCCACCATTTGCGCAGCGGCAGCACCAGGCCCAGCAGCCACAGCCAGCCTAAGGCCAGAATGATATAAACCGTTACATCACCGGCAAAGGAACGTAGCAGCTTCAGCAACAAACCGCCGACTAAACCGCCGCCATCCGCTATCAGCGAAGGCTCCAGCTCAGAGCCAACAGGCACAAAAACATGATGAGCTGTGCCTGTAAGGCACAGCGTCACCAAAGTAAAAATTAATGTTCTCTTGTTAAAAACACCAAACTGTCCCCTAAGCAGCTGCCAGGACGCAGCAAAGAAAGCCAAAGGCAGCAAAAAGATACCCTTACCCAGCAGATGCTGCTCCACCAGATAAGCATAATGCATTACACCGTCCTCAGCCGTCATAAGAAGCGCGGCTGCAAACAGCAGGCCAATAAGCAGGCATACAGCACCGGCAAACGCCGAATAGCTTCTATTCTGTTGCTTCCTTCTTCTTTCCTTGCGCAAGATAAGACAACTCCTAAAATGCAACCGTCAGCAGTCATCTGTTATCAACTGACTACTAACAACCGCTCACTAAAAACTAATCACTATTCACTAGCCACTAATCACTGAAAGCTATCAGATTTCCATGATAATCGGCAGAATCATTGGGCGGCGACGAGTTCTTTCGAACAGGAAGCGTCCCAGAGAATCACGGACAGTGGACTTGATTGCCGACCATTCGGAAACATTGTTTTCCTCGCAGCGGTCCAGGGCAGCCTGCACCTTGTCGCGTGCTTCATCCATCAGGTCCTCGGCCTCGCGTACATAAACAAAGCCGCGGGAAACGATATCCGGACCGGAAACTACATGGCAGGATTCCTTGTCGATGGTTACAACAACAATCATAATGCCGTCCTGAGAGAGCTGACGGCGGTCGCGCAGTACGATGTTGCCTACGTCGCCGACACCCAGGCCGTCAACCAGCACCTTGCCTGCAGGCACCTTGCCGTTAATGGTAATGCTGCTCTTGGTCAGCTCGATAACGCTGCCGTTTTCACCGATAACAATGTGGTCTGCCGGCATGCCAAGGGATTTTGCCAGATTAGCATGCTTAACCAGGTGACGGTATTCACCATGCACAGGCATGAAGAAACGCGGACGCACCAGATTGTGCATCATCTTGATTTCCTCCTGGCTGGCGTGGCCGGAAACGTGGACGCCGTTGCTCTTTTCATAGATAACGTCCGCACCCAGCTTGTACAGATGGTCGATAGTACGGGAAACGAGCTTTTCGTTGCCCGGAATCGGTGTAGCAGAAATAATTACTGTATCACCGGGCATAATATCAACCTTTTTATGGTCATTCATAGCCATACGGGTGAGCGCGCTCATAGGCTCGCCCTGACTGCCGGTGGTGATAATAACAACCTTTTCCGGCGTATAGTTATGAGTTTCGTCAATATCAATCAGCACGCCCTCAGGAACCTTCAGGTAACCCAGCTCCTTAGCGATATTTACAACATTCACCATGCTGCGGCCGATAACTGCTACCTTACGGTCGTACTTCACAGCAGTATCAATAACCTGTTGGATACGATGTACGTTAGAGGAGAAGGTTGCTACTATAATACGATGCTTAGCATAGCGGAACTCCTCGTCAAAGGTCTGGCCTACCATTTTTTCGCTGGGAGTGAAGCCCGGGCGCTCGGCGTTGGTGCTGTCTGCCAGCAGGCACAGCACACCGCGGTCGCCGTATTCGGCAAATTTATTGAATTCCATAACCTGTCCGTCAACAGGAGTGTGGTCGATTTTGAAGTCACCGGTGTGGATAATAACACCGATAGGAGTAGTAATCGCGATAGCAACAGCGTCGGGAATGCTGTGGTTTACGCGGATGAAATCGAGCTTAAAGGCACCGGCGTTAATCTTGTCACCGGGTTTTACTACGTGCAGGTTTTCGTTGCCTACACCGTTTTCCTTCAAGCGGCCTTGTAAAATACCCAGAGTAAGTGCGGTACCATAAACGGGACAATCAATTTGTTTCATAACATAGGGCAACGCACCGATATGGTCCTCGTGACCATGTGTCAGAAAGATACCCTTAATTTTATCTTTATTCTCAACCAAATATGTAATATCGGGAATAACCAAGTCAATGCCGAGCATATCGTCTTCAGGGAACATCAGGCCTGCATCAATCAGGATCATGTCGTCCCCGTAACGGAATACCGTCATATTTTTACCAATTTCGCCCAAACCACCCAGCGGGATAATCTGGACCTTATGTTGAAATTTACCCAAAAAAAATACACCTCCATTTTTTATTTTACATTCTTCCGTACAAATGTAGAAATTGAATTTGATACTGTGTCCGCACACATACTCTCTACTTTATTATACACTAAATATGGGCTATTGACAAATAGTGATACATATTTTTTGTGAAAAGTTTGTTGCCAAACGGATGATTTTTTGGCAGAAGAATAGCGCATGCAAAAAAGCGGCTGCGGACGGCCTCCCCCATCCCCTCCCTTGACATTCCCCTGTATTTCAAGTACACTTAAACTAAGTTCTTCAAAACCGCAAGTAATCCTATGCATCAAGCTCATTTACCTGCGGACAATTAAATAAGCAGTATATCCTGCAGATGCACTTTGTCTGCAGAAGCTTAAGCAAGGCCGTTTATTTTTATCTGGTACATTCTAAGAGTAGTACGAACTGACGATTTCTAATCGTCAGGGTACTGCTCTTTTTTGTTTTTTAGGCGCTTTGATAACTGCTTATGTATTTTTTTATTCACATGTGTTAAAATGAAAGGAGAAAAACCATGCAAGACCTGGCAACAAAATTTGCAAACCTGACAATCCAAAGCGACTTCATTTTCAAGAAGGTTATGTCGCGCAAGCGTATCTGTAAGCATCTGCTGGAGGAGCTGCTGCAGATAGAGATTGCAGACATTAACTACATTGAGGCAGAAAAGACGCTTGAGCCTGAGTACACCAGCCGTGGCATCCGCCTTGATATCATTGTAGCGGACGATAAAAACACGCATTATAATCTGGAGATGCAGGTGAAAAACAATAAAAATCCCGATACGGACACCTACGTTCTTCCCAAGCGTTCCCGCTATTATCAGGCGCTGCTTGATATTGATTTGCTGCAGAAGGGACAACCATATGACCTGCTGCCACCGACTTTTATCATTTTTATCTGTGTTTTTGATTTCTTTGAACAGGATAATTACGTTTATACCTTTAAAAAGTGTTGTCTGGAGAATCGGGAGCTGGAGCTTTCCGATGAAGCAACTACCATGATTTTGAATACGAAAGGTACGCATGGCGATATTTCCAAAGACATCAAGAGCTTTTATGATTATGTAAACAACCACATTGTAACTACTGATTTCACCAAGCAGATAGACGATGAAATCAGCTATCTCAAATTAGATACGAAAGTGAGGCGAGAATTTATGCTTATGGAAGCACGTTTGTTAGATGAAAGACGTGAGGGTAAAGCTGAGGGTATTGCTGAAGGCAAGGAAATTGGACTTGTTGAGGGCAAAGAAATTGGCCTTGCTGAGGGTGAAGCTAAAGAAAAACTCGCTACTGCTAAGCGCATGTTAGCCAAGGGCTGCTATTCTCTCGATGATATTGCAGAGCTTACAAATTTATCTCTCGCTGATGTGGAGAAGCTGAAGGAAGAGCAAGCCTGATACGCACACACAACATTAAAGTAAAGGCGTTCTACCGCAGTTGGGTAGAACGCCTTTAGTCTTTTATGTTCGCCGTATAGCGCCATTTCTTTTTCTCGCGTCAGCTTTATGTTCGCCATGAGCGCCACTTCTTCTTCTCGCGTCAGTTCCATGTTCGCCGTATAGCGATTGTTCTTCTTCTTGCGTCAATGCAGCGCTGCACCTCCGCCACACAGTCGGCGAGGTGCTTTTTTATTTCCGTTTCCCAGAAGCGCAGCACCATCCAGCCGTTGTCGCGCAGTTCGATGGTGTTTTCTAGGTCACGCTCCACATTACGCTTAATTTTTTCGTGCCAATATTTTACGTTGGTCGTCACATCATAGCGCTCCATGCTTTTGCCGTGCCAGAACTCCCCGTCGCAAAAGACAGCGATTTTGTACTTAGTAATGACAATATCCGGATGGCAGCTGCACACCTTAAAATTCTTGCGATAGCGGATGCCCTCATGCCACAGGGCCTTGCGCAGGAGCAGCTCGATTTTGGTGTTCCTGCTGCGGATGGCCTGCATGTTTTTATGGCGTTGCTCTTTAGTCAGCTTGTCCATAATCGCTGCAATGCTCCTCGATAATCTTTGCTAGCTGGTGAATATCCGTTTCCGAACGCTTTTCGGCAATCTGCATCAGGTGCTTTACGTCCAGCAGAATGCCCTGAATATGCTCGTACTCCTTGCCTCTGCCCTCGCCGGCCTCCTTCCACAGCGCCACAGCCTCGCCGGCATAATGCAGCGCACCTGCGTTTTCCTCCGCCCAATGGTTTTTGTCGAACGGCATGAGGAAGGCGTTGTAGATAACGCTGTCCGGATTTTTGAGGTCCGCCTGCGCATCAATGTATTCGCCGTAGGTTATCTGCTTGTTGATTGAAGACGATTCCGGCAAATCGAAGGGGTTCTTCGTCGCGCCGTATTTATAGTATTTCGCGTCAAGTACATAAATATTATTGTTATGCAGCATAATAGTATCAGGCTCCAGCTTGGAGTTATCGTACTCCTTGTCGCTGCGCGCCAGCTTCCACTTCGTCTTGGGGAAGTAGCGCTGCTTGTCGCTGATGCCGAAGGCCGTGTCAATCATCTTCTCCCAGACGTATTCGAACCTGTTCGTGCCAAAGGTAAAGCTCGTTTCCCGCAGGCCCTCGTCAGGCTCGTTGTTGATGATTTTCAGCATATTGGCGAAAAGCATCTTATTCGCATCGTTGAAGGTACGGCACAGCTTCTCCTGCAGCGCAGCGCTGAACCATTGGCGATGGAACGGGATTTGCGGCTTGGGCGGTTCGTAATCCGTGAACAGCCAGCCGAAGCGCAGAAAGCTCAGATAAACGCAATACTGATGAATCAGGGTAATCAGATCATTTTCGTTGATAACGTTCTTCTTCGTGATAAAGTCCAGATAATAGATATCCGCTTCCTGAATAACAGGCTTCTTCTGCTTAATCGTGCGGTTCCAATGGATTTTTCCGCGCTTGGAGGAGGCGTATTCCACGATGCCCTCCTTGTAGTAGCCTCGGGTGACGAAGTCCTTGATGATGTAGATATAGGCGTACAGCGGCGAATCCGTCGCTGCATCCCTTTGCTGCACAAAACCGCTTTTGCTGTCCTGCTGGTTGCTGTAGAGCGCCAGCGTGTGGAACAGCAGCAGCAAATCCTCGCGCAGCAGCTTATCATCAGCCTCCGGCGCCAGTGCGTAGCCCAGCGGAAAGGAAACCGTGTAGTTTTTGCCGTCAAACTCCAGGCCTACAAAGGTGTCGGTTTTCCTGTTGGTGTTAATATGGCATCTGTCCTTGAGCAAGCTGCTCACTCCTCGCTTGCCGGTTCTTGGTCCGGATTATCTGCGTCAGCGTCCTCTGCTGCCTCCGCGGGTTCTTCATCCGCAGCTTGTGGCTGCTCCGCTGTCAGTTCAAGCATCCGCTTTTGCATTTCGTTGTAAACCTCGGGCACCAGCACTGCCTTCAGCGGATCTTCTGCATTTTGCTTTTCAATCTTAGCCTTTGCTGCATCCTCGTAGGCTTCGATTACGGAAGAAAGGCCTTCACTGCAGTTACTGAAAAGAGCCTGCCTGCCCAGCTTAAAGGCATCGTCCCACAGGTATTTGAGCACCTTTTCCGCAAAGCGCTTTGCATTATCCAAGTCGTTATCCGTGGCGAAGTACACGCCAAGGCTCTTGTCATCCGTACCGCCAAAGCCAAGACTAGGATTGTCATGCATTTTCTTGTTGACGGTTTGGGCGAATACGCCCCAGCTGATTTCGCTGTTGGGGAGATGTTTGTTGACGTGAGCGGTATTTAAATCGAATTTATTGGGGATGTGCTCCATCTGCCAGCGGCGTTGGAAGGCGGTGTCCATGGTGAATACGTTTTGGTCGGAGGTGTTCATGGTGGCGACGATAGTGAGGTTAGGGGGAAGTTTTATAGGCGTGTTAGCTATTACATCTATTGCTTTTCCTTGGTTTTCCGGTAAACCGCCATAGGCATATTTAGCAATATCAGCATTATAGATGCCATATTTACTTTCACCATCATCTTTTCTATCCAATAACTGGAAGATTTCACCGAAGATTGCCGGTGCGTTACCACGATTCAGTTCCTCGATAATGAGCAGACATTTTTGTTCAGGTTCTTCGTAGGCTGTTTTGATAATTTTTGTAAAAGGACCGGGAACAAACTCATACTGTAGCTTGTTCTCTTTTACCCCTTGTGCATTTTCTACTTCTTTTAGAACAGGCATCAGTTGGCCAATGAAATCAGAATAGGTGTAGTCAGGATGGAATACTACGCGAACTTTGCATTGTTCATTTGTTATTTTGCTTTCGTATTCATCTTCTACTTTGTAGCTTTTGCCACAACCAGGGACACCGTATAGAAGAACGTTGGAAGGAGAAAGAGTGCCTTTAGTAGTTTTAGTTTTATTGTTTAAAACAGCATCCATTTGCACATTTTGATCAATTTTTACAATAGTAGAAGTGCTTTTATGAATGAATTTACCGTCAAGTGCTTTCAAATCATCGGAATCAGCTATTGATTCTTTAGGAATTATAAACCAATCATATTCAAGACATGCTTGTAATTTTAAAATCACAATATAGTCAGCAGTATGAATCAGTTTTCTAAATTCAACAAAATCGCTATCATCTAAATTCAGAGCTGATAACTGTACCTGCTCTTCGTTATTCCTGCCTCTGCGACGCCAAACAGTTGTATAAACGCTTTTCTTTTCTTGTCCAGCGCCAAATCTAATAGTATTAGCTTTATCCAAAGGCTCAACATTAGAACGATAAATATTAACCTTTATCTGACACATGAAAAATCGTTTTATTGTGTCATCAATATCTTCATGGGGACAAGTTAAATATTGTGCAGCACAAATATATGGGAAAGCATCTCTTTGAGCTCCGGTTATAGCTATATGTGTTTGATTACCGGTACTATTTTCTTCTCCTATAAGATTACTTTTGGCCATTTTCTTTACAATGATGCCATCATACTCGTTATCCAAACTAATGTGTAAATACTTTTTTACTGTGTCTAAAGCAGCATCAAACTCCATAAAAACCTACCTCATTTCAGATATTGCTTAATAATTCTAGCTATTGCACGACCTAATAATGGAGGAACAGAATTGCCAATCTGCATATATGTTTTAGTATATGCTCCTCTAAAGAAATAATCGTCGGGGTAAGATTGAACTCTTGCAGCTTCTCTTGGTGTTAGTCCTCTAGCCTGTGTAGGGTGTATATACATATTACAGTCAAACTTCATATGTGCTGTAATAGTTTTACATACTTTGTCATTAACCAGTTTGAAATATTTATCCTTAAAGATGCCATTTCTTCTTGCATAAGGCATTATATCTGCGATTTTAGGATCATCAGATCTATCACCTTGGTCTAATCTGGAAAAAATTTCAATATCTCTGTCATTATTATATCTGGCTTTATGATTAAATACGCAGTCAACAGTTCTTCCTTGATTAATTAAACTAATATAATCATTGATATATACGACTTTATTCTTCTCGATTTTAAAACCAGTTTCTATACTGCCTGCTTCAGTTGAATTTTTTATTCTGGAAGCCTTTAATTCTCTCAAACCAAATAAAGCATCCTGTAAAGTAGCAGGCTTATACAGTGAGCTGGATTCTACTATTTCGGCCATAATTTTTTCGTTGTCTATCCCTAAATTATTGCCTATGTAAATCAATCTCTCCCTGTTTTGAGGAACTCCGTAATCTTTTGCGTTTAATATTTTATAACTGACAGTATATCCGATATTATTAAAATCCTCGCAAACCTGTTCAGCTACGCCTAACATACCTTTCACGTTTTCCATTACAAAGAACTTAGGCTTAACCCTTTTTACAACTTCAACATAATCTCTATACAAATGATTACGTGGATCATCTATCAAACGCTGCCTATTAGCCATACTAAATCCCTGACAAGGAGGACCACCCACTACAATATCAATACAATCTGTACCTACTAATTGTTCTATGTTGTCAACTACTTCTCTTATATCTCCCAAAACAATATGTTTTCGAGGCGTTTCCGGATGATTATGAGCATATGTATCAACACAGCATTCCTGTATATCATTAGCAATCCTGGTAATAAACCCTTCTTGGGTAAATCCTAATGATAAGCCACCAGCACCACAAAACAAATCTATCATCTTTAAAGATTTGTTTGGGACTTCATTACGCACCTTTGCAATATAAGTATTACAGTATTTATTTACTGGACATTTAGTGCAAGTTTCATCAGAATCATTACAAAATGATGCTAATAGCATAAAAGCCTTTTTTAACTCATTGTTAGTAGTAATTTCAAGATTCAGAAATGCAGCTCTGTCCCTCAAAAATTCTTCGTCGACATCTTTGGTGAATTTTGCAAAACATTTTTCATAATCAGAATTGAGCTTTTCAAAAGCACTATTGATTATAAGCAATATTTCTTCTAAATCATTTTTGAATTTTTTCATCAATGCCACTCTCCAAGAATCTCTAAAGTTCTGCGCACTTCCCTAGCGACAGCATCTGATACATTTACTGTTACAGCGTTTCCGAATTGTTTGTACGCTTGTGAGTCTGATACCGGTATAACAAAATCATCATCAAATCCCTGAAGCCTTGCACATTCTCTAGGAACTAATCTTCTGACCCTGTCATTTTGTGTCACATAGTTATCCTGACAAGCTCTATGCATTTTAGCCATAGTAGCACATAACGGACGTGCAATTTTTAAATCTATTTCGGATTTTCCTACATATCCACCAGTGCCATTAGAAAGGATTGTCGGAAGTATTCTTTCAGAAAGGAAATACTTATCATCAACATCTTTTTCAAGTAAATCTTGTAAGGTAGTTGTAAGTTCTACACTTTCCGGAAATGCAAAGTCAGCGTTCTCATTCGCAAAACAAACAATATAAGTTCTATTTCTTGTCTGCGGTACACCATAATGGGCGCTGTTAAGAACTTTTGCAAAAAAAGTATATCCCAATCCTTCCAATATGCGTTGAATTGTTGCAAAGGTTCTTCCTTTATCATGTGTCTTTAAAGAACGAACATTTTCCAAAACAATCGCTCTTGGTTTATGACCATTTTGAATTTTGTTATTTAAAATCTCTGCTATTCTAAAGAACAACGTACCACGAGCATCGTCAAAACCTTGTTGAGAACCCATCATGCTAAAAGGCTGACATGGAAAGCCACCTATCAAAATATCAAAATCCGGAATATCATCAAAGTCTATTAAATTTATATCTCCTAATTCTATGTGATTTGAATAATTAGCCTTATATGTTTCAACAGCGTATTTGTCAAAGTCATTTGCCCAGATTATATCAAATCCGTTATTTATAAAGCCTTGATCAAGGCCACCAATTCCGCTAAATAGCGATACTACTTTCACTATTTTTCCCCCAACCTTACATAATTTAGATTAGCACTTTCTTGAGTGTTAACTATGATAATTATTCGAATCATCAACTTCAAGTATTTAATGCTCTTTTATTATATCATAAACTGATTTTCTTTCCTACATCCTAAAGAAAAACTTAGGTACTAATTTTAAATATGCACTTTGGTAATTCTTGCTTTCGAAAAATTCTTCCACATATACCTCAATATAATAAATTTTATTATCTTTTATTATCCCTCTCCCTCAACACCTTCCTCATAACCCTCTTACGCACCATCGGAGCCTCCTCTCCCATCACCTCCATATTCTTCTCCACAACCCTCCAAAACTCCGGCATTTCCTCATCCAGCGCCAGCACCACCTGTCGCAGAGAATAAACATTCACATTCACCTCGCCCCTTTCAATCCTGCGCAGCGAACGCTCCGGCACTCCCGACAGCAACGCCAGCTGCGCCTGGTTCAGCTCCTTGTCGGAGCGCAGAGATTCCACGTACTCACCAACAACCTTGGCCAATAAAATGCGTTTATTATTTTTTTCCATGTAATCGCCTCCATATGGGAATAGCGTATTACATAAATTTATTTTAACGGCTAAATCGGCCACTACTGTCCTATTTATGAATCTTTTTAATTTTCCGTGATATAATAACCACATCAAGAGCTTGATGCAGTACAACACAGAATTCTGCTATACGCGGTCA
>ULSN01001157.1_pt1 | contig 76133 bp, 60 predicted proteins | sample 1956771 | NCBI WGS metagenome assembly ULSN01 (sample SAMEA4835709, study PRJEB28245) | human gut metagenome | biome: gut microbiome; material: fecal sample | place: Denmark | collected 2008
GAACGCTTCACCGCCGACAAATACTCTGCCGAACTGGTAAACCATCAGGCAGATGCTGTAAGCATACAAGTTTTGGAAGAGGATAGTTGCCCAGGTCCATTTCTTGCTGTTCATCTCCTGGCTCATAGTGGAAATCGCTGCCAGGCAGGGAGAATCCAGCAGGTTGAACACCAGGAAGGAGAATGCTGCAACCGCACTCGGGAAGAACGCCATAACAGCAGTCCACAAATCAGGCTCATCCTCAGCTGCATCAGCCAGACCGGAGAGAATAGCCATTGTGCTGACGATAGACTCCTTAGCCACAAAGCCGGAGAAGGCAGCAGCCACAGCCTGCCAGCTGTCAAAGCCCAGAGGAGCAAAGATAGGAGCAAGACCATTACCAATGTAAGCAACAAAGCTCTTTTCGGTATCAACCATAGCAACAGAGCCTTCATCAATACCAAAGCTTGCCAGGAACCACATAACAACGCAGCACAGGAAGATAATAGTACCGGCTTTTTTCAGGAAGCCTGCAACACGCTCCCAGGTATGCAGCAGCACATTCTTGGCAGCAGGCAGATGGTACGGCGGCAACTCCATAACGAACGGAGCCGGATCGCCGGCAAACAGCTCAGTCTTTTTCAGAATGATGCAGGCAGTAATAACAGCGAAGAAGCCGACAAAGTACATAATCGGTGCCATGTACCAGTCACCGCCCATGATAGCGCCGGAAAGCAAAGCAATAACAGGCAGCTTAGCACCACAGGGGATAAAGGTAGTAGTCATGATAGTCAGACGGCGGTCGGTTTCGTTTTCAATAGTACGGGAAGCCATAATGCCCGGTACGCCGCAGCCTGCAGAAATCAGCAGGGGGATGAAGCTCTTACCGCTCATACCGAACTGACGGAAGAAACGGTCCATAATGAAGGCTACACGCGCCATATAACCGCAGTCCTCCAAAAAGCTCAGCAGCAGGAAGACAATAGCCATCTGCGGAGCAAAGCCGATCGGTGCGCCAATGCCGCCGATAATACCGTCAACAACAAGAGATACCAGCCAATCCTCACATTCGGCAGCCTCCATGTGCTCCTGCACCCAAGGCTGAATCCATTCGCCGAACAGTGTATCATTGGTAAAGTCAGTTACAACAGTACCGATAGTTTCTACAGCAATGTAGTAAACGAGGAACATAATAATCGCGAAAATCGGCAGAGCCAGGAAACGGTTCGTTACAATGCTGTCGATTTTATCGGAAATTGTCAGACCGGTGTGGCCTTTGACAACTGCATTGCTCATCAGCTCGCCAATGTAATTATAACGCTCGTTGGTAATAATGCTTTCGGAATCATCATCCAGTGCTTCCTCGCAGGCTGCAACGATTTCTTCAATCTTAGCCTGCTCGCCCTCGCTCAGGCCCAAAGCATCAGCAATTTTCTTATCACGTTCAAACAGTTTTACCAGCAGCCAGCGCTCGCTAATACCATGAACCTTGTTGCCGGCTTCGCGGGCAATCGCAGTCAGAGCATCCTCAACCTCGCTGCAGAAGCGCATATACTTCGGTGCAGCGCCGCCGACAGCTTTAATTGCTTTTTCGGCAGCCTCACCGGTGCCTTCACCCTGCAGTGCGGAAGTTTCCACAATCTCGCAGCCAAGCTCGGCAGCCAGCTTAGCAGTATCAATCTTATCGCCGTTCTTGCGGACGATATCAATCATGTTCAAAGCAATAGTTACAGGATAACCCATCTCCATAACCTGAGTAGTCAGGTACAGGTTACGTTCGATGTTAGAGCCGTCAACCAGATTCAATACGCCGTCAACATCATTTTGCAGCAGATAGTTACGGGAAACAACCTCCTCCAAAGTGTATGGGGACAAGGAGTAAATACCGGGCAGGTCGGTAATAATTACATCATCGTGACCTTTAAGGCCGCCTTCTTTTTTCTCTACAGTTACGCCGGGCCAGTTACCAACATATTGGTTGGAACCGGTCAAATCATTAAACATTGTTGTTTTGCCGCAGTTAGGGTTACCAATCAGGGCAATCTTGATCTGTTTCATCTTTTCCCTCCAAATTATTCTACAACGATGTGTTCAGCCTCGCCATTACGCAAAGTCAGCTCATAGCCACGTACTGTTACCTCCACCGGATCACCCAGCGGTGCAACCTTGCGTACGAATACGCTCACACCTTTAGTCACGCCCATATCCATAATACGTCTTTTTACCGCACCCTCACCAACAAGCTTGGTAACGGTAACTGTTTCACCAACAGGAACTTCTTTCAATGTTTTCATAACATCCTCCACTTGCATCAGATAAATATTTTGGCTGCCATCTGCTTGCTCAGGGCAATGCGGGCATCCTTCACATTGACGATAAGATTACCGTCAATTTCAGAAATAACAGTTACAGCTGAGCCTTCTACAAAGCCCAGGTTAGCCAGAAAGCGTTTGATTTCATCCTTGCCGCGAACAGCACTAATCTTGTTAGTCTCGCCGCGACGGGCCATTAATAAAGGCATCATATTTCCCTCCAAGAAAATTGTTAGCAGATACTAACTTGAGATGATTTTTTTAGTAGTTAGGCGTTCCTAACTACTATTGAAAGTTTACGTCAGCTATAAATTTTTGTCAAGCATTTTTTATGAATTCCTATGCTAATTTACAAAAATAGTTAGCTTATGCTGTCATGTTTACAAAAAAATATCGGCTGACTTTATAGTCAGCCGATGTAAACTAAAATATTATATTAGCTATGGCTTTTTATTATATCTTTTTGTAAAGAATGCGGATAGAATTCAGCACGCACAGCAGCGATACACCGGTATCCGCAAAGACTGCCGCCCACATGGAAGCATAGCCCATGAGGCCTGCAATCATAATGATAACCTTAACAGTCAGAGCAAAAATTACATTCTGCCAAGCAATAGCACCGGTTGCACGCGCAATGGCAATAGCCTGCGGAATAGCCTTCACCTCGGAATTCATGAAGACAACGTCGGCTGCCTCAATCGCAGCGTCTGCACCGCTGCCCATAGCAGCGCCGGCATCAGCACCAGCCAGTACGGGAGCGTCATTGATACCGTCACCGACGAACATAACCGGGCCGTACTTGTTGCGCAGCATATTCAGCTCGCTGAGCTTATCCTGCGGCAGCAGCTGAGCGCGTACCTCGTCAATGCCTGCTTCCTTAGCCACAGCCTGCGCTTCCTTCTGCGCATCGCCGGTGAGCATAGCGGTTACCAGGCCTTGTGCCTTCAGGGAAGCAATTGCTTCCTTAGCATCTTCCTTCAATGTATCGTTAATCAGCAGCTGGCCCATGTATAAGCCATTGTCGGCAACAAGCACCTCACTGCCGCTTTCGGTAGGAGTATAGCCGCCGTATTCAACGTTAAAGCGTTGCAGCAGCTTGGTATTGCCGCACAGAACCTTGCGTGCGCCAAAGTATGCAACCAGGCCTTCGCCGGCAATTTCTTCAAATTTATCGGGACGTACAAGCTCAAGCTTTTCAGCCTTAGCAGCCTCTACGATGCTTACGGCAATCGGGTGGGTAGAAACAAGCTCTGCACTTGCGCACAGGCGCAGCAGCTCATCAGCGTTCATGCCTTCGGCAGCATTAACCTTCTGCAGCACGAAGTTACCCTTGGTAACGGTACCGGTTTTATCCATAACTACGGCAGCAATGTTTTTCAAAGCCTCCATAGCAACGCCGCCCTTAAAGAGAATGCCGTACTTGGAGCCGGCGCCGATGCCGGAGAAGAAGGCCAGCGGTACGCTCAGTACCAGTGCGCAGGGGCAGCTGATAACGAGGAAGGTCAGCGCAGTGTAAATCCATTTATTCCAGTCGCCGGTAATCAGGGACGGGATCACAGCAGTCAGTACTGCGGCAGCAACAACAAACGGAGTATAGACACGTGCGAAGCGGGTAATGAAGCGGTCGATGGTCGGCTTGCTGGCAGCAGCGTTCTCCACGCTGTCCAGAATGCGGGTTACCATGGATTCTTCCAGAACCTTTTCTACACGGATTTTCAGCATACCGGAGGTGTTTACGCAGCCGGAAACAACCTCATCGCCATATTTACGCTTTACAGGCACAGGCTCGCCGGTTACCGGGGAGGTATCTACCAAGCTTTCGCCGTCAATAACAACGCCATCCAGAGGAATACGGTCGCCTACGCGCACCAGCAGAATGTCGCCTACATGTGCGTCAGCAGCAGGAATAACCTTCACATCCTCGCCTACCAGCAGGTTGACAACCTCAGGACGCAGGTCAACAGCGTCCATAATCTGGCCACGGCTTTTTTCTACCGCACGCTGCTCAAAGTATTCGCCCACGCGATAGAAGAACATAACGCCAACAGCCTCTTCCCAAGCCTGAATAGCAAACGCACCCAGGGTTGCAACGGTCATAAGGAAGTTTTCATCAAACACATTACCTTTAGCAATATTCTTCAAGGCAGTCAGCACAATACGTCCGCCCAGCAGAATATAGGCAAAAATAAGGAAGTACATATGGTACGCTTCCGGTACCAGTCCCAGCCATTCGGTGATGATGAACACAGCACCGCCAAGTACGATTTCGATAATCGTCTGCTTTTCGCTCAGCTCGGAGAGGATACCGCCGGATTTTTTGCGTTCCTCCAGCTCAGGCGCCAGAGAAGGCTTGCTTTCAGCCTCCAGCAGCATAACGCCCTCTTCTACCTTATCGGTTACAGCCTGCATTTTCTCCAGCAGACCGTTGTAATTTTTAGCACTTACGCGCAGCTTTTTCGTAGTAAAGGTCAGGGTAGCTTCATCAATCTCAGGCATAGCGTTCAGCGCACGTTCAATCTTGGCACCGCAGTTAGCGCAGTCCAGATTCTGCACCAGATATACTCTGCTCTTGCCGCCCAAATTAGGACGACGGTCACGCGGTACTACCACTACGTCGGATTCAATGGAGGTACAGATTTTCTGAATTTCCGGCAGCAAAGCCTCGTGGTCAGCAGCGCTGAGGCGCAGCTGCTTGGTAGCAAAGCTTACGTTAGCATAGGTTACGCCCGGCAGCTCTTTGATTTTGTATTCCATCTTGGCAGCGCAGTTAGCACAGCCAAGGTTTTGCAGAATATATACACGTTTTACCTTATCGGCATCCGGCATACGGCAGGTGCAATTAGCCAGGCTTTCGCCGCATACATCGCAGTATTCCTCATGCGGATGGCAGATTTCGCAATTACAGTCAGCAGGATGGCCGGGAACGTGATGTCCGTGTGCGTGTGCGTGAGCGTGTTCATGGCCGTGGTCATGTCCGCAACCGCATTCGTCGCCGTGTGCATGAGAATGTTCATGCTCGTGGCCGTGGTCGTGACCGCAACCGCATTCGTCACCATGTACATGAGAATGTGCGTGTTCATGGCCGTGGTCATGTCCGCAACCGCATTCGTCACCATGTGCATGAGAATGTTCATGCTCGTGGTCATGTCCGCAACCGCATTCGTCGCCATGTGCATGAGAATGTTCATGTTCATGCTCGTGATCGTGTCCGCAGCCGCACTCGTCGCCGTGTGCGTGAGCGTGTGCGTGTTCATGCTCGTGACCGTGGTCATGTCCGCAACCGCACTCGTCGCCATGTGCGTGAGCGTGTTCATGCTCGTGGCCGTGGTCGTGACCGCAACCGCATTCGTCACCGTGTGCGTGAGCGTGTTCATGGCCGTGGTCATGTCCGCAACCACACTCGTCACCGTGCGCGTGAGCATGTTCTTCGTGCTCATGCTCATTACCACAGCAGCAGTCATCGCCATGCTCATGGGAATGTTCTTCATGTTCATGTTCATGTTCATGATCGTGGCCGCAACCGCAAGCATCACCATGAGTATGCTTGGGCACATGTCCCATAGTTTTGTGATCATGGTCCTTGCCGCAGTGACCGCAGGTGCAGCCTTCCGGATGCTTGCTGTAGTCTTCTACGCTATTGATATGACCGTCGATGTGTCTGAAAGCTCGTACATCGCCGGCACCGTTACGGATATCCTCTAAATCTTGCTTCATTATATCTACCACCTTTCTTTTCAGGTTATCACACTATTCACATGAGTATTCATTCATATATTATGTAAAAATAATAGGAAAGGTGACAGCACCTTTCAGTAAATTCTTTGATACCTATATTATAACACAAATAACGTATGAGTCAATACTCACTTATGAAATTAGTGATAAAAATTCCTAAGAAAAAAATGGGTACAGCATTCGCCGTACCCACTATAAAAATTGATGGAGAAAATTACTTTCATAGAAGCTCTATGCTTACGCATATTGCTTTAGGACTGCCTTAGTCAAACAAGTGACAAGCAACCCAATGGCCGTGCTCAACCTCTTTCAGCTCAGGCTTAACCTGCACGCAATGCTCGGTGCAGTGCTCGCAGCGGCTGGCAAAGGGGCATCCCGGCGGCAGGTCCAGCGGACTCGGGATTTCGCCTTCCAACGGCTCAATCTTTTCGCCCGGCTTGAAGTCTACCTTAAATACAGCACCCATAAGTGCCTTGGTGTACGGATGCTTGCAGCTTTCTGCAATACGTCCGTGCTCCAGCCATTCTACAACGTTACCCAAGTACATTACCGCAACCTGATGGCACATCAGGTCTACCAGACCAAGGTCATGGGCAATGAACAGATAAGTAATATTTTTTTCTTTTTGAATGCGGCACAGCAGCTCGCAGATTTTTTCCTGTACAGAAACGTCCAGTGCACTGGTTGCTTCGTCGCAGACAATAATCTTCGGTTCCAGTGCCAAAGCGCGGGCAATGCCCAGACGTTGACGCTGACCACCAGACATGCTATGCGGATAGCGGTCCTTGAATTCAGCAGGCAGCTCAACCATTTCCAGCAGCTCTGCTGCTTTGGCGTCCACCTCGCTGTTTTTAATCAGGCCGAAGTTTTTCAAAGGCTCGGTGAGGATATCCTTAACGAGCATCTTCGGGTTGAAAGCAGCAGTAGGATCCTGGAACACCATCTGGATGTTCTTTCTGTCCTGACGCAGCTGTTCACCCTTAGACTGCATCAAATCATGACCTTCGAAAATAGCTTCACCGCTGGTAGCAGGGTGAATACGCAGCAGAGTACGCACCAGGGTACTCTTGCCGCAGCCGGATTCACCAATAATGCCCAGGGTACGGCCTTCATATGCACGCAGGTTGATATCGTTGCAGGCAGTCAGGAACTTGCCGCCATCAACTGCGAATTTTTTGGTAAGATGGTTAATCTCCAGTACCAGTTTAGTACGCTCATAGGCCGGTTTTTCATTATTGCTCATAATATGTCTTACCTCCTATGACCGGAACTGCCTTCAGCAGCTGTTTTGTATATTCATCCTGCGGATTACGGATAACGTCCTCACGCTTGCCATATTCCACAACATGACCGCCCTTCATAACCATCAGCTTGTTGGATACATAGGAAGCAACGCCCAGGTTATGCGTAACCATGATAACGGCAACGCCGTACTCGTTACGGATATCAACAATCTGGCGGATAATCTGAGCCTGAGTAGTTACGTCCAACGCACTAGTAGGTTCGTCGGCCAGAAGGATTTTCGGGCTGAAAATCATAGCCATAGCAATACCTACACGCTGACGCATACCACCGGACAGCTCAAACGGATAGCTGTTCATGATATTTTCCGGGTTCGGCAGGCGCACGTTAGTCAGCATATCACAGCACATCTTGTAAGCCTGGTCCTTGGACTTGTCCGGCTGATGAGCCTGAACATAGTCAATGAACTGCTGACCGATGCGGCGGATAGGATTAATCATGTTGCCACTGTCCTGGAAAATCATGGACATCTCACTGCCATACATTTTGCGCCATTCATCGGGAGTATTTTGCAATACATCCTTGCCGTCAAAGATGATGCTGCCGCGGCTAACGCGGCCGGCACCGGGCAGGCAACCCATAATAGCGCGGATAACGGTGGTTTTGCCACTGCCGGACTCGCCAACGATGGACATAATCTCGCCCTTATCCAATTCTAAGCTGGCACCGGTTACGGTGAGCTTGTCACCGTAGCTGATGTCTAAATCTTTTACTTCAAGTAGCATTAAGCGTTACCTTCTTTGTAAATTATTAGTTAGCAGATTTGATATCTTTGGTCAGCCAGTAGTAATCGCAAGGCAGGATTTCTGCGTTAGCAATGGATTTGTTGGAAACCATGTTGGTTTGCGGATGACCGAATACCAGAGAAGCTGCATCGTCGAGGATAACTTTTTGCATTTCGATAACCAGCTCACGACGTTTAGCCGGGTCAAATTCTACGCCCAGTTTATCGGACAGAGCGTCGAATTTCGGATTGCTGTAACCGGAACCGTTCTGCTCTTGACCGGTCTTCAGGTACATGTTCATGAATACTTCAGGATCACCGGCTTGCAGAGTCAGTACGTTGGAAATCAGCAGGTCATAATCACCTTTACGGCCGATACCATCCAGTACGTTGTAGTCAACGTTCTTCAGGTTAACTTTAATGCCGACTTTCTTAGCGTCAGCCTGGGTAGCTTCTGCATACAGAGGCAGCTCAGCACGGCCGCTGTAGAATACGAAGTTCAGTTCCAGGTTTTTGCCGTCTTTATCAACAAAGCCGTCGCCGTTGGTATCTTTCCAGCCAGCTTCAGCAAGCAGCTTTTTAGCGCTTTCAACATTGTATTGGTTTTTATCGTATTTGTACAGTTCATCATAACCGTAGTCAACAGAAGGAGGCAGATACGGACCACCAGGAACGAAGGTGTCTTTCAGCAGAACCTTGTTGTAGGTTACACGGTCCAGAGAACGCAGCAGAGCTTCGCGGACTTTGATATCGCCCAACGGTCTGTCAGCACGTACATTCAGACGAGCAAGTACGTCACGCAGGGAAGCGATATTGGAGATGTTGTATTTATTTTTGTCTTTGAACAGCTGCAGGTCGCCTGCTGCAATGTTAATAGCGAAGTCGATTTCACCTTTTTGCAGAGCCATAGCACGGGTGTTAGGATCGTCGATGGTCAGGATATCAACCTCTTTGAACGGAACCTCGCCATCCCAGTATTTTTCGTTTCTAACCATTTCAGCTTTAGCTTTGCTGTAGGATTTTACTGTATAAGGACCGGTGCAGATAGCGCCTTGTTTTGCGGTATCACGGTCTTTAATGGTTTGAGTATCAACGATAATGAACAGAGGGTCACCAAGCATACCGGGCAGAGTCGGTACCGGTTTTTTGGTTTTGATGATTACGTTCTGGCCTTCACCCTTGATGGATTCATATTCGAACATGGATTTTGCACGAGCTGCTTTTTCAAAGGTACGTTGGATAGAAGCTGCTGCCAGCTCACCAGTCAGTTTGGTGCCGTTGGAGAAGCAAGCCTTATCGTTGATGTGGAAGGTCCAGGTCAGCTTATCATCAGAAACGGTCCATTTATCAGCCAGCCAAGGAACAGCATTCATTTTTTTATCGAATTTAACCAAGCATTCGCCCAGGCCGTAACGCATTACAATCCAGCCAAAGTAGTTATCGGTGGTTTCCAGGGAGTCAGCGAAGTTGGTAACACCAAATTTTACAACTTCCTTGTGCTCAGCTTTTTTGTCGCCGCCACAGCCTGCTGCTGCAAATGCCAGTAAACCGATCATAGCCGCTGCTGCGGTAGCTTTAAACATTTTTTTCATTAGTCATCTCTCCATTTCATATACTCATTTAACCCGGCAGACTTCTGCCGGATATCAAAAACTAAGGCGAACATAATTAATCCTGTACGTCATTACGCGGGTCAAGCACATCACGCAGATTATCGCCCCAAAGGTTGAAAATCATAACGGTAACAAAGATTGCCAAACCGGGGAAGAACATCAGCCACGGTGCAGTCTGCAGCTGCTGACGACCTTCATTCAGCATCAGGCCCCATTCAGGAGCAGGCGGTTGGCTGCCGAAGCCCAGAAAGGACAGACCTGCAAGCTCCATCATCAGAGCACCGATATCTGCTGCTGCGGTAATAACCATCATCGGCAAAATATTGGGCAGGATATGTACCCACAGAATATGCGGCGAGGTACCGCCGTTAACAATTGCTGCTTCTACATAGTCACGACGTTTAATCTGCAGTACAAGGCTGCGGGATAAACGCGCATATTTTGTCCAGCTTACAATCGTCAGCGCGATTACGGCGTTTACAAGGCTGCCACCCATAATACCGGCAACAGCGATAGCCAGAATCATGCCAGGGAAGGAAATCATCATATCGGAGATACGCATGATAACCATATCAACTTTACCGCCGAAATAACCGGAAATAACACCCATAGAAGTGCCAACGATAAATACGCTGGCTACCAGGAACAATACACCGCTCAGGGAAGCACGCGCACCATAAAGCACACGGCTTAAGCAGTCACGGCCCAGCTTATCTGTGCCGAACAGATGACTTCCGCCCGGTGCCATGAAAGCATCCTGCATTGTTGCATGAGTCGGATCATACGGTGCAAGAACAGGTGCCGCAAAAGCAATAGCAATCAGCACCAATACCAGAACTGAGGTTACGGCAAAAGCACGGTTGGTTTTTAAACCATTAATAATTGTTTCCATCTGCTCTTACCTTACCTTTCTCAGACGCGGATCAAGATAGTTATAAGAGATATCAACAATGAGATTGATAACCATATACATCAACGCAATCCACACAACAACACCTTGTACCAGCTGGAAATCACGGTAGGTAATTGCTTCAATTGCCAGACGGCCAAGGCCGGGCCATTGGAAAACAATCTCGATAACCGCAGCACCGCCCAGAAGGTTACCTAAAGACAGACCTAAAAGCGTAATCAGCGGCAGCAGAGCGTTCGGAAGAACCTCTTTCCACAGAATATGGCTTTCACTCATACCACGCGCGCGTGCACCGACAACATAGTCCTGATGCAGCTCTTCCAGAATAGCAGCACGCACCTGACGTGTGTACTTGGAAGACATTGCAAAGGCCAACGTTGCCGCAGGCAGGATAATCGTGTCAACACCAATCGTACCACCGACAATAGGCAACAAGTCAAGTTGCAGACCAAAAATCCACAGCAGCATCAAGCCAACCCAGAAGCCTGGCATTGATACGCCAAGGAAAGTAAAGCTGCGTACTATATAGTCAAACCAGCCACCGCGCTTAACTGCAGAATAAATACCGGCAGGAATAGATACCACCAACATCATTGCAAGGGAAGCCAGAGACAATAGGATAGTACCGGGCAAACGCTCGAACAGCTCCTCAACAACAGGCTTTTTAGCCATAAAGGAGAAACCGAGGTTGCCATGCAGCGCACGACCCAACCAATCCAGATACTGGAAGAAGAAGGGCTTGTCCAGACCTAATTCTGCACGCAGTGCATCAATCTCGGCCTGACTTACAATAATATCCTCGTTACCTGCAATCATCTGGCGAGCTACATCGCCAGGGGCCAGCATTACCAAAGCAAAGGTAATAAAGCTGATACCCAAGAGGACGAGGATGATCTGACCCAAACGGGACAGAAGCTGCTTTTTCGTCAAAGCACATCATCTCCATCAAAAAAAATTACCCTTCCTGCAAAATGAGCGCAGAAAGGGTACATACTTACAATGTGCACAATTGTAATTACATATATTTCCGTCGCTAGCAGGAATATATCAACTGAGGAAATCAACCTGACTTAGCCTTTCGGCCTCACAGTGGCTTGACCGCTACGGATTTGCACCGTATTCCGATTATTACCTGCATAGGCAGGCACCTCAGAAGAGTATAAATTTGAAAAAGGTCTTTATATCGGCAAAAAGGAATAAGCTAACACTTATAGATTTATAATAACACTAATTCTCATTATTTGCAACAAATTTGTTACAAAGGTGATGCTTATGCAAACTCTCTTCTCAAAGAAGACAAATAGAATAAAAGTATTATTGACTGCGACAACATGAAGCCCAGCAAGGCCAGCCACAGTCCGCTATTGCCCCAAAGCGGCACCAGTTGCCACTGCATAAGATAAAATACTAAGAGTGCCATCAGCATCATATTGCGTACCGGTGCGGTTCTGGTAGCTCCGCAGAAAACTCCGTAAAGCACCATGCCGATGCCGGCGCAGACAGGATAGAATAAAACGAAAACATTGTAGGTCATAGCCATCGCTACCACATCTTCAATATTGGTAAACAGGCGGATGAAGAATTCATTGCCCAAGTGATAGCCGAGCATCAGAATTGCGGCCAGCACTAACAGCCATTTAAAGGTCATTTTTATGGTAGCGGCAAACAGCTTGCCGTTCTTTGCACCTACCGCACGGCCGCTGAAAATCGCCGCTCCGTTTGCCATACCGTCAATCAGATAGCTCATAATATCCTTGAGCTGCAGCAGTACGGCATTCGCTGCCAGCACCACAGTACCGAAGGAAGCACCAACCGCCGCAATAATATTATTTACAGTCAACAGGCAGGCAGTACGAATCATCAGATTGACGTTTACCTGTAGCATGCCGATAAACTCACGCCAGTCCAGCAGCTCGCCCCAAGGCAGCGCCTTGTAATCAAAATCACCGTAATAGTACATCAGCACTATACTCAGAATACCGCCGTAAAGCTGGCTGAGCAAGGTAGCAAGAGCCACGCCCGTGATATCCATATGCAGCCAGAAAACAAACCAGATGCTCAGTGCCATGTTCAGCACGTTCATGGAAACCTGCATAAACACGCTCGCCCGCACCCGCGTCTGCCCCATAAGCCAGCCAAGGGCCACATAGTTGCCAAGCACCAACGGTGCGCCCCAGATAAGAATGTAATAATAATCACGGCACAGCTCGTTGACCTCCGGTGCAGCGCCAATCATGGCCAGATACAGCTCCAAAATCGGCTTTTGGAAAAGAATGCAGCAGGCACTTATCAGCATGGCCAGTACCAAAGGCTTAAAAAATGCGAGCATACCAAGTCTTTTATCGGCAGCGCCAAAGGCCTGTGCCGCATAACCGGTAGTACTCACACGTAAAAAACCAAATAACCAATATAAATTGTTGAACAAGATAGCGCCCAGGGAAACTGCTGCGATATATTTGGGGTCCGGAAGCTGTCCCATAACGGCTGTATTTACCGCACCCATTAAAGGCTGCGTCATTGTCGACAGCATAAACGGTACTGTCAGGCCCAAGTATTCCCTATCAGTCAGCAGGTTCACTCTATCTATCTCCTTTGTTTATTCGCACTAAATTTTATTTTAAAAATTATCTTGTGTGAATAGCTTATCATATGTTATAATTTATTGCAAGTAAAAAAAGTAGCAATTGCTGAAAATATTTCTGCGGAATTTTGCCAATCTCCTTCAAAGAATAATTTGTATGCCATTGCTTAATTTTTTAAGCTTCAGTTAGCAGCCGCTAATACGAAAAGCAATATTAATAAAAGTATGAGAAATATATCAAAGGAGTGAGCACATGTCTGACACACTAAAGGTATGTGGACTGACGATTGAACGTGGCACTAAACTGCGCACGTACCTGCCTGTCCCGGACACCAATGTAAAAATCCCTCTGACTATTATCAACGGTGACCAAGACGGTCCCACCTTGCTTATTACCGCAGGCATCCACGGCGGTGAATATCCCGGTATCGCTGCGGCAATGGAGCTGGGCCGCGATATTGAGCCCGAGCACGTAGCAGGCTGCCTGATTATGATGCACCCGGTAAATATCCAGGGCTTCTGGGCACGCCGCGAAATGATTGTACCCGAAGACGGCAAAAACCTGAACCGCGTTTTCCCCGGTGACCCCATGGGTACGCTTGCCGATAAAACTGCATATTTAATCAGCAATAACTTCTTCTCTATTGCCGATTTTTATGTAGACATGCACAGCGGCGATATCCACGAAAGCCTGCATCCTTATGTTTATTATCCCGGACAGCCTACTCCCGAAGTAGAAAAGAAATCTCGTTCCGTAGCACGTGTACTCGACATGGAATATATGGTACGTTCATTGGCAACCGGCGGTGCCTATAACTACGCCGCCAGCACCGGACTTCCTTCTATTCTTATTGAACGCGGCGGCGCCGGCCTCTGCCTGCACGAGGATATTGAAGCCTACAAGGATGATATCCGCAACATCCTGCGCAAGCTGAAAATGTTCTCCCTGCCTGTAAAGCCACGCCATCACTCTCCGCGTGATGTAGAAAACCTTATTTATCTGGAAGCGTTGGAAACTGGCTGCTGGCTGCACCACATCCACAGCGGCGATTTTGTTGAAGAAGGCCAGGTTTTGGGACGCATCACCGACGTTTTCGGCAACACGCTGACAACCTATTACGCAGAGCAGACAGGTGTAATCCTTTACGTCTGCCCGGCACTGGCATCTCCCAAGGGCACCATTCTTGTTGCCTACGGCACCATCAAGGAATTTGATGACGAAGAATAAAATTTGCCTATGGCCTTTATTGATTAGCCATAGGTACCCTCCTGCTTAGGTTAGCACTTAATCTCTATGCAGGAAATTTTTCTCTGAAAACTGTAAAATATTTTGCAAAAACCGCTTGACAAAGCCTTTGCTAACCGCTTATAATTCAGATAATCTCTTTGCACTGCAATTTAGCTACAGTACAAACTGATCAGGCGGTAAACCTTCTTCCGGGTTTTTGCAGCCGGGCCCTCTGGGCAGCAGACCTTGACGCAACGTCTGCGGGACAGTTAACTACTATCTCGCAGGCGTTTTTTGTATGTAAAAGGCCTGCACAAATGCAAAGACCACTTTAGGAGGTTTTATTATGAAATTTGAAAACGATGCTGAAAGAATCGCTATGATTGTTTCTATCAACAGTATTATCGGTAATCTGCTTTTATCATTAGGCAAGCTGATTGCCGGTTTCGTCGCCCAATCCGCTGCCATGGTTTCCGATGGTATCCATTCCGCGTCCGATGTTTTCGGTACCCTCATTGTTATGGCCGGCGTAAAGTTTTCCAACAAGGCTTCGGATGAAGAGCATCCCTACGGCCACGAACGTATCGAATGCATTGCTGCCATTCTTTTGGCGGTAATCCTAACTATTATCGCTCTGCTCATCGGCTACAGCGGTTACGAAAAAATCGTAGGCGACCCGGCTGAGCTGGAGGTCCCCGGACAGCTTGCTCTGTGGGCAGCAATTATTTCCATTGTTGCCAAAGAAGCAATGTTCTGGTACACCCGTAACGCTGCACAAAAAATCAATTCCGGCGCACTGATGGCAGAAGCATGGCATCATCGCAGCGACGCTATGAGCTCCGTCGGTGCTTTCATCGGTATTTTGGGCGCACGCATGGGCTATCCTATTTTAGACCCCATCGCCAGCTTAGTTATCTGTGTGATGATTTTATATGCTGCCTACGAAGTATTCAAGGATTCTATGGATAAGATGGTTGACCGCAGCTGTGATGAGGAAACAGCAACTGCTATGGAAGAGCTTGTCTCCCGCGTTCCCGGCGTAGAGCATCTTGACAGTCTGCACAGCCGTCTTTTCGGCAGCCGTATTTATGTTGATATCGAAATCAGCGTCAAGGATAACCTTACTCTGCTGCAGGCACATCATATCGCCGAAATGGTGCACACTGCCGTTGAAGCCAACTTCCCGCTGGTAAAACATTGCATGGTTCATGTCAATCCTTTGAGCGAGGACAGCCACGAAGCCTGCACTATGCTGCCGCCGGATTTACGTCCTCACAAACTGCATGATTAAACAAAACTTACTTATTTGATGTAAAAAGTTTTTTAAAGAATTTTTTCGATATACCCTCTTGACAATCCCTAGAAAGGGGGTATATAATTTAGGCAATCAATGAGTAACTGCTCATATGAGTAATTAATATACTGCTAAATCAATAAATTATTTGGAGGTATCTGCTAATGAAAAAGATATTATTTATTCTTGTCAGCATGCTGTGCCTGCTTTTATCCGCCGGCTGCGGCAGCGACAAACAAACAGCGCAAGCACCCGCTTCCGACAAGGTACTGCGTGTGGCAACATCACCTGCTTCTCCGCCCTTTGAGCTTTATCTCAAAGAGCAGAACAAATTTACCGGCTTTGATATCGATTTAATCAACGATGTGGCTAAAAAAATGGGTTATGACAGAGTTGAATTTATCAACACCCCGTTCGACGAACTTCTGCCCGGCCTTAACCACAAGAAATATGATATCGCCATGAACAACTTCAGTAAAACCAAAGCACGTACCATTGACTATGCTGCAAGTGATTCCTATGCCAAGGCTGCTTTCTCTATCGTTGCCAAAAAAGGCAGCAACCTCAAAGCAGATATCGACAGCATGAACGGCCGTAAGATTGCCATCAAAAAAGGTGCTTCTGCTGTGCGCGTAGCAAAATCCTTCCCCGGCAGCATCATCGTTGAATATCCGGAAAATGCCAGTGCTTTACATGCAGTAGAAACAGGCGAAGCTGACTACGCTATCTGCGGTAACCTCACTACCGCTTTCTATATGACGCACACCGATGACGACAACTGCCTGCAGGTTGTAGGCCATTCCGAACGCCAGGATGACCTTGTTGTCTACGCCGAAAAAGGTAATGAAGAGCTGATTAAAAAATTCAACGTTGCTTTGAGCGACTATAAAAAGAGCGGCGAATATAAAAAACTCATCAACTTCTACTTCGGCGATATCGAAAAACAATCCTAAAACACCCCTAACTCAGCTAAAAGCTTAAAGCTTTATATATACCACACCCCTTACAATACTCTTTTTATAATACTCCTATAATACTCCTTATCAGCCGGCATCCCCTAACGCCGGCGAACAAACACTCAACTCATCAAAACCAGAAAAGCCTTGCAGTAAGTCCAAACTGCAAGGCTTTTTTGCTGTATTTTTATATTTAGTTTAATCCTCCGGATGCAGCTTAATGCAGGACGCACGCACAGCCCTGTGCCAGCCGCGCAGCAGATGATTACGCTTTTCTTCATCCATATCGGGCATAAAGGTCTGCTCAATAACGTGATTGCCCTTAATCATTTCCTTGTCATCCCAATAGCCTACTGCCAGACCAGCAAGATAAGCAGCGCCCATAGCCGTTGTTTCAATGCAGCTCGGGCGTTCCACCTTAACATTGATGATGTCCGCCTGCGTCTGCATCAGGAAGCTGTTGGCACAAGCACCGCCGTCAACCTGCAGCGAGCTCAGCTTAATACCGCTGTCCTCCTCCATAGCCTTCAGCACATCGTACACCTGATAGGCAATAGCTTCGAGCGTTGCACGCACAATGTGATTACGGTTAACACCGCGCGTCAGGCCGACAATCGCACCGCGCGCATATTGGTTCCAATGCGGAGCACCCAAGCCTACAAAAGCAGGCACCATGTAGCAGCCGTTGGAATCGGGTACAGATTTCGCCATAGCCTCGGATTCGGCAGCATTGCGAATCAGGCCCAGCTCATCACGCAGCCATTGGATAGCAGCGCCGGCAACGAAAATAGAGCCTTCCAGCGCATATTCTACCTTGCCGTCTACACCCCAGGCAATAGTCGTAACAAGACCGTTTTTGCTGTCTACAGGCTTTTCGCCGGTATTCATCAGCATAAAACCACCCGTTCCATAGGTGTTTTTTGCTTCGCCGGGTGCAAAGCAGGTCTGTCCGAACAGCGCACATTGCTGATCGCCTGCAGCGCCGGCGATAGGAATAGATGCCTCAAACAGCTTGGCATCGGTGGAACCGTATACGCAGCTGGAGGGCTTAACCTCCGGCAGCATCTGACGAGGAATGCCCAAAACCGTCAGAATTTCTTCATCCCACTGCAGAGTATGAATATTAAACATCAATGTACGGGAAGCATTAGAATAATCCGTAACATGAACCTTGCCGCCGGTCAGCTTCCAGATAATCCAGCTGTCGATAGTACCGAACAACAGCTGGCCTGCTTCCGCACGCTCGCGTGCATGAGGTACGTTTTCCAAAATCCAGTGCAGCTTGGTACCGGAAAAATAAGCATCCAGAACCAGGCCTGTCTTTTCGCGGAACATATTGGCATAGCCACGGATTTTCAGTAAATCACAGTATTCTGCGGTACGACGGCACTGCCAGACAATCGCCTTGCAGATGGGACGACCGGTGTTCTTATCCCAGACTACGGTAGTTTCGCGCTGGTTCGTAATACCGATACCGGCAATATCAGCCGGAGTAACATCCAGCTTGCTCATTGCCTCGTACATCAGGCCTACCTGGGTAGCCCAGATTTCCTCGGCATCGTGCTCCACCCAGCCTGCCTGCGGATAATACTGCGTAAACTCCTTTTGCGCTACGCTGCGGATTTCTCCCTGCTGATCAAATAAAATACAGCGGCAGCTGGTAGTTCCCAAATCCAGCGCCATGATATATTTATTTTTCATGCTTTCACGACCTTTCCTTGATATTTTTAAGTATAACACAAAACATAAGGAGCCGCCACTTTCGTAGCAGCTCCTGAAAAAGCATATTTAATTATGTTATGTACGTTTGGAAAACCTGATGAAGTATACGGCGTCTTATCGCACGTCCGCAAACCTTCGCCAAAGACGTGGGAGAAGGTGACGGAGACGAAGAAGGGTGACGACGGCGTACTTCCAGTACGTCTAGGAACCCTGATGAAGTATACGGCGCCTTATCGCACGTCTTACAAATTAGGTAAGAACATTACCAACCCCGGAACATAGGTGACAATAAGTAATGCTACAAGCAGTGCAACAATAAACGGCCAAACTTCCTTGAAGAATTCGCCGAGCGGCGTTTCCGTTATCGCACAAACCGTAAACATCATCGAACCGAATGGTGGCGTCAGACCGCCAATCATAATGTTGACAATGCAGATAATACCGAAGTGTACCGGGTCAACACCCAGCTTGGTTACAACAGGAACCAGCAGCGGAGCCAGAATAATCAGCGCAGCGCCGCCCTCTAAGAACATACCAAGAATCAGCAGCAGGATATTTACCAGCATAAGCATCATGTACGGATTGCGGGTAAAGTCAAGCATTGCGGAGGTGATATGCTGCGGAATACGCTCCCAGTTCAGATAATAGCCAAAGAAAGAAGCTGCTACGATAATCAGTACAACGGAGCTGGTACCGTAAATAGTTTCCTTCATAATCGGCCATGCGTATTCCCACTTCAGCTCCTTGTAGATGAAGGCACCTACCAGGATGCAATAAACTACTGCTACAGCGCCTGCCTCGGACGGAGTGAACATACCCATACGCAGGCCGGCGATAATACCGAAGGGAAAAAGCAGCGCCCAGATAGATTCCTTGAGCTGAACCATGATTTCGCCGAAGGTAGCAGCCTTTTCACGCGAAGGCTTATAGCCACGCTTCTTGGAAACAATGGCAACAACAATCATCATAGATACTGCCATGAGAATACCGGGAACATAGCCTGCCATAAACATTTTGGTTACGGATACACTGGCAATCAATGCATAAATAATCAGGTTAATTCCGGGAGGAATAACAGGCGTACTTGCGGAGGACGCAGCTGTAACCGCAGCACTGAAGGCTCTGCCATAACCGCGCTTTTCCATTTCCGGAACCAGCATTTTACTCTGCATAGCAGCGTCAGCGTTAGCACTGCCGGAAACACCGCCCATCAGCAGGCTGAGCAGTACGTTAACCTGAGCCAGACCGCCGGTCATATGTCCCATGAGCACATCGGTGAATTTCATCAGCTTATCGCTGATGCCGGCATAGTTCATGATGGAGCCTGCCATAATAAAGAAGGGAATTGCCAGCAACGGGAAGGACTGCGTGCTGGTAATAATGCGTTGGAATACCAGATGCGCCGGAGAAGTTGCATCCAAAAAGGTAAAGTAGGAAATCGTTGCGCCGAACAGTGCGTAAGCGATTGGAATACTGGAAAAATAAAGCACAAAAACAATGATGACGGGCAAATAAGCCATTATTTTTCCTCCTTTCCGGAACCGGTAACATCCTGCCAGACAAATTTAATAGAATACACGGTCATGAGTACAAACGCAATCAGTACGGAAGCACTGATATAAACGGAAGAAATACCCAATACCGGGGTCATTTTCGTATAGGATTTGGAAATATAGATAACAGAAAGATAAGACATGTAGCCATTGAGCGCTACAAGAATAACGTCGGTAATCAGGCCGATAGCCTTTTGCATACCTTGGGGCATTCTTTTAACGATGATATCAACGCCAACGTGACCGCGATGCTTGAATACGGCAACAGCGCCGATGAATACCGACCAGACAAAACAGCCGGTAGCAACTTCTTCAGACCAAACAAGGCCGGAGTTAAAAACATAACGCAGAACAATATTGATGACAACAAGGATAGTAGTGATGCTGATGAAAAATGCAGCAACTAAATCTTCCAGATTATTTAGCACGAAGCTCAGGTTTTTACCCAAAATTTTACCTCCATTTTTTATAGTAATACTTATGCAAAGGAAGGAGCTGTCACGCCGCATGCAGCGTGGTAGCTCCTTAATGTTTCATTATAACTGTTTAGTAATGTTGAAAATCTGCAGCTTATTTTGCAGCGCGGATTTTTGCCAGCTCAGCTTTCAGCTTTTCATAGATACCGGGAGTTGCGCCTTCTTTTTCTTCCATCTGTTTGAATACAGGCTCGGTAGCTTTTTCGAAAGCAGCATGGTCAACATCGTTGAATTTAACGCCCTTGCTTTCCAGTTCCTTATAAACCTTGTTATAGGATTCGGTGGAAATCTTGGTCATTTCTTTACCGCCGTAAGCAAATTCTTCAGCAACAATCTTCTGGTCTTCCGGAGACAGGCTGTTGAATACTTTGGTGGAAATGTATACGCCGCAGGTACCCAGGAAATGCTTGGTAGTAGCTACGTTTTTAACGTGCTCATAGCATTTGGTACCGATGTTGGTGAATTCGGAGCCTTCCAGACCGTCTACAACACCTTGGGAAACGCCGGACAGAGTTTCGGAGAACGGCAGGCTGGTAGCGGTAGCGCCCATAGCATTGATGGTGTCAATGAACAGCTTGCTGCCGGGAGTACGCAGCTTCAGACCTTTCATATCTTCCGGTTTGGTGATAACTTTGTTAGTCATAACATTACGGAAGCCGAAGATGTAGTCCAGAGCCAGAACCTTAATGCCTTTTTCTTCAGCTTTCTTTTCCATGTCCTTAACCAACGGAGTTTCAATCATCTTCTCATATTCGTCATATGTTTGATACAGCATAGGGCCAACCAAAGGTTTGAAATCAGGTACATAGTCGCCCAGATAAGACGGGTCTTCTACAGAAATAAAGTTAGCACCGTTAGCAACCTGCTCCAGACCATCCTTGTAGCAAGCCAGCTGGTTTTGACCAAAGCATTGAATTTCTACACGGCCATTGGTTTTCTTGTTAATACGCTCAGCAACCAATTCCATGGATTTGTACAGCTGCTCATCGGGAGAAAATACATGGCTCAGCTTCAAAACAACCTTTTTGTCAGAACCTGCTGCCTTTTCATCCTTTTTGTCAGAACCGCCGCAACCGGTCAGCGCCAACATCATAACAGACATTAACAGAAGAGCTACGATCTTTTTCATGTTCATCCTCCTAAATCCCTTGTTGAATTTTGTTGAAATTTAATGTAATAGAGATTCCCGTTTTGAATCTGATACCATATTAACAGAGTGACACAGAATTGTCAATAATTTTACGCATATTTAGCAAATGTACTTGCAGTCTAGCTTTTGGCCGTTTTTTATCCCTATTGGTCTTATTGTGTCCCACTTGTTTTTTCGCTTATCTTATGCTAAGATAGTGTTGAACATTATTGAAAATTTCAAGGAGGAATAGAAATGGTTCAAATTTTTGCGCACCGCGGCTTCAGCGGCTATTATCCTGAAAATACTATGCTTGCTTTCCAAAAGGTAGCAGAAGAAACTGTTGCTGACGGCATTGAACTGGATATCCAGCTCACCAAAGACGGCGAAATCGTTATCATGCATGACGAAATGCTCGACCGCACCACTAACGGCAGCGGCTGGCTGAAGGACCATACCCTGGAAGAGCTGAAAATGCTTTCTGTAGGCGTTAATGTCAAAGGCTTCTTCCCCCGCCAAACCATTCCTACATTACGCGAATATTTCACCTGGCTGAAAACCACCAAGCTGATTACCAACATCGAGCTCAAAACCAGCTATTTCGAATATGAAGGCATTGAAGAAAAGCTCATTGCTATGGTCAAGGAATTCGGTCTGGAAGACCAGATCTGGTATTCTTCCTTCAATCATTACACTGTTGCCAGAATCAAAAAACTGATGCCGGAAGCAAAATGCGGTCTTTTAACCGACACCTGGCTGATGAACATCGGTGAATACGCTGCTTCCCAAGGCGCTGCAAGCGTAAATGCACGCACCTACTTCTGTGCCAAGGAAGGTGTTGCTGCTGAGCTGCACGCACACAACATCGCTCTGCAGGCATGGACTCCTAACGATGCCGAAATGATGCAGGATCTGGTTGATGCAGGTGTTGACGTTCTGATTACCAATTATCCTGACATTGCCGCAAAGGTTTTAGGCAGATAATTTATCTCAGCCACCCTATACATAATTAAATCAGAAAGGATTGTGTTTATGCCTAAGAAGGTTACCCTGAAGGATATTGCTGCCAAGGCAGGTCTTTCGCCTGCCAGCGTGTCGATGATTCTCAACAGGCGCAGTATTGAACGTTTCAACGCGGAAACTGTTGAACAGGTCTACGCTATCGCCGCTGAGCTCGGCTATAAAAGCAGCAAGGAAAAAGCCTACGCCCTCGTCAGGCCCTCAGATACACTGATCATTATTATCTGTCCTTCATTATTCAATCCTTTCTATACTACTATTATCCAGGGTATTGAAATCGCTGCCCGTAAGCAAGGCTTTGTCACCTCCGTCCGCACCACCTATTGGGATACGGATACGGAGAAATTTATCATGGAGCAGGCCCGCAAATTCAACGTTGCAGGTGTCATCTTCGCCATGATTCCCCAACAGCCGCAGCTGGCGTACCAGCTCAGCAAATATCTGCCCGTTGTTGCCATCGGTGACAGACGCAGTGATTTGGAGCTTGCTACCGTAGACATGAACAACTTTACCGCAGGCCAGCTCATCGGCAAACATCTTACGGATTTGGGACATAAGCAGGTTGCCTATCTTTCTACAACTCTCAACGACCAGCACACCTCACGTGTGCGCCGCTATCAAGGTCTGGAGGATGCATGCAAGGCAGCAGGTGCCAAGCTTGCCCTGTTTACCCGAGAGATTACTTCTGACTACGAGCTTTCGCACGTTGAAGTAGAATACAGTACAGGCTATGAGCTTGCCAAACGCTGTCTTGAAGCGGAGCCGGAAACCACAGCCATGGTCGCTATCAACGATATGGTTGCCTACGGTGCATATAATGCAATTATCGACAGAGGCCTGAGGATTCCCGAGGATATCAGCCTTTGTGGTTTCGATAACATTTTCCCCTCGCATCTGCGCGGCATCAGCCTCACAACTATCGACAACTCGCTGACAGAGTGCGGCAAAAGCGCCTTCAAGCTGTTGCAGGAGGAAATAGCCAGCTACGAGCACCACGGTAAATTTGAGCCTATTACTCATGTAGAATACAAATGCCGTCTTGTAGCCCGCTCCAGCAGCGGCACTGCTCCCAAGCGTTGACAATTACCGCAGGATACTGTACAATAAGGCCTACATAGTTTCTATGAATTCAAGAATTGTGCAGGTTTAATTATGAACAACAAATATAGTAAAGCATTCAAAGCTGCTTTTCCACTAACGCTGCCAATTTGCGCAGCGTTTCTTTTTTTAGGCATTTCTTATGGCTTTTACATCTGCAGCAAGGGCTTTTCGCCCTGGTACCCATTTTTTACCAGTGCTCTCGTCTTTGCCGGCAGCATGGAATTCGTTCTGGTCACAATGCTGCTGAGCCCTTTCAATCCGCTGTACTGCTTTTTTATGGCACTGATGATTAACTCTCGCCATCTTTTCTATGGCTTAAGCATGCTCGAAAAGTATAAAAATACAGGCTTAAAGAAATTTTATCTGATCTTCGGTATGTGCGACGAATCCTTCGCCATCAACTGCAATACCGTTATCCCCGAAGGCATCGACAAGGGCTGCTTTATGGTCTGCGTAAATCTGCTGAACCAAATCTACTGGGTAGCAGGTGCAACCATCGGCGGTCTGCTGGGCAACAGCCTACAAATCAATACCAAAGGCCTGGACTTTGCCCTCGTCGCTCTTTTTACGGCAATTTTCGTCAGCCAGTGGCAAGCGACAGAAAATCACACTCCTGCTGTTTTAGGCATTGTCATTCCGTTGGTTTGCCTTGTACTCATCGGTCCGCAAAGCTTTATTCCGCCGGCTATGCTGCTTCTGCTGCTGGTATTTATCACTGCCTATTACAAAGGAGGCATTAAATTATGACCTTTACCGAACAAATCATAACCATTGCCGCCGTTGTCGCAGGCACGATGTTAACCCGCTTTCTGCCCTTCATCCTGTTTCCGGCAAATAAAAAAACGCCGCCATTAGTAGCGTTTTTAGGTAAAATGCTGCCTGCTGCTGTTATGGGCATGCTTGTTGTCTACTCCCTCAAGGATACGCAAATTATAACCGGCAGTCATGGTGCTCCCGAAGCTATCGCCGTAGCGCTGACAGTTATCCTGCAGGCAACACTGCGTAATCTGCTGCTGACGATAGCAGCAGGCACTATAGGCTATATGCTGCTGGTGCAATATGTCTTTATGTGAAAATATTATAGCGTTTAAACCAGCGGTAAAAACAGCATTGCAATGTTGTTTTCACCGCTTCTTTTTTATTCAACAATTTTTAGCGCTAAACTAACAAAGCTAACATCTACATACTTTAATAACCTGCTTTGCTATATAATATATTTTAGGTGCGTTAGTTGTAAGTTCTTTTAGTGTATAGCTAACAAAATCATATTGTATTTTCCCGTTAGTGCCGTTGTTGTTCATCACCTTTTTAATTTCATCTCTAGTTGCAGAATTAAGCAGCCTATGCCACCCTATGTCGTATTTGGTGCCAGCCAATATAGCTAGTAGTGTCGCAGCACAATAATTACTTATCATTATTCCCTTTACTCTCGCTGCTTGAATTTTATCATAATTACGGTATGCTACAGCTTCGTGTGCAACGCTTCCCTTTCCATGATTCAGATTTTTGCTAATAAATACATCATATACATAATTACTGTAGAAGAAACTCTCCGTAATTATGCCCAGCATAGGTTTTTTGCTTTTTAATTCATAGACATTGATAGTATTTTCATCCACTGCCCAAAAATCTATCGCAGCTTCTTCTCCTCCAAACAGCTCCTTGCCGCTCGCCTTGCTGCCCTCAACTAAGCCTACAGGTAATTGTCTGCCTACTATAGCTTCTCTGGTCAATGCTAAAATATTTCTTTTAGCACTCTCTGAATCACACAATAAGTAGGCAACATAGCTTTCTAGCCCCATATTTAACAAGTTTGCGAGATCTTTTTCTGCTTCTTTTGTAGGCTCATTTGCTACAAAGCTATGAGCAGCTAAATATATTTTAAAATTCTCCTTTAGTGCTTCTAAAGTTGGGGCAAGCTTAAACCACATAGTGTATTGCTCGCTAAATTTCAAAATTCTATATAAAAACTTTCCCATATATCCATTAGCTGGCTTTCCACCAGAGTAACTAGCATTAGTTATGCCTTCTACATCTAGCTCAATTTCTAATTCCGGCTTATTGGTTTTGGCTTTGATAAGCAGGCACCAAGCTTCAAAGCAGGCTCTATCATCTTGCATAGCAAAAGGCTGCTTGGAAAAGCCCGCCGCTTCTTTTTTTAATTTCATTAACAATTTATTGGGTTCAATATAATCTAACACAATATCTTCGGGAAAATTAGCTATTTTGACTCCAATGTAGCATAATATTAATTTTTGTACACCTGTCATCTTAAAGTCCTCCTCACATCTCGGTTATCGCTTATTTCTAAGCTCTCAGCCAAAACTGCTCCTGTCAATAAGCTCTGCCCTCTCTGAATGAATCACCGCCGTATAATCCTGCGCATCAACTAGCTTGATAATTTCTTCTATCACCTTCTTAGACGCATGGCCACTAGTATGTAGCTGCACTGTAGGATATTGTGTACACAGCCTTGCTAAATCCTCTTTATAATATTCAGCTCCCTTATCCTTAATATAACCTTGCCACTGAGAGTATATTATTAACGGTTGTAATTCCTTATATTTTTCCCAAAGCTTCTTTACTGTAGCCACTGCCATCATTCCGCTCACGAAAATAACTGCTCCATGTTCCTGCAGATGCCTATCTTGTATTTGGTAGGTGCTGTTATCATGCAGATAATCCTTATCTAGCAAAAGCGTATACATTTTATAAGGCTGCCACGGCTTCTCGCCCTGCTTGTGATATAAGCGATTGCAAAGCTCTTGCTTATATTTATAATAGCTTTTAATCTGCGCCAGCATATAGCCATTTAACAATACATCTTTCCGCTTACATCTGGCCATGCGGTAAAAATTCTGTAAACGCGTAAAATTAGTAGATGCACATAGGCAAAAAATCAGCTTATGCTGCTGCATCAATTTCCCAGCCTGCTGAGCCAGCTCCTCCTCGGTTAAATAGTTATCTTCCCGTGTAAGATTTGTTCCTTCTGTAATAAGCACATCCACAGGTTTTTTCAGAACATAGCATTTTAATAGCTTTTTCAGCTTATCTCCAATATAACCATGTGTCCGAAAATCACCCATATGTAAAATGCGCTTATCCGGCGTTTCGATAAGATACATTATCGCCGCTGTTGCAGAATGATCAATCGTATAGGGCGTAACCTTAATATCCCCAACCTTGATTATATCCTGCGCCCAAATAATATGCGTGTGTGCTGCGTCCTGCAAAAGCTCCACCTGTTTACTATACTTGTTATCGTGTCTAGCCAAGGCTGCGTATGTATTAATAAGAACCTCCCTACACAAGCTGCTCATATAAAGCGGAATTTCTGGCAGCAGCTTCTCAAAGCAGCCAATGTGGTCACCATGATAATGGGTAAAGAACACTGCGTCATACTGTGCTTCACCAGACGTCAAGCCAACAACCTCTACATCATCCTTATACCTGCTTCTTGGAAGATTTTTACCAAAATCAATACAAATTTTCGTTGTCTCTGTGCTAATTAAAGTTACGCAGCCACCAATCTGTTCTGCATGTAGATATTCAATATTCGTAGCCATGATTACGCTCCTTTCGTTTACTTGCTTATATAATACTAAATGCGAGATACTAAAAATGCCCCAGCAGTCTAGAATTTTTACTATAAAAAAAGACCGCCTAAAGTTAGATTTTTAGGTCTAACTTTAGACGGTCGTTTTAAAACGTCAAGGTTTCGATACACAACATACTTCAATACCAAGTTTATTAGGTTTAAGTTTAAGTTTATCAAGCTTATATTCTAAAAATTCATATTGAATCGCTTCAGACATACCATTCTTATTCATTATTTCTTTTATTTTCGTTCTACTTAGCGCATCAAGACTTGCATGCCAACCTTTAATCTTAATCTTCCTATTACTATTACTATTACTTAGCATTATTCCCTTCACTTGTTTTCCAGCAATTTTATTATAACTACGGTACGTTCCATCTTCAATCTCAACGCGCCCCTTGCCATGATCCAGACTGTTGCTAATAAATACATCATGTACATAATTGCTGTAGAAGAAAATCTCTGTAATTATACCCACCATAGGATTATTGATCTTTAATTCATAGACATTGATGGTATCTCCATCTAATGCCCAAAAATCTACTGCAGATTTTCCAAATGTAAAAACTCCAGTTTTCTTTGATTTAGTAACATCAAATAAGCTTACAGGTAATTGTCGTCCTACTATAGCTCCTCTATCCAATTTTAAAATATCTCTTTGAGCTCTATATGAATCCCAAAATACGTACTCAATATAGCTCTCTAAATTATTCTTCAAGTCATCGAGATTATCGTTTGCTTCCTTGTCAGGTGCACTAGTTACGAATGTGTGGCTATCCAAATATGTTTTAAACTTATCCTTTAGGTTTTCTAATTTCTCACTAAGTTTAAACCAATCCTTATATTGTTCCCTAAATTTCAAAATTCTATATAAGAATCTTCCTAAATGTCCGGTTTCCGGTAGGTTACCATCGTAATCAGCTTCCTTTATATCTTTTACATCTAGCACTATTTCTAATTTTGGCTCTTTTTTTTGCTCTTCCGTTTTGGCCTTTATAATCAAGCACCACGCTTCAAAACAAGCTCTAGTATCTTGCATATTAATAGGATTAGAAAAACCAGCCGCTTCTTTTGTTAATGTCATTACCAATTTGGGTGACGTATAAGCTAATTCAATAGACTTTGGAAAATCCCTCAATGTTACTCCGATTGAGGTTAATATACTTCTTTGTGTAGGTTCCATTTTAAGCCCTCCTTGTTTTAGTTACATTTTATTTCTACATCATCAGCAAAAATCCTACTGTTATAATTACTGCCTTATTTGTATACATGTAAGCCTTATTTATACAATGCTAGCTGGCTTTCCAGATATTTTTTATACGCTTCACGCACACACTCAGGGCCTGTAATAATCACATTACCGCCCATGCCTGCAACCCAGTTAAAAAATCCAACGTCAGCCTGCACCTGCACGCTAGTCGTAAAATATTCCTTGTCGTTTTTACAGTCATTAATATTCAGCAGATTACCAAACGTTCCCAATACATCCAGCCGTGTCCGCTGCTTGCAATGCAAATTTACCCTTTGCGTATCACCAAACCACATATTAATATGCTCGCGCAGATAATCACTAATGCCCTTGCCATCTGCCAACAATTTTTTATAAGTCTCATTGAGCTTGATATCTTTAGCTGCCAGCTCCGTTTCCTTTACATTAATCATACGGGAAACACGGTAATGGCTGAAATTTTTATATTCGCCCGTGCAGGCAATCACATAATAATCATTTTTCGCAGGCACAAGATAATAGGGGCTAACATAATATATCATACCATCATTGCGCAAGTCCTCCTGCGCAGGCTTTGCCAGATGCTTATCATTGTATTGAAAGCTAATCTGCTTACGTTCGCGGATAGCCTCTAATATCCTGTCAAAATTATACTTAGCCTGCTTTGTCGCCACATTCAGACTCTCGTCACGGATAACAGCCTTTTTGAGCAGCTCTTTATCAGATTCCGTGCCCAAAGTCATAATTGCATCGCCAAGCTTACGCGCATCATCTGCTGCCAGAAAGCGCGCAGATGCAACGGCGTCCGCCAGCATTTTCAGCTGATAGCCTTCAAATGTTCTCTGCTTACCGTTCATATACTTGCCTTTATTATGGTTTGCGCAGCTCTCCAGCTCATAGCCACACTCATTAATACTTGCCCAGTCCCGTAAAATAGACTTACGGTCCGGAAGTTTATCGCAGGTTCCATCCTCTAGCAGCTTCTGTTGAATCTCTGTCACATTCAAAGGATGTTCCTCGTCTGTATTCAGCATATATTCAAAAACGCGCAGCAAACGACATTTATTTGGATTCTTTTTCATGTAAGCCACCACCTTCACCTTAAAATAATTTTCATAAGAAACCTTTCATGTCTACTATACTACTAAAGATATACCAAAAATACCCCTGCCGTCAAGCTATACAAATATCTTGAAGGAGCTTTTAAATGGTGCTTCGTACTATAGTTCTTCCCATCATTGACAGTTATTAAGTATTTCTTAACAACTGAATCTTTCCTCATAACGTTGGTCCACTCGAAATATGCGACTGCGCCAAAATATCACTTTCAAATACGTAAAACATCTCGTTTTTAAATCTGCCAAAGAAAGTTTCCATAATACAGTTGTCATAGCAGTTGCCTTTTCTGGACATTGATTGAATGTACATATAGCAGTGATATATTTTATCTGCCGTACAAAATTAAAACTACCCTCCGCCATGCTCTGTCCAACATGACGAAGGGTAGTCTTTTCATTTATATCCTATATATACTGCCAATGTCCCCTAAGCAAATATATACAGAAAGAAGGAATTTGTAATTGTAAGCATCTTTGAAGCTTTGTGCGTCAGGGCAGCTTCCGCCCCGTCTATAATAAATTGTTCTCTATCCAATTTGCGTCTGCAGACCGCTCCCAACCGGGAGCGTGGCAGACATTTTAAGAAAGGTGGTAAGACCTGAGTCTTTAGTTAATTATGCTGCAGTCGGGAAGAACGGCCATACGATAGGAATAACGATGATTGCAACAATCATGCTGACTGCTACCAAGCCGCCGCCGCATTTAACATAATCCATGAATTTGTACTTGCCGGGGCCAAGTACCAGAGTGTTCGGAGGAGTACCTACCGGAGAAGCGAATGCGCAGCTGGAAGCAATCAGGATTGCCATCAGTACAGCTTTCGGAGATGCACCCATTTGTGCGGACAGTGCGATGCCAACCGGGCACAGCAGGGCTTTAGAAGCGGTGTTGCTCATGAACTGAGTCAGGATAACTGCCAGGCCGAAGAGTACAGCAGTTACCAGGTACGGAGACGGGTTACCGCCCATCAGGCTTACGGTGAATTCAGCAATCAGCTTGCCAGCGCCGCTGGTGTTCATAGCTGTTGCAACAGGAATCATGCCTGCAAACAGGAAGATGGTAATCCAGTCGATGGAGTTATAGGCTTGTTTTTCAGTGATGCAGCCTGTCAGTACGCACAGTACCGCTCCGACAACAGCAGCCAGTTCCAGAGGAACGACGCTGGTTGCCATAGAACCGATAACGCCAACCATGATGATACCGCAGATCATCTGTTTTTTAGGAGTAGTGTTAGTAGCATCAATCTCCTGCTCTACATCTGCAACCTCTTCGGTTTTAGCTTCCGGCAGGATGTATTTGCCAAGGAACATCATGTAAACGATGCCGGCGATGGTAATAGGAATGCCGATGTAAGCATATTCAAAGAAGCCAAATTGCAGCTCCGGCATGCCTGCTGCTTTCAGAGCAACGTTTGCCAGAATGTTCGGCGGGGTACCAATCAGAGTGCAGGTACCGCCTAGGCCGGCAGCGAAAGCCAACGGCATCAGCTGACGGGAAGCGGAAAGCTTTGCTTGTGCGCAGATACCCATAACTACAGGAATCAGGCAAGCAGTGGTACCGGTATTAGACAGGAACGCAGACATAACAGCTGCAATAACCATAAGACCAAACATCAGGCTGTTTTCATTGGTACCAAACAGCTTTACTACAGCGCCGCCAACCTTTTGAGCAAGGCCGGTGTAAAACATAGCAGCGCCAACGACGAACATACCGCCAAAAAGAACTACAGTAGAATCTGCCAGGCCAAGGAAGATTTGGTTCTCAGGAACCAGGCCCAATGCACTGCAGGCTATAGCAGCCAGAACCGCGGTCATTGCCAGCGGAATCATTTCGGTAACGAATAACAGTGCAACTACTGCTAACAAAATCAAGCATTTAATTGCTGGTGTCATAAAAATTTCCCTCCACTTATTTCTTCTTAAATAGGTTTACATATTGAAAAGTGTTTACAAAGAGCTTACCATCTTCGCCTCGATGCGGGAAGACTTTACCTTCCTTTTTCCTGTTCTCGATAGCTCGATAGTAAAATTTCTTGTCTACCTGTTTCAGGTACTCCCGAATCTTAGAATCTTCTTTTTCATCATTCATGATAAGTGCAATGTCCAAAACTTATCAGCTCCTTTCTTGTTCCTTTTGGAGAGTGCCTTTCACTGTTAGAGATTATACAACATATTCCAAAATAATAAAAATACCTAGTTGGAATAGAAGTTATATGAATTAAGTATATTTCAGAAAGTAATTAAGTATATTTCGGAACTTATTTCTACTCGTTTTTATAGCAGGCAGTTTAATATTATACGCCAATTATCGCCGGAATAAAAATACCTATGTAGCATTATTCATATATCCGCCAGGAATATTTTAGGCAAACAAAAAGCCAGTCTGCCAACGACGTACAAGGAGGTAGGCTATAACGTCATCGCTCGCTGACTGGCGTATTAAAATGCTGCTGTTTAAAGCTTAAAGCAAAATATTCTTAAACCACTTACTATAGTATTCTCTGTCCAATTCTTTGAGATAGTTCAGTACAAAGCTCATCTTTCTTCTTAACCTCTTTTTAATGCTTTCAGGGATGCTTCACTCAGTTTGAAGCCCTGTACTCTTCTGGTGAAGGCAAAGCCATGTTCACCACAATGTGGGAATACTTTTGCTGCGCCGTTGCGTTGACGGCACAGATGTGCGAATAAACCGGTTTCTTTTTCGACTGCCATTTTTGTTTCAGCCATGATTGTTCTCTCCTTTGCTTTGAATAAGTCAATTTGTCAATTTGCTCTGTATAAGGCCTCTGCTTTATACGCATTTAGTATAACAGATATTGCTTAATAAGAAAAATAGCTAATAGGAATTATAGATATGACGTTTTATTATTTCTTTTTCTCTTTTTTTACTTATTTTAATCGTTGAAATTATTTTAGCAATATGATAAACTAACTATATTATTCCCATATTTAGAATTCATTACTGTTTTTGTTTTAGATAAGGTTAGTATTAGTTGGAGGTCTGCAAAACATGGAATTAGACAATTACAGAAACTTTTTGGCCATTATTGAAGCCGGCAGCTTTACCGGTGCGGCTGATTACGTGCACATCGCTCAGCCGGCCCTCAGCAAGCAGCTGCGTGCCCTGGAAAACTATTTCGGCACCAAGCTGATAATTACCACCCGCGGCAGCCGTCAGATTCTCCTGACCGAGGCAGGACGCGTCCTCTACCAAAAAGCAAAGTATATGTGCGCTTTGGAGGATCTTGCCAAAAGCGAAATTGAAAACATCATGGGCGGTGTTGTAGGTACGTTACGTTTCAGCATTGCCAACTCCCGCAGTGCTTTATTCATCAAATCCTCCCTCAAGGATTTCTGTGCTCTTTATCCTAATATCAAATGTGAGCTGTTCGAAGCAAGCATCAACGAGCAGACACAGCAAATGCTTAACGGTATTACCGAGCTGGGAATTTTGAGCGTACCTGTTGAGCATCAGGATAACTTTGAAGTTCTCTTCCGTCGCGATGAAGAGCTGACAGCCGTTTTTCATAAAAACTCTGTTTTTCTGGACGACAGCAAAAAGGTTGTCACCCTTAAGGAATTAGAGGATGTACCTTTGAGCATCAGCTCCGGCTGCTCCGAAATCTTCCTCAAGGCCTGTGCGCAGGCATCCATCGTTCCGCGTATCACCTGCACCAGTACAACCCGCAGCACTACTTTGGAATGGACACGCGTCAAGGCAGCCGTTTCTATCGTGCCTGTAGAGCCCGGAGAGGACCTTGGTGAAGAGTTTATCACCCGTCCTATATCCGACATCAAGGCTGACGTTTACAAGACCGTAGTAAAGGTTAAGGACAGACCGCTTTCCGTTGTTGCCCAGCATTTCCTCAAATTCTATTCCAAGACACGTAATTCACAGCAGGTATGCAATCTGGATGAAGTCCTGAAAAACTCCTCGCTATAAAACAAAAACCGCCTCACGGCGGTTTTTTGTTTTATCATACTATGCTTATGCTTTATCAAGGCAATAAAAAAGCCGCCTTACCCGGCGGTTTTTTTATTGTTGCATTGCCACACCCCTGTAACAAGCTACACACGATAAAATTGGAGGAGAAGGAGAATTTGAAAAATCTTTACGTAACAGAACAGCAAATTGTCCGATTTGCTTCGTTTGTTCTAATGTTAGGGAAATCAATATTTCGACCCACATTTGATAGTTGAAAAAAACCGTCTTTGCAAGCAAAGACGGTTAATGCGCACAATTAAGATAGCTGCCACTCTCACATAAACAGTACCTCATCTGTTAACATCTTCTCCTGTCGCTCGCAGGTCAAGCATATGCTTGTACGAAGTACTTTGCTGACTCCAGGCATGCCTGTTACAGCGGCGGGACCGTGTGGATTTTCACCAATTAGCGCTTCATACGAAATATTGATTTGTTGCTTTTAATTATACTAAGTCCGATTAAGAATGTCAAGACTTTAGCGAAAAAGTTCCCGAAAAAATTATTGTAAGAATGTATCTCACTAAACATGCGCTCATTTGTTGATGACAAGAGAATTAGTATTTCTTACTCTTTTTATGGTGAAAATTCTCGCTCCCAACTTTATTTTACATTATGTTTTTACACTTTTATATTAACATTTTGCAGCACATATAAGCCATTGTAAACAAAAAGTCTGTCACCGATGAAGCTTCATCAGTGACAGACTTTAGTTTTGCCGGTCAAAAATCACCACAGAGTGCTTTCTTGCCGGACTTTATTAGTTTTGATTGCGATGCCTCATTGAAGCACGATCAATATCAAAAGCGTTAATCAGCTCGTTGACAGCCTGGCTTGGGGATACCACGCCATTAACAGCTGCTTCCATTACGGCCGGTAAGCGTCCTTTAATCATCGGATCTTCAAAGAACAGGTTATGTAAATGCTCGTCAATCATGCTGTTAACCCAAGAAATAGTCTGCGATTTACGACGTTTTTCGAAGGAACCGCATTCCTTGGTAACCTTTTCGAACTTGCGCATTACTGCCCAAAGCTCAAGCAGGCCTTCCTTGGTCAAAGCAGAGCATCTGTAAGCGTGAGTTTTCCAGCCTTCGGTAGCAGGGCGGATGAATTCAATCATACGCTCATACTCACCCTGGGTAACGATAGCCTTAGGCAGATTGTCACCATCGGCTTTGTTGACAACGATAGCGTCGGCAACCTCCATGATGCCTTTCTTGATGCCTTGCAGATCATCACCGGCACCGGTCAGTACAACCAGCATAAAGAAGTCAACCATCGAACGGACGGTGATTTCGGACTGGCCTACACCTACGGTTTCTACTAAGATAACGTCACAGCCTGCAGCCTCGCAAAGCAGCATAGTTTCACGGCTTTTACGGGCAACGCCGCCCAAGGTTCCCTTTGAAGGGGACGGACGGATAAAGCAATTAGGTTCACGCGACAACATCTGCATACGCGTTTTATCACCCAAAATAGAGCCACCGGTAATAGAGCTGGTAGGATCGACAGCAAGAACTGCGACCTTATAGCCCTGATGACACAGCATCTGGCCAAAGGACTCGATAAAGGTACTTTTGCCGGCACCCGGTACACCGGAAATGCCAATGCGCAAAGCTTTGCCTGTACGCGGCAGGAGAGCCTGCAGGACACGCTGTGCTTTATCAAAATCCCTCGGTGCATTGCTTTCTATAAGAGTAATAGCTTGAGATAAGGTTTTACGATCGCCTTCACTGACTCCTTTTATTAACTCTTCCGGACTAGGCTTTTTCCTCAAGGGGAATTTCCTAATTTTATCCACAGGGTTATACTTCTCCTCGCTGACAGCGTTTACGGCACTGTCAATCCCGCCCATTACAGAGCAGGCAAAGTTAGGGTCTTTTTTCAGGGGTACCCAACTCGGCCTAATATCTTTTTCACCAGTTTCAGGCATTTATATCACCTCAGTCTTCAGCGTGTTCAGCTTTTGCACGGTCAACCAACATTTGCAGTAATTGGATGCAGCACTTAGGAATGTTGGTACCAGGTCCAAAGATGCCTGCTGCACCATGTTCATACAGGAAGTCGTAGTCCTGTGCAGGAATTACGCCACCGATACATACCATGATATCTTCACGGCCACGTTTTTTAAGTTCTTCAACGATTGCCGGCAGCAAGGTTTTATGACCTGCAGCCAGGGAAGAGAAGCCAACCATATCAACGTCGTTATCTACAGCGTCTTGTGCAGATTCTTCCGGAGTCTGGAACAGAGGACCAACGTCGACGGTCCAGCCCATATCTGCGAAGGAGGTTGCCAGAACTTTTTGTCCGCGGTCATGACCGTCTTGGCCCATTTTAGCCAAGAAGATACGAGGACGACGGCCTTCAAGTTTTTCAAACTCATCAGCCAGTTTAGTAGCTTTTTCCATATCATCGTTGCCGCTGAATTCACTGGAGTATACACCGGATACAGTGTGGATTACAGCATTGAAACGACCGGATACTTTTTCAACTGCGTCAGAAATTTCACCGAGGGAAGCACGGTCGCGAGCAGCTTGTACAGCCATTTCCAGCAGGTTGCCGTTGTCACGGGTTTCTGCTGCGCGGGTGATAGCTTCCAGATCGCGTGCAACTGCGTCGTTGTCGCGTTCTGCTCTCAGTTTTTCCAGACGTTTAATCTGAGCGTTACGTACAGCGGTGTTATCGATGGACAGTACGTTCAGCGGATCTTCCTTAGCCAGACGATATTTATTCAGGCCAACGATAGTTTCTTTACCGCTATCGATGTTAGCTTGACGACGAGCTGCGCACTCTTCGATACGCATCTTCGGCAAGCCGGTTGCAATAGCTTTTGCCATACCACCGAGTGCTTCAACTTCCTGGATATGAGCCCAAGCACGGCGAATGATTTCGTTGGTGAGGTATTCAACATAGTAGGAACCGCCCCACGGATCGATAATCTTGCAGACTTTGGTTTCATCCTGGATGTACAGCTGGGTGTTACGAGCAAGACGAGCGGAGAAGTCGGTCGGCAGTGCGATAGCTTCGTCCAGTGCGTTTGTATGCAGGGATTGGGTATGGCCCAGAGCAGCAGACATAGCTTCCATACAAGTACGGGAGATGTTGTTGAACGGATCCTGTTCGGTCAGAGACCAGCCGGAAGTCTGGCTGTGAGTACGCAGTGCCATGGATTTCGGGTTCTTAGCGCCGAAGCTCTTAAGAATCTTAGCCCACAGAACACGAGCAGCACGCATTTTAGCAACTTCCATGAAGTAGTTTTTGCCCATATCCCAGAAGAAGGACAGACGTTTTGCGAATGCGTCTACAGGCAGGCCTGCAGCTTCACCGGTACGGATATATTCCATACCATCTGCCAGGGTGTAGCCTAATTCAAGGTCGCAGGTTGCGCCGCACTCTTGAATATGGTAACCGGAAATGGAGATACTGTTGAATTTAGGCATGTATTTGGTGGTATATTCGAAAATATCACCGATGATACGCATGGACATAGCAGGCGGATAAATGTAGGTGTTACGTACCATGAACTCTTTCAGAATATCGTTCTGAATGGTACCAGCCATGATGGATTTATCAACGCCTTGTTCTTCACCGGATACGATGAAGAATGCCAGTACAGGCAGTACTGCGCCATTCATGGTCATGGATACGGACATCTGATCCAGAGGAATACCGGAGAACAGGATGTTCATATCGAGCATGGAGCAAACAGATACGCCTGCTTTACCAACGTCACCAACTACACGCGGGTTATCAGCGTCATAGCCGCGGTGAGTCGGCAAGTCGAACGCGATGGACAGACCTTTTTGGCCTGCAGCCAGGTTACGACGATAGAATGCGTTGGATTCTTCAGCAGTGGAGAAACCTGCATATTGACGTACAGTCCACGGACGGAATACATACATTGTGGAGTAAGGACCACGCAGGAACGGAGGAATACCGCTCATGAAGTCCAAATGGTTACATTTATCATAGATATCCTTGGTGTACAGCGGAGCTTTAGGAATACGTTCCAAGGTAGTATCATAAAGGGCATCATAATTTTCGCCCATTTTTTCTTCCAGATTTTTCTTCCATTCGTCATAAGAACAAGAAGGATGATCAGGAAGGGCTACTTTAGTGAAATCCGGATTAATGCTCATTATTCAATCATCCCTTTCTTCTTTTGCAGCATCTTCAGAGTTTGGAAGCAGTTAGCTTTTACGCTGATGAAATCGTCAACGCCAGCATCTTTATAAACTTGTTCCATGTCTTTCGGAGCAGCGCCGGCCAGGAACAGAGTAGCGGACGGTTTCATAGCTGCTTTAATCATCGGAGCCAGTTTCGGAACGATTTCCGGATAGGTAGCATCGGTGGAGCAGATAACTGCAACATCGTAGTCGCCTTCTTTGAAAGCTTTGAGGCATTTTTCGTATTGATCGCCATCTTCGCCGTCTTGGAAACCATCGTTCAGATGAACGTTGAATTCACCAACCTGCAGGAAAGAGGTGGAGAAGTCGGCACGAGCTTTATGTTGAGGAATCGGTCCCATGTTGCACAGGAATACTTCAACATTTTTGCCGGTTTTCTTAACATAGTCTTCAGTTTCGAAACGCAGTGCTTCATAGCGCTCGGTCCAGTGATGAGCAGCGATTGCTTCAACGGTTTCCGGAGCTTCAGCCTTGCAGGATGCAGCAGCAACCTGGCCGATAGTAGCACCGTTGCTGAATGCTTCGATTGCGCCTTCAACAGTTTCAACTGCAGCCAGTTTACCTGCCAGGTAGTTGGTGTCGATGTCAGCAACGTAAGCAGCAACAGCAGCTTCGCGTTCTTTCTTCAGTTTCGGAGTGTCCTCTTCGCGGCGCTCCAGCGGTTCTTCGGTCATGTTCGGGTACATGTTTACGCCAACAGCACGGTCGCTACGCATTTCCAGAGCTTTGAAGCGTTTAGCCAGAACTTCAGCAACTTGTGCTTGCGGATAGCCAGCCTCCAGAGCTTTGATAATGCCGCCCATTTCCTCAACCTTTTGGAACTCAGCCCAGATTTTTTCGGTGATCTGCTTGGTCAGGGTTTCAACGCCCCAGGAACCGCCGGCAGCATCAATCGGGCTCAGCATACCAAATTCTTCTTGCAGCATTACATGCAGGTTACGAGCGATACGACGGGAGAATACGTCGCCTTTACGGATCAGCTCGTCAAACGGCGGGTTGTCATAAGTGCAAACGCCGCCTACAACGCTGGAGAAGGTTTGGGTGCAGTTACGCAGCATGTTTACATACGGGTCAACAACGGTTTTGGTGAAGCGAGCGCAACGGCCATGAACTTTAATAGCACGGTCTGCTTCTTCAGCACCGAATGCTTCCATAATAGCTGCCCAGATCATACGCAGGGAACGCAGTTTTGCGATTTCCATGAAGAAGTTAGCACCTTGGTTGAAGCAGAAGTACAGGGAGTTAGCAATGTCGTGCAGCTCAATGCCGCGTTTTTGCATTTGACGTACATATTCAACAGCAGTAGCGAAGGTGTAAGCAACTTCTTGTACTGCTTCTGCACCGCCATCGGTGTAAGCATCACTGTTGATGAAAACAGTGCGAACTTCAGGAACATTAGCTTTAGCAAATTTAATGGTTTCAGCCATTTCATCATACAAAGCATCCAGAGAGGTTTCGGTTTTACCGGTTTTTACCAGCTCGCCGATCGGGTCGCCGCCGATAACGCCGCGTAGGGTTTTAACATCATGACCAGCGCCTTTCAGAGCAGCAACAGTCAGAGCCAGCAGGTTTTTAGCGCCGGCACCGGTGTACATCATAATAGGATATTTGTCAAGTTTCAGACCATCCAGCAGAACGCTCATATCTTCAACGGTAGTAACGTTCACGCCAATATCGCCGGGTTTTTCTGCATCTTTAACGTCTACGCCGTTTTTGGTTGCAGTATCCAGTTTGATATTGTAAACAGTGGAGCCCTTGGAAATTTCTTCCTTCAGCAGCTCGTTGTTTTCAGCCGGCAGGGTTTCATCGCAAGCTTGTGCAATGCCCCAGGGCTCGTGTACATAACCGTTAACAGTTGCGCCACGCAGGAAATCGCCCATACCGGGATAATCGTTGGTCGGCAGAATTGCATCAGTGCCTTTACGAGTATAAATCGGGTCAAAGGTAATGCCCTCGTAGTTTTTGGTATACATGATCTTGTCAAAGGGTTTGCCCTTCAACAGTGCATTACATGCCTCCACCCATTCATCCCAGGTGGGTTCGGTAAATTCATCAAAAGTTACCTCCGGGAATTCGGTTACTTTTTCTGACTTACGCAACATGGCTTCCAGTTCTTTGTCTGTCAACGGTCTTTCGCCATCAACGACTGCTGCAGTTTTTTGTTGTTCATCAGCCATTCAAATAATCCTCCTTTAATAATTTAATCATTACTGTGAAAAAGCTCACAGCACCAAGCTGAAACGCATATCACCTCCAGCCAATCTCGTCTGCTGATGCAGCTGCTATCCGACCGCTCTCACCCGGTCATCAGGGGACATGTGCCGCATCCTTGCTTGGATAGATTTTAAGAAGCAAACAGCATTTATATACACGGTCACGGTTGTCCAGGCCGTATATAACAAAATAACAGGCAGTTTAATCTGCCAGGAACTCCTGCAGACGTCCATAATTAATCTGGACTCTGCGCAGCTCGTTTTCTTCAGGCATAGTATCATTAAGAATCATGTTGCCTAAAGCAGCACCGGGTTCTGCGCCACGGTTCTGCATAAAACGGGCATAGTATTCAATCTGCGGAACATCTTCGGCAGCCTTGTAAATAACAGCAGCCTGTTCCAAAGGATCTTCTGCGATGATATAGGGATTTACCCCTTCATTGAAGTATTTTTTCAAAAGCTCGCAGATATCTGTCTTTTTGGGGTTATATTGTACACGTACGCACTTTACTTCCAGCTCACCGCTGGCTTTAGCACGTCCGGCAACAACTTCTTCAACGCCTTTCATACCTTCAAAGGCTGCAAGCAGTTCAGCAATTTTGCCTGCCAAATATAATTCTTTCATATCAATAACCTCCCTTTAAACAGCAAAAAATAAAGCCACCACATTTGTGATGGCTGGATTGTCAGCACGACAGCGCACCCCTACGCTGCCGTACTTGAGAGGAGAAAGGAAATGTTCTCAGCTAAAAGAAAAATTTGAGAATGGGATTTGAAAAACACGATATGTCCAGTATCGCGGACAAGTATGACAGATAGCATCGATGGCCCGGCCACTCTCCAAAAGGTCACAGCCATCACGTGACCTTCAATGGCATAAGAAACAGAAAACCGTTTCTCAAAAAGAATCCTTCACCCAATACGGGCGGGACTTTTGAAAAACGGCGAAATATCAAAAAGCTACTAGGCGTACAAACCTATACTACAGCTCTACGACATCTCTCCCCGTCTCTCGCAGGTCAAACGACGATGCATCTTACAGGCAGTTCTTCTGGCTTCGCTTCTTCACGTGTTCCACCTTCCCAGAGGACCCCTCCAGTGGTATAAACGAAACACGCTCCACGTCACAGCGGCGGGACCGTGCCGGAATTTCACCGGCTTCTCTATTGAGCTTTCGCACCTGTAATATCAATATCAACTTGTTGTCTTAATTATAGCAGTTACTATTTACCTTGTCAACCTTTTTCAGCAATTTTTATTTTTGTGTCATTATTTCATGTATCGAGCATTCTTATGTGTAGTTATCTCCATTTCTGATTAACTGTTCTTTGTGTTTAATTTACATATAATACAATAAAAAATCTATTATATCAGCGCAGGCTTTAAGGCAATAAAAAACGCCTACAGCTCAGCTGCAAGCGTTCTTACGATTTTGCAATCTTCATTTTTATACCACCTGTTAATGGATATAGTAGAAATTCATTTCATACAAAGCTTTGACAAATTTTTCCAGCATTATTCTCACCTCCCGAAATCAGTGAATCATATACCATTTAAAGTTGCACAGAGTTTCAACAAATTTTTCAAAAGTCATTTTTATATCATCCCTTCTGCTTTATTTTAAGGTCTTGCCTTAATATGCATTAAGTATAACACCTTATGACGTTTTTGTCCACTATGGACTTTTTATGTCCCGATAGATGGTTGCAATGCCTCAAAGCCTTGCGCCATGCGATTTTACAAGGATTTTACATACAAAAATAAAAAGGACTGCGAGAAAATTTTTTCTTAAATCATGAAAATTTTTCTGCAATCCTCATATTTTATGCTTGCTTAGCCTTAAACCACCATGCCAGCAGCGGCGGGATAAAGATATTTATCACCAGCACGCGCACCAGCTGATAGGTCAGGATAATCGAAACATTCTCACCCATACTCATACCGGCTAAAGACATTTCGGCTATGCCTCCCGGCGCCATCGCCAGAAACGCCGTTACCAGCGAAAAACCGTAGCGTGCGGAAAGCACATTAGCCATACCGATGCTCACAACAATGAGTATCGCCGTACCGATAAGAATATAGGGCACCATTTTTTCAGTTTTGATAATGCGGTCCGCATCAAGCTGCATACCCATGAACAGACCGATGCTGGCCTGCGCCGCCGCCATGAGCCAAAAAGGCACAGGCTGCACACCGTCGGCGAAGACGGAAAATGCAGCCGTCGCCAAAATCGGTCCCAACAGTTTCGGTGTCGGCATATGTATTTTGGTTGCTATAAAGCTTCCCAATATAGACAGGGGCACTACAACAAGCCAATGCACTCCGCCATGGTTAGGCAATGCTACGCTGCTGCCCGTCACATGCGCATCAAGCAGCCAGATAACAAGAAACGGCACAGTAATAACTACGCCCAGCAGACGCAGCACTTGCATCACCATAACAATGTTGGGATTTACTTCTTTATCCTCTTCGCAAAGCAGCATTGTCAGCGTCATTCCGCCGGGAAGCATACCCATAACACAGCTTTTGAGGTTTTCCCGCGCCAGCTTTGCCGTAACAAAGGCCAGTGCGATACTGGCAGCCAAAATAACTATCGTTGCTTCCGCTACACCAACCAGCTCAGCCAGAAAGTTATTCCAAGTGTCCGAGGTAAAGGTAGAACCGATACCGTAGCCTGCAACCATCAATGCATATTCGCGCCATTGCTTAGGCCAGCTTACGTCACTGCGATGCGTCAGTGTTTTGCAAAGCAGAGCAGTCAACAGACCGCCCAGCAAAAACGGTATCGGCAAATGCATGCGTACCAACAGGCTGCCTAAGCAAAGTGCCATGATAAAAAGCAACAAGCGGTTTAAAAACATAGCTTTTACTCCTGCTCTACGCCGTTAGCGGATAAAGCATCCATAATACGCTCAATCAGCTCTCCGCGCATTGTATGCTGTGAGGAGGAATAAGTGATAATCTCATGCTCCTTCAGGCCCATTTCACGCTTAAAGAGCGCCTTTTGGGACATCGCCGCATTTTTAGAAAGCTTATCGGACTTGGTCAGCACAACCTGCACCTTCAGGCCACAGCTACGCAGCCAGTTGAAGCATTCCATATCACTATCCAGAGGCTTATGACGGATATCAATCAGCTGGCAGACAACACCGAGGTTTTCACTGCCGGATAAATATTTGCTGATAAAGCCGGACCATTGGTCTTTATTATTATGATTTGTTTTAGCAAAGCCGTAACCGGGTAAATCTACCAGATAAAAGGATGCCCTTTCATCTTCACCCTCAACTACGCGCTTAGCCTCCAGCTCGTAAAAGTTGATGGTCTGCGTTTTGCCCGGAGTAGAGCTTACGCGTGCCAGGCCGTTGCGGCGGCAGAGTGAATTGATAAGCGACGATTTACCGACATTACTGCGGCCGATAAAGGCAGCCTCAATAAGAGCAGGCTGCGGATATTGGTCTGCACGCACGGCAGAGGCCACATATTTAGCACGGATAATATCCCAATTATCTTTACTCATTTTTATCCTCCAATGCCAGCTTCAAAACATCATCAAGATGCTCAACAGGTATAAACTGCATTTCTTTACGAATATTTTCCGGCAGCTCGTCCAGATCCTGCATATTGCGCTTCGGCAGCAGTACTGTTTTCACGCCATAGCGGTAAGCCGCCAGCATTTTTTCCTTAATACCGCCGACAGGCCATACCTTGCCGGACAGGGAAATTTCACCGGTCATCGCCAGCTTGCCCTTAACCTTTTTGCCTGTCAGTGCCGATACCATGGCAGTAACCATCGTTACGCCGGCAGACGGACCGTCCTTCGGCACAGCGCCTTCCGGCAGATGGATATGGATATCCATCGTTTCACCAAAGTTGGCTGCAATACCAAGGGCTTCCGCACGGCTGCGGATATAGGTATAACCGGCCTGAGCCGACTCCTTCATCACATCGCCGAGCTGGCCTGTAAGCGTGAGGTTGCCCTTGCCCTTAAACGCCAGCACCTCTACCTTCAGCAGCTCGCCGCCGACACTGGTCCATGCCAAACCATTGACAACACCTACGCCGGATTTCAGGCTGATATCATCATCAAGATAAATAACAGGTCCCAGGTATTTTTCCAGATTCTTTTCTGTTACCTGGGCACCCTTACTCTTGCCCTTGACAATTTTGAACGCAACCTTACGGCAGATGCCTGCCAGCTTACGCTCAAGATTACGCACGCCTGCTTCCCTGGTATAGTCGTGAATTACTCGGTGGATAGCCTTTTCGCTGACGCTCACCTTGTATTTTTCCAGACCGTTCAGCTTCAGCTCCTTCGGCAACAGGTGCAGCTGGGCAATTTTAACCTTTTCTTCATCAGTATAGCTGCTCAGCTGGATAATCTCCAGACGGTCCAGCAGAGCCGGCGGAATAGTATCTACGGCATTTGCCGTTACAATCCAGAATACATGCGACAGGTCAAACGGGAATTCAATAAAGTGGTCACTGAAGCTGTTGTTCTGCTCCGGATCAAGCACCTCCAACAGGGCCGAAGCCGGATCACCGCGGAAATCGGAAGCCATTTTATCAATCTCGTCCAACAGGAATACCGGGTTCATGCAGCCACAGGTCTGCATACCGTGAATAATACGGCCCGGCATAGAACCGATATAGGTACGGCGATGACCGCGGATTTCCGCTTCATCACGCACACCACCTAAAGAAACGCGGGTAAATTTACGCTTAATAGCCTTGGCAATGCTGCTTGCCAAGCTTGTTTTGCCTACGCCCGGAGGTCCTACCAGACACAGAATCGGTCCGCGTGTACTTTTAGACAACGCACGCACTGCCAGATACTCCAGAATGCGCTCCTTAACCTTCTTCAGGCCGTAGTGATCATTATCCAATACAGTCTGCGCCTTATCCAGATCAAAATTATCCTTAGTGAATTTGCCCCAGGGCAATGCCAGCAAAGAATCAATATAGGTGCGGATTACCGCTCCCTCCGGCGTCATCGGCGGCATTTTCGCCAGACGTCCCAGCTCCTTGTTGATTTTTTCCGCCACGTTTTGCGGCATCTTCAGCTTGGACATCTGCTCCTTATATTCAGCAATTTCTGCCTGTACGTCTTCGTTTTCGCCAAGCTCCTTGCTGATAGCCTTAATCTGCTCACGCAGATAATATTCCTTCTGATTCTGCTCCACCTGCTGGTGTACCTGCTCGGAAATATTTTTGGCTACATCGGCAATTTCCTGCTCACGCACCAGAATCTCGTATAATTTACGCAGACGCAGCTTCAGCGGCGCCATTTCCAGCAGCTCTTCCTTTTCGGTCAAAGACAGCGGCAGATAGCCGACAATAATATCAGGCACCTTGCTTAAATCAGTACGCGATTTAAGCGACTGCACCGTATCGGGATTAACCTTTTTCGTAAGCAGTACCCATTGCTCAAAAGCATCCAGAAGCAGACGGCGCAGGCCTTCTGCTTCGGCATCGACCGCATCGTCAGCAGGCACTACTTCTACCTCACCGACAAAGAAATCCTGCTCATTCTCATGCACCTCTACCGCATTCAGCACATGTACGCGCTCCAGGCCTTCTACCAGCAGACGCACAGCACCGTTAGGCAGCTGCAGCCTTTGCTTGATATTAGCCAGAACGCCCCATTCATATAAATCATCAGCAGCAACATTTTCCTGCTCAGGCTGTTTTTGCCCAACCAGAATAATTTGCTTGTCTGTACCTTCGGCTGCATCAATAGCAGCTATAGATTTTTCTCGGCCGACATCCAGATTGGCAATCATGCCCGGAAAAATCAAAACGCCCCTCAAAGCCAGAAGGGGCTTTGTAATTATCAAATTAGCCATATAATCCCTCCTTAAGCTCCCAAAACAAGAGAGAAATTTATCGGCAGTACGCAAACAGGCATACTTGCCATAGCGATAAAATAAGGGAGAAGGTATATTAATCCTTCCCCCTTAGATATTTTGTTATTTTGTAAGCATTTGCGGCTCGCAATGCTGGCGTATAGTAGCTTCAGTAACAATGCACTTTGTTACATCATCACGGGAAGGAACATCATACATTACGTTACGCATGGTGGATTCAATAATAGATCTCAGGCCACGCGCTCCGGCATTACGTTTCAATGCTTCCTCAGCAATAGCAGTAAGAGCACCCGGTTCAAACTCCAGCTCCACGCCATCCATTTCCAGGAAACGCTGGTATTGCTTAACCAAAGCATTACGCGGCTCAGTCAGTATTTGTACCAGTGCAGCCTCATCCAGCGGATTGAGTGTTACTACTACCGGCATACGTCCTGCAAATTCCGGAATAATACCGAACTTCATGATATCCTCAGGCAATACCTTGGCAAATACAGCCTCGTTATCAACCTCTTCCTTACGGCGGATATCAGCACCAAAGCCCAGGTTTTTCTTGCCTACGCGGGCATTGATGATATGCTCCAGTCCTGCGAAGGCACCACCGCAGATAAACAGGATATTGGTTGTATCAATATTGATAAACTCCTGATGCGGATGCTTGCGTCCTCCCTTAGGCGGAACGCTGGCAACAGTACCTTCAAGGATTTTCAGCAGAGCCTGCTGAACACCTTCACCGGAAACATCACGGGTAATGGAAACGTTTTCGGATTTACGGGCAATTTTATCAATCTCGTCGATATAGATAATGCCGCGTTGAGCAGCTTCAATGTCATAATCGGCATTGCTGATAAGCTTAAGCAGAATGTTTTCAACATCCTCGCCTACATAGCCTGCTTCCGTTAAGGTAGTAGCATCAGCAATAGCAAAGGGAACCTGCAGAATCTTTGCCAGAGTCTGGGCAAGCAGTGTTTTGCCGCTGCCGGTAGGACCGAGCATCAGAATATTGGATTTCTGCAGCTCCAGGTCGCGCTTGGACTCCGGATTCTGAATTTCGTAGTTGATTCTCTTGTAATGATTATATACTGCTACGGACAAGGTCTTTTTAGCCTCATCCTGACCAATAACATACTCATCTAAGATTGCCTTGATTTCCTGAGGCTTCGGCAGATCAGCTGCATTCGCCAACTGCTCGGCAGCATCGCTTTCTTTTTCCTCGTCAAGCATGGATTTGCAGAAGTCGACACACTCATCGCAGATAAATACACCACGACCAGAAATCAGTCTTTTTACCTGACCTTCACGCTTGCCGCAAAAGGAACAGCATGGTTTTCCATCATGTCCTTCATCAAAATTCATATTTTAAATCTCCTTATAGTATATCTTACTCTGCAGATTTACTACGGGAAACAACCTCATCAATCAGGCCATATTCCTTAGCTTCTTTACTTGTCAGATAATGATCGCGCTCGGTATCGGCAGCAATTTTTTCCACTGTCTGACCGGTATGCTTTGCCAGTACCTGGTTCATTTCTTCACGGATACGCAGGATTTCGCGGGCATGGATTTCAATCTCCGTTGCCTGGCCCTGTGCACCGCCCAAGGGCTGATGAATCATAACACGGGAATACGGCAATGCAAAACGCTTGCCCGGCGCGCCTGCTGCCAGAAGCACGGATGCCATGCTGGCAGCCATGCCCATGCAGATAGTAGAAACGTCAGGCTTAATATACTGCATCGTATCATAAATAGCCATACCGGCGCTTACGCTGCCGCCGGGGCTGTTAATATACAGATGGATGTCTTTGTCCGGATCCTCGGACTCCAGGAACAATAACTGAGCAATGACAACATTTGCCATATTGTCATCAATCGGACCGGTAACGAAAACAATCCTATCCTTCAAAAGACGTGAATAAATATCATAGGAACGTTCTCCACGACTAGATTGCTCAACAACGATAGGCACATAATTCATTTTGTCACACTCCTTTACTGTAAGTATAACCTAAAATTATTTTGCGCTGTCGATAACAACGTGTGCAGCTTTGCGGCGCAGGATGTTAGCCAGCAGCAGGCCCATGGTGCCGTTGCCTTTGATGATTTTCTTAACTTCTTCAGGAGAAGCGCCGTGTTGTGCGGAAATAGCAGCGATTTCTGCATCAACGTCAGCCATGTCAACCTGAATGTCTTCAGCTTTAGCGATAGCGTCCAGAACCAGGTCGGTCTTAACGTTTTCTTCAGCAACCGGACGTTGGTTTTCACGGATTTTAGCCATGTCCAGACCGGTGTATTGCATGTACATATCCAGGCTCATTTTACGGCTTTCCAGGCTCATTTTCATTTCTTCAACCATTTGGCTGATTTTGTCTTCGATCATGATTTCCGGAACGCTGAATTTAGCGTTAGCTACAGCCAGGTCAATCAGTTCATGCTCGTATTCAGCTTTAGCGTTAGCTTCAGCAGCTTTTTGCATACGCTCTTTGTAGTTAGCACGCAGCTCTTCTACAGTTTTGAAGTCGGTCTTGGAAGCAACATATTCGTCGTTCAGTTCCGGCAGCTCTTTGCGTTTTACGTCTTGGATGTTTACTTTGAAGATAGCTTCTTTGCCAGCCAGGTCTTTAACAAAGTAATCTTCCGGGAAAGTTACTTCTACGTCAGTGGAATCGCCTTTGGACAGGCCAACCAGCTGATCTTCGAAGCCGGGGATGAAGGAGTTGGAGCCAACTTCCAGAGGATAGCCTTTGCCTTCGCCGCCGCTGAACGGTTCGCCGTCAACGGTACCAGCAAAGTCGATGATAGCGAAGTCGCCTTTTTCAATTACAGCACCTTCTTCAGCAACTACCATTTTAGCGTCGCGGCCCATCATGTCTTTAATTTGAGCGTCAACTTGCTCGTCGGTTACTTCAACTTCTTTTTTCTCTACATGCAGACCTTTGTATTCGCCCAGTTCCGGTTCCGGTTTCAGGGTTACTTTAATGGTCAGTTCCATATCTTTGCCTTCTTCGAAGGTAGATTCTTCAACTTTAGGATCGGATACAGGGATCAGTTTTTCCTGGTCCAGAGCTTCGCTGTATGCTTTGTTAGCAACGATTTCAAAAGCTTCTTGTTTTACAGCTTCTTTGCCATAGTGCATTTCGATGATAGCACGCGGAGCTTTACCTTTACGGAAGCCAGGGATATTTGCCTGGTCAGCAATTTTTTGTACAGCCTTTTTATAGCCTGCGTTTACCTCAGCAGCCGGAGCGGTAATTTTTAAAGTTGCCTCATTTTCTACTCTTTCAACAGTAACGTTCATTAATAAAATCCTCCCTTAAATTTATGTGGGTAAAAAATAATATAATCGGATTAAATTGTCAGCCTTCCTTAGCGAAAATGTGCTGACACAAATCGCTCATAATATCATATCACAATGCTCGCTTCTTGACAATACCAAAAAACCCGACAGAAGCAATCTGTCGGGTAAATTTTTAAGTGGAGCGGAAAACGAGATTCGAACTCGCGACCCCCTCCTTGGCAAGGAGGTGCTCTACCACTGAGCTATTTCCGCGTCATGTGCATCAGCAACGAATATAAGTATAAGGCATCAGGCGACTTTTGTCAACACCTTTTTTGAAAAAAGTTGAGATTTTTTTCAAGTTTTTTTCTCAGCCCTATCCTAACCCATTACAACGCGCCAAATCATCATAGACAAGCGCCGCCAGACGCTGCGTTAATTCCTGGTTTTCCGCACAAAGCTTCGTCTGTGACAGCAATGCTTCCAGCTTAGCCTTGTTGCACATCATGCAGCAGCAAGGCATAATGATTTCGCTGGCCATATAGGCAGCGGCGCGCAAAGACATTTCATCCTGCAGCAGGCTGCCGCTTGCTGCCTTGGATGCAAAAACCGCAAGACGCATATCCAGCGCCCGCGCCAGCTGTTTTTCCAAAACACCGGCCATAGCTTAACGCATGTTTTCGATAAAGTCTTCAAAAGTGTTAATCAATACAGTGTGACCGGTAACCTTCAAATCGCGCAGATAAGTGCCGTAGGATTCATAAACCTCGTCACTCAGCTCCATTTTCAGGCCTTCCTTAACATATTCATCCATCATTTTCAGGATAAAACGGTTAACTTCATTGGTACCGGGCTTAACATTCAAAGGAATAATACGGCTTTCAGCCTCATATTTTTCTACAACAACCTTCCAACCACCGGGAACTGGCGGCAGACGGGTTGCCTTAATGAAATAATTATCAGGAGAAAAGCCTACATAACCATCCATTTTATTATATAATTTTGCTTTTTGTACAGGGAAACCATTTTTATTGCCCCATTTAACGATTTCTTCGCAAACTTCATTATTATGGATTACGCTCGGAAAAGTTGCTTCCGCTAAGATTTCAGACATACTGATACCTCCTCATGGTTTATAGTCATATTTTACTCTAACTTGCAGATTATTTCAACAAAAAAGCATGTATACAATAAGTTTCAAGCTTTTTAAAAAACCGGCATCGAGCTGATGCCGGTTCAAGAGCCAATCTTTTAAATTTGTCCCAAAGCCTTCAAAATGCACTGAGCGATAATCGCGCTGGCAATATAGGTGCCTACAAAAACAACGATTGCCAGAATAACAATGCGCCAGCCGGTCTTGGCAAAGGCATCAAGGTCCTTGCCTATGGATACACCGGCATAAGCCAGAATCGGCGTACACAGGGCCACAAAGCCGACATTTTTTACATAGCCGTTGATAATATCACTGCCGGGAACACCGGGGATAGTCAGAATACAGCCCAAAGTTACAACCCATGCCGCAGCCGGAATACCGCCGGGAATATATTTTGACAGCAGCATGCCGACAAACGCAATAACCGCCAAAATCAGCAGTCCGGGAATAGACTGGATAATATCAGCCTTGGTTCCCAATACGTTGGAGAACAAGCTCATGAAGGTTACAATAGCCAAAATGATAATTGTATCTTTAATTTTCATTATGCTTCCTCTCCTTTCTTCTCAGCTTCAGGCAGTACGCCGTATTTGATCTTATAGAATCTCTTATAGAGCCATTCGGTCATCGGCAGGCCCAGCCATACGGACATATACAGACCGTCAAGACCGGAAAGCATATTACTTGCTGCGCCGAAGGCTGCCAGCTGGTCAGCCATATCGGGATACATAGCAACCAAAGAGCCCACTGCAGCCGTCATCATGCTGGCAGAGCCTACGCCGGAGGCCATAGCCAGTGCATACGGATGAATCGGCAGTACGGAAGCAGCAACGCTGGCCATCAGACCGAAGAAAATAGTACCGAAAACAGTACCGGCAATATAAACGCCCATAACGCCGCGGCCTTCACTGCTGTCCAGGCCAAACTTTTCGCCGATAAGCGCTACGTTCGGCTCACGTGCGATAGAATGCGCAGCACCAATGGTTTCACGCTTCAAGCCCAGGTAAACAGCAACAGGTACGCCTAAAAGCACAGTACCGAGGTTACCGAACTCCTGCAGAATCAGCGCCGGAGATGCAGCCAGAATCTTCGGCAGGGTAGGACCTACTAGCGTACCGTAGCGTGCCATCAAAAGCATCAGCGTTACGCCGACCAGACTGCTGGCATCCAGCATTTCCTTTTTGCCGGACAGGTTCAAAAACTTAGGTGTTGTCAAAATGCCCAGAAGCAGAGCGTACAGCATCGGCAGCAGCACGATGCGTCCGATACCGAACTTCAGGGTATGAGTGCCAATCAGCTCGGAAACAATGATCAGCGCCAGAATTATGGCATGTAATTTAATATTCTTCATTACATTCCCTCCCACAAATTATTTCTATTTTACTTATTAAAATAGCTCTCCAATTTCGCAATGTACTCTTCCTTGGTCAGAATCGGCTTGAAATCAGCCAGAATAGCCTTAGCCTCCTTAGCATCATCATACAGCAAATCTATCAGCATCATCGCAAAGGCTTTAGCCGGCAGCAGCACAGCAGCATTAAAATCTACCATATGGAAGTCAGGTGTGTGCAGCAGTCCTTCTGTACCGCCGATAAACGGATGGATAACAGGCATCAGGTGTGATACGTCACCCATATCGGTGGAGGCACTGAAATGACCGGCATCCTTTATCTCTACATCCGGATAAGCAATTTTCGCATTTGCTGCAAACAGCTCATTCATACGCTTGTTGCAGCTCAGTGGGAACATGCCGGGCAGTGTTTCGATAACAGTCTTAGCACCGACAGCATCGCCGCCGGCCTTGAGTGCTGCGTCAACGCGCGTATGTGTAGAATCAATAGCATCCATGGTTTTAGCACGCACATACAGTTCCAAGCGTACATCATCAGGCACGGAATTTACAAAGTCACCACCCTTAGTAATAATCGGGTGTACACGCACTACATCCTGCTCGCGGAAGGTTTCGCGCAGAGCGTTGATGCCCATAAGTCCCAGGCAGGCAGCATTCAGTGCGTTGACACCTTCATGCGGAGCGTCGGCTGCATGAGCTGTTTTACCGATATAGCGAACGGTTTTACCTACAAAGCCGTTGCTGCTTTCACCGATAGAAACTGTAGGCTTCGGCATATTTTTATCGGCATGCATCTGCATGGCCATATCAATATCATCAAAAGCGCCTTCATAAATCAGCTCGCCCTTGCCGCTCATAAAATGCAGCTTGCCGGACTCCACTAATTTTTTGCGGTACGCAATTTCGATATATTCCTCAGCAGGAACGCCGAAGAACACAACGTCACCGGCGAGCTCCGGCAGCACGCCGGATTTTACGATACCACAGGCAGCAGCCAGCATGGTGGAAATCTGCAGATTATGGCCACAGGCATGCGCAGCGCCTGTCGCCGGGTCTGCCTTCGGGCTTGTCGGGCAGCCGACTGCATCAAGCTCGCCTAAAACAGCGGCTGTCGGTCCGGGCTTGCCGCCTTTCGCACGTCCCTTAACACCATTGATTGCCAAGCCGGTCTGCGGCTCCAGGCCCAGGTCACGCATAAATTCCGCAACCTTGGCAGCGGTTTTGACTTCCTTGAAGCCTAATTCCGGTTCATCGTTGATGCTGGAACAAATCGCCTTTATCTTGTCCGCATATGCGTCAATCGCAGCACACGCTTTTTCTTTTAAAATTTCTTTTGTCATTTTAGTGCGCCTCCAACGTACTTGTCTTCTCAGCAAGTACATAAATAAAAATTTTTAAGTATTTACCTAAATTATAGCATAATTATAGGTAAAGTCAAATCAGGACATTTGCAAAAGAAATCGTTGCCTCATAGTGTGTAATTTGATGCATTATTAGCCGTTTTCAGAATTTTGTCCACTAAATAAGTGCAGAAAAATGTTTACCAGTTATATTTTTGTTAAGTTTTACAGTTTTTCTGTTTACTATTCACTAATTTCTGTGCTAAAATATAAAAATGGTATTTGTCGGCAGAAAGAGCTTGTCTTACCACAGTTGACTGCTGACAACTACAGCACATGTTGATATAATATAAGGAAAGGAGTCTTGACATGTTTGCTCAGATGAAAAAAGATATTGATGCCATTATGCTGCGCGACCCGGCCGCAAAAACAAGACTGGAGGCCGCACTGTGTTATCCCGGGCTACATGCCATCTGGCTCCATCGTATAGCGCATCACTTTTATCTGAAGGGCTGGGTAGTATTCCCACGCCTGCTTAATACATTTTCCCGCTTTCTTACCGGTATTGACATCCATCCAGGTGCTAAACTGGGCCCCGGTCTTTTTATTGACCATGGTATGGGACTGGTTATCGGCGAAACCGCTGAGCTTGGCAGCAACGTCACGCTCTATCAGGGAGTTACTCTCGGCGGTACCGGCAAGGAAAAAGGCAAGCGCCATCCCACCATCGGCAACAATGTTGTTGTTTCCAGCGGTGCGAAGGTGCTCGGTTCCTTCAAGGTAGGCGACAATTCCAAAATTGGCAGCGGCAGCGTAGTGCTTAAAGAGGTTCCGCCAAATTCCGTCGTTGTTGGTGTACCCGGACGTGTCGTAACACGTAACGGCGTACGTATTGCCTCCAACAATGATGCTGAAAGCATGATTGACCTTAACCACGATAAACTGCCCGACCCGGTAGCAGATTACGAAGAGCTGCTTGCCAAGCACATGGAAGAAATTAACGGCCGCCTCAAGGAATTGGAAAATCTTATTTATGACACTCAAAGTAAGCATTCTGACTAAAAAGAGGTAGAAAAATGAGCAGAACAATGACCACAGCAGAAGCCATTCAGGAAGCACGCCGCTGCCTGAACTGTGCGCGCCCTACGTGCCGCACCGGCTGTCCGATTGAAAACAATATTCCCGGCTTTATCCGTGCCTTAAGCGAAGGTAATATCGGTATGGCCTACGAGATTATTTCCGAACGCAGCAATCTGCCCGCTATCTGCGGACGTGTCTGCCCGCATGAGCGTCAGTGCGAAGCACATTGCGTACTGACCAAAAAGAAATGCGGTATCGAAATCGGCAGTCTGGAAATGTTCATTGCCGACTTTGCCCACAATAATGATTTGAAGCCCACGCAGCCTTCAAGCAAGCTGCGCGGTAAGGTTGCCGTAATCGGCTCCGGCCCTGCAGGTCTTACCGTTGCCGGCGATTTGGCCAAAATGGACTTCGACGTTACTATTTTTGAAGCACAAAGCGAGCCCGGTGGCGTACTGCTTTTCGGCATTCCTGAATTCCGTCTGCAAAAGGACGTTGTTCGCCGTGAAATCAGCGAGCTGCAGCATATCGGTGTGGAAATCCGCACTAAGCAGCTTGCAGGTGTAGATTTTACCGTTGATGACCTTTTTGCCCAAGGCTATGATGCAATTTTCATGGGCACAGGCACTTCACTGCCGCGCACGCTGGATATCCCCGGCAAGGAGCTGTCCGGTATTTTGACCGCCACCTACTTCCTGCGTATGGTCGTACTGGCTGACGGAGGCAAGCTGGATGCCAGCGAAACACTGCTGCACACCGGTGACAACGTTATTGTTGTCGGCGCAGGCAACGTTGCTATGGATGCTGCCCGCACCTCTATCCGCCGCGGTGCCAAAAATGTCACCATCGTCTACCACAAAACCGAAGCTGAAATCTCTGCTTTTCCATCCGAATACGAAGCCGCTGTTGCCGAAGGCGTACAATTCCGCTTCCTGAAGCAGCCTATCGCCTACTTCAACAAGAAGCAGATGCGCGCTTTAAAAAACATCCGCCGTCAGGCTACGGCAGCGGACGAAACCGAATTGGCCGGCTTATTGCTGCAAAACATCACTAAAACAGAAAATGGTGAGTTTATCGCAGAAGGCGGTCAGGAGCTTATCCCCTGCGACTGCGTAATCCTCGCAGTAGGCCAGAAACCGGCAGCACGTATTGTTTCTTCCACCAAGGGTATTCAGGTTGATAAGCAGGGCTTTGTTATCACACGTGACCGTCCCTACGGAATGACTACCCGCGCCGGCGTTTTCAGCAGCGGCGATGTGGTACACGGTCCCGCAACCGTCGTACTGGCAATGAAGGAATCGAAGAAGGTAGCTGCAGGCATTGCGCAATACGTTGATGCCAAAAAGCTGCTGGAAGACTGCACTATGGATTCCACTACTCTGTAATAAGCATTTTTGCATACAAAAAACCGTCATTCCCCCAATAACTGAGGAAATGACGGTTTTATTTATTTTATTCGCTGTATTTTCTATATGCGGTGTGGTTAGTGCAGCCGACAATGTTGTTGATAGCAAAGCCATGCTTGAGCGCAGCTGTGACAAACTTCTTAGCCTGCAGAACCGCTTCCTTCATGCTCAGGCCGTTTGCCAGGCCTGCTGTAATTGCTGCCGAGAAGGTGCAGCCTGCGCCATGGTTGTAGGAAGGATAAATCTTCGGCACAGCCATTTCTACGAATTCCTTGCCATCGTAGAAAATATCAATTGCGGAATTATCGCTCAGACGCTCGCCGCCCTTGATAACAACACTCTTCGCACCGGCAGCAACAATTTTCTCTGCTGCTTCCTTAATCTGCTCTACGGTAGTAACCTCCGGCATATCAGCAAGATAAGCAGCTTCAACTGTATTCGGTGTAATAATGTCGCAGCGCGGCATCAGCAGCTTTTTGATAGATTCTGCCGCATCCGGCACCAAAATCAGGTCACAGCCCTTGCAGACCATAACCGGGTCGATAACCACGTTCTGCAAATTGTACTTATCAATCGTAGCCGCAACCAGCTCTACCAGCTCGGCACTGCCCAGCATACCGGTTTTCATCGCATTGATGCCAACACCTTCAATTGCTGTCACCAGCTGCTTTTCTACCAAATCCAACGGCAGCGGGAATACGCTGTGCTCCCAGGTAGTAGGATGCATTGTTACAATGCAGGTCAGGGCAGGCATACCATAAACGCCCAGCTCCTCCATAGTTTTAATATCTGCTTCCATACCGGCGCCGCCGCTTGTATCGCTGCCGGCAATTGTCAATGCTTTATTCATTAAGGTCATAAGACACACTCCTTCACTTTAATAATGTAATCATTATAACCTTTTGACTGGCATCTGAATAAGCTCAATTTATGGATATTTAATATAGTCAGATAAAAAGCTTTGCAAACAAAATGCCCTAGAAGCATAGCAGCCTATTTATTTTTAGAACGTATAAGTGTAAGTTACATGCACCATGCGCGGCAGGCAGTAATACTTGGTAGCGGAGCCCGGATTGCTTACGATATCATCCCTGTCGAAAATATTCTCTACGCCAAGCTCTACCGTACTGCTCTTGTCGAACTTATAGCCGGCGATAAAGTTTACCGGCAGCAAGTCGCCCCAGCCGCTGGCTCTGTCCGTAGTAAACATGCCTGTCAGTGCAGCATTGAACTTAGCATCATGGTATTTAATGCCTGCATTGTATTGCTCGCGTGCAAATTTACGCTCCCAAACGCCTTTTTTATTTTTACCCATAGGATTGCAGAAATTAGCGCCCAGAGAATAGCTGTATTTGCTGCCAAAATCCTTCTCATAGGTCATTTCCAGGCCTTTGTTTTTAAAGGACATATTACGTGTTACATACGGATTGGAGCTTGTTCCCTTGCCTTCATATTCAATAGTATCCAAATCCATATAATACAGAGCAGCTTTAAACATGCTTGTATTCGATGCCTTTTTATAACCGAACTCATAGGTCCAGCCTTCTTCAGGCTCCAGCAAAGGATTAGCCGCAAAGTTGGCACCGCCGCCGCCGTAAATCTGGGTAAAAGTAGGCATCTTAAAGGATTTTGCCGCATTTGCGTATAAGCTGCTGTTGTTATCCAGCTTCTTCAGCAAAGAAAACTGCGGTGTAAAGGCATTATAGCGCTTGTTGGCCTCTACAACGGTTTCACGGGCACCAACGGTAGCTGTATAGCCTGCACCAAGGTCCTTGGACAGCTGTGCAAACACAGCATAATTCGTTCTGAATTCATTAATCTTCGTACCGGGCTTAATGTTTTTGGCTACGGTAATATCGTTTTTATAAGAATCACGGGAAACCGTCGTGCCAACAATAACATCACCGAATTTACCGGTAATCTGCTTTTGCAAATCAAGGCCTATGGTATCAAAGCGTAAATGATCGGACTTGGTCCATTTAGAACCGGTAACATTGTAGGTCTGATTTCTGCGGTTGCTGCGGTTATAAAACAAATTGGCGCTCACGCTGTCATCCTTGTATTGTAAGCGAGAAAAATCATCAATATAATGATACTTAGCATCCTCGGTAAGCTTGCTCCAGGTTTTGTCATACTGATCATAGGAATACTTGCTGTCATTGTGCTGGTGCGAGAAGCTCCAGTTATCATCAAACTTATAGCTTGCGGTAAAGGACTTTTTGTTTAAATCGTTAATCTGCTTATAGTTACTGCTATAACCCTTCATCGGGTCACTCTGCTCCAACGCTACTGCAAAATTCAGCTTGTCGGCATTCAATGTCAGTGCTGCCTTCTCCCTGCCGTATTCGCCTTTGGTCAGTGACAAGGTGTTGGGCATTTTCTTTTTGGTGATGATATTGATTACACCGGTAGAAGCCTCGGAACCGTAAAGTGTAGAAGCAGCACCCTTAACAATTTCTACACGTGCGATAGATTCTACAGGAATAGAATCCAGATAATAGGTTTCATTGATGTTGGCAGGCACACCGTCAATCATTACCACAGTGCCTTTGTTCGCACCACGCATCAGGATTTTTGCGTTCATACCGCCAAGGGATTGGCTGCCGCCATAGGAGTAGGTAGTAACACCGCTTTGCAGGCGCAAAGCATCAAAAAGATTAGAAGCACCGGTTTCCGCAAGCTGCTTTTGGGAAACGGTTGTAACGGAAGCAGGTGTATCAACATCACGCTTGCTTTCGCGCTGCGCGGTAACAACCATGGTATCAAGATTGTATGTCTGTAAATCATCGGCAAATGCCGGGACCGCAAAAGATATATTTGCAGCCAACAGCGTAGCCGTCAAAGAAATTATAGTATTTTTTCTCATAAATATTCATCCTCTCTCATGTACATAAAACATCTACCGAATATAATTTTATAGCACTTTTAAGGATGCTTGTCAATAGAGTTTTCATGATGAAGCAGACTTTTCAAAAAAAGAATATATGGTAAAAATGAGAACTCTCTCGTTTTTACCATATACCACAAATTTCGTTAGAGCAAAACCCCAGAACTGTTATTTTGCCGTAGCAAAACCACAAAATCTGTTAAAGCCTAACCACACAAACGTTAGAGCGCATACCACAACTTTTGGGGGACACCCAATGTTTTATTTAAAATGCTATACGAACAAATTTGCTTATCTCATCAGTCTATACTAAGCTTATAGTATGCGCCGTGATTATTATTTCTCATTACTCTAATGTAATATCTTTCCAGATTTAAGGACAATACTTTTAAGTATCAATTTACTCTACACTATTATTTTTCTCTAAATCGCTTAATAAGCCTATTGATTTAATGCACTCATTATCCTTCCCCTGAAATGCCAATTTTACATGATTTGCTTCTAATATATCAACTATTGCTAAATTTATCTCATTAGAGCGCCTTAAAAATTCAATTTGGTCGAATCCATGCATAAAACAAATAACCTCTATCTTATAGCAGATATAGTGAAAATCGATAAAATTAACACGTATATCCTTTTCTTTATGAGCTAAGGCATCATTACTTTTCAGATATTGTCTGATTTCTAAAATAACCTTTTCCAAAAGTTCCCTTTCGGTATCCATAGATACAGCCAATTCAATTCTTATTCTTCTTTTTTTGCATCTGCTGATGTTGATTATAGGTGTATTGACTAAGAGCGAACTGGGTATATACACTTCTTCATTAGATAAATTTTTGATTTTTGTACTTCTAAATGAAATTTCCTGTACAATACCCTCAATACTGCCGGCTTTTATCCAATCCTTCTCTACAAAAGGTTTATCCAACAAGATAATTATACTGCTGACAACATTGCTGAACGCATCTTTAGAAGCATACAAAATAGCAGCAGTACCTATACTCAAAGAAGCGATAAAAGCACTTAAATCATAACCAAGCTCGTTGGAAAAAACACCTACGGCAACAACGCACACCAATATACGTGCACCTATAGAAAGTAAATTTCCACATGCCCTTTGATTTTTTGGTATTTTTTCTTTATCTTCAGCCACATCGTTAACAAATCTATGGACTATACCTAATTCTCCGGTCTTAGGATCTATCGGCAAAAAGACTCTGTATACTCCCCAAAAGAAAGAAAACAGCAATACTAATCTCAACAATTTTATTGCCCAGCCTAAATAACGGACAGCAAATATCGGAGCATTAACTATTGCTACATAGAAGACGCTGAAATATAAAGCTACACACACCGGCAACTCTAAAATACTGACTACAAAATCATCATATTTATTTTCAGTCTCTTCGGCACGTTTTTTTATTAATTTAATTATCTTTTTTTAAACACCCATCTAAAAGAAATCATGAATAATGTCATTAAAATTGAACAATACCACGCTTCTAAGCCTTTTATAAAATTTAACCATTCCATCTGTCATCAAATCCTTCGCTCTACTAAATTGCTATAATTGTATTGGAATCTTTAGCAGAAACAACAGTCTTTTATAATATTCATAAAATTTTTGGTACCCTTGAATATTATAAAATGCTTCCGCCAAAAGAAGCCAGTACAGTCCCACTCATACTAAAGAATGACTGGAATTGAATTTTTCTCAAATTCCAGTCATTTTACTTTGCGTAAAAATAACCTGCAGCTGCATGCTACACATATTTTCTTAAATTTCCGTCATCAAATCCAAACCCATTTCTATTTTTGCGTTCTAAATTGCAAGAAACAGGTCGCCAGATGACGACCTTTTCCAATCAGTTTTTAGGCTCTTCAGCTATTTTACGCAGAGCGCTCATAACAGAATTATTGTTACTCTCCAAGCGAATAGTTTCTTTTTTTTCGGCCAACTTCTGTTCTTGCTTCTGCTTACTGTCAGCAGGTTGGCTTGTTTGAGAAGCAGAAGGAACTTCAGGACACTTTATTTTAGGAAAGCTGTAGATATAGCCTACTTTATCCTTATCCTGCGCTGCAAGACTATTCGGCACACCTTTTCTGATTTCTTCGTTCAGAGGTACACCATCAAGTTGCCAGATATATGGTTTATCCTTAACCTCCTTCATAGCAGTAATCAGCTCGTGCCAACTAAACGCCTTTGGAGAAAGACTCAAATCTGCCAAGCCGGCAGGAGCCTCAATGGGTGCATCTGCAAACAGCATTATCCGCACAACAGCCAAATTTTTATTAAAGCGGCAACGCTCGAAAATATCTGTCAGCGATACATTTTGCCACTCGGTTGAACTTTCTCCGTCAAACGTAATAACTTCAAATTCATTTCCCTTCGCTGATGATGCTATCTGCCCCCTAAATATCCCTCTGCTTATCCAGCCAACAATGCTAATAGTATCTTCCATTATGCCTACCTTCTCCACATCAATCTTTTACTTTGTCCGCAAGCTTATCAAGCTCTTGACCAAGGTTAAATTCTTTGCCATTAAAATGCTGTTCCACCATATCTTTTACAGAAGTGAATACCTGCTTACGCTCAGGCGTACCGGGAAGCAACTCTCCCTTCATAAATTCCGGATACATTTTCATATCACTTACGCCATTCTTTTTCATGCTCTGCATCAGATTGCCAATATCCTGTGCAGAATAACCCAGATTAATAATTTCAGGTACAACCTTCAGAAAAGCAGGATCAAGCTTCATGTCTTGCTTCTCCTCAATATTTTTGACATATAAGCCTAAGCCTAAAACCTGGTATTTCATACGTTCTTCCTCAGAAAGGTTTTCTAATTTAGCAGCATCAACCTTCATTTCCTGACGCAGATATTCAATGTACTCATTAATAGAATCAAAATCCTCCGGCTTTTTATCCGCCATCTCTGCCTTCATACCAAGCTCTTCCGGCTTTTCCTCTTCCGGTTTTTCCGTAAAAAGCTCCGCTAAAAACGAAATAACCTTCACAGCAACAGCAATCCAAGGAGAAATAGCCGGTGCTAACGAACCAATGCCTCCCATAATTGCGCCTCCAATACTACTGCAAACACTGCTTACTGCGGAGCATACTGCTGAACATGCTGAACTAATACAAGACCAAAATCCCATAATAACATAACCTCCATTAAATCAAATCATTTTAAGCATCCTATCAATATTCAAAAATAGCCGCAAAAGTAAACTCTGCTTTTTCTTTAGCTTTTTCCTCCTTTGCATATATGGTGAAAAAATCTCTTATAAGCTTCTTTTTTTCCTCATCATAAAAACCAGGTGTAACAGCAACTCCCTCCATTGCCTGCTTGGCAAGCTCCTCAGCAGTGAAAATTTTATTATTCAAAATCACCCTCAGTGCATTCGTATATCTTTTATTCCACTTATAGTTATGTTGCTGTACATTATCTAACGCTCTTATGCACTCTCTTTCACGAATAAAATCAAACGCGGCCAATCGCTCTGCAGCTGGCAAATTTTTCAGCTTTACAAAGCATGGTTTGTCACAAAAGCTTTGGTAATAATCAAGGGCCACACTAGCCAACTCCTCATCTTCTAACGGAGTATTGGCTGTGCTTGTATCTGCTTTAATCTGTACCTGCAAGGCTTGTCCGTAATTATCCGAGAACATAATCGCCCTGCCGGCATTCAGGTTGGATAAAAACTCCTTTTGTTCTTCCTTCAGCGCCATTGTGTTGCCCACTGCTTCCTTGTCATCCTGAGCAAATATACGGTGGACAATTTTAGTATTGGTATTCTTCAATACATCTGCGGCAAGCTTATTGGGAATCTGGTCAACAATTATCAGGCCTTCGCCATATTTACGGATTTCTGCCAGCATATCTGAAAAGGTTTCTACACCCTGCTTCTTATTTTGGCTGTCACCAGGCATATATTTGCTCAGCAATCTATGCGATTCTTCTAGCAGAATAATATGAGAATGAGCTTTTTTGTCACGCAGATAGCGAGCCTTCACCGCCTCATTGAATGCAGCAAGAATAAAGCCCATAATCAACGCCTTTTCATTACCATTCTTAATGCCCTCCAGCTCCAAAACCACTTTACGGTCCAACAAATCCTCAAAATTTATGGAACGCTTCGTGTTCAGCATCAAGCCCTTGGAGCCAATTACCAGACTCTGCAAGCGTGCACGGATAGAGCCTATATAATCATGCTTCAGTCGCTCATCAAAGCCCTGTTCTTGGACGACAGCATTAATATTTTTCAGCAAATCATCCATCGTTGGAAAGGCAAAAACACCCTCAGCGAAAGGATCTGCAAATTTGCTGTTTGTATTAGTCGTAATATCCCAGCCGTAATCCTCATAGCATTTGTACAAAATTGTTTCTATCAGCTGAGGAATTGCTGCCTCCATGTCAAAGGCAGCTTCAATGCTGGCCTTTATCATATCTACATGCGAGGTGATATTCTCATGCGGTAAAAACTCGAACGGATTCAACCGAAAGGGAGCAGCCTTATCGTTACCCAAGGTAAAGATAAGTATATCCTTGCACCCGGGATTGTTGCGCAAAATGCGATACTCTGTCTTAGCAGGCTCAATTACCAGAAACGGCAGCTTGCTTTGCAATAATATTTTGTGGCAGGTTGTAGTTTTGCCGCTACCTGTTACACCAGCAATAAAGATATGCTTATCCAAAACATCTTTATCCAAATATATCGGCGTTTTTTCGACTTCATTGCCATTTTGCACTAAATTACCAAGATAAATTCTGTCCTCCTGCTTGGGTTCAGCATAATTCAAACCAAACTCAACCTCTTCACGCAGGCGCATGCCAATGACTTCCTTCTGCGGTAAGCCTGCCAGCATCGACAGCTCATTCGTCGTAATCCAGTTGCAGAGTGCAAAATTTTCTTTGCAGCTGACAGGCTGTGAAAGCATTGCTCGAGCCAGCTTCTCATCCTCAGTAATCTCCTTGCTGAAATGTCCTTTGGGCAATTGGTAATTCCTTACTGCCTCTCGGTCACTGGCATCGAGCTTATTGGAACGCAACGGAACCTTATTGCCCTGCTTGCCGGAATACAAAGCTAAGGCAGTATTTTCCAGCTTTATCAACGCAGATTTTTTCTTAGAAAGCACATAAACAGCGGAAAGAAATACTCCCTTACCCTTACCGTAATCAAGACGCGGGAAAATTACCTCATCACAGTACTTTATCCATTCCCCGGCGCTTTTGTTCAGATACTCGCGTGAATAGGTTTTAGAAGTGCTGCTATTACTTCCATTCTGTTCAGAAACGCTGTGGCTTTCACCCTTGCTTGAGCTGGTACTATACGACTCCGAAGAACTAGTTCCTTTATTTTCTCCGCCACCATTGTTACTGCCAGTAGAACTTGATGAACTGCCAGAACTGCTTCCGTTCGTTTTGGAAGTACCATAGCTAGTACTTGTTCCTTTAGAGGAACCTTCTGTTTTACTATGACTGTTCGATGAACCGGAGTTTTCTCCCTTAGTGTAACTTCTAGACTTCGACGAGCCTTCTGAGCTGCCTTCCTGCAGGCTATACTTTGCCAAAGGACTGACGGTTGTATAGGCTTCCTGCAACGTCTGCTCCAGCTCATAGATATTATCAAGCTGCAAAGCCTTTGCCACAAGTAAGAGGCAAAACTCTTCGCCCTGCATCACATCGACAAGACGGTCTACACTCTGAAACTCTTCATTATCCTTAATCGTCCCCGCCACGCCTTCAATACGCGATGCATATTTCATTTGGCGAACCTTATTTAAAATAGGTGTAGTGTCCTCCGGCTTTACTTCATTTACCTTACAGCCACGAAAATTACCCTTAATGCTCGCCATCAGGACGTTACGCCCGATGTCACTCAAAAGCAGATTATCCTTTATTTTTTCTTCTGGATCGTTGGAAAGGCCATAATAAAATTTAACGCCGTCAGCATCACCAACAATCAAATATAAAAAGTTTACTCCGGGAATGCGCACAGAGCTCAAAACATTCTCTAATGCTTCCTTGCGCGGTGCTTCTTCTTCATAAGTTATTTCATCAATACGGTATAAAATGATATCACTGTCAGTAATATTCAGCTGGCTATCATTATTCACCTTTATATCAGTGTTGCCGAAATAATACTTATGTGATTGGTTAAGCACATTCAAAATTTTTTCGTTCTTATTCATTTTCCACCTCTTTCAAGCTTAAAACGATATAGTTTAGTAGTTAAGCTCCACTGTTACCGGCTCAAACTTAAACTCACCATTCTCCAAAGCCTCATCATCTTCAGCTACAACATATTGAATTTTATTGGGAGCAACAGGACGCAGATAAATCAGCCAATCCTCATTAACAGCGTTTTTAGGAAGCTGTTGGCGACTCTTTTTGCTGTCTTTAACTAAAAGGCCACGCTTTCTGCCTGCAGACGTAGATGTTGTGTAATAAAATTCAAAACGGTCTTCCCCAGCATCAAAATAGGCTTGCCATTCATTATATTTACTATCGCGTGTTAAATCTGCTTCAAAGTAGCCATTTTCATCACTGTGACCAATAAATAAGCGGAATTTAATCTCTTCTTGCGTTTTCTTTTCACTGATTACCTTGATAACAGAACCGGGGCGACATTGTACAAGTCCAATAGCAACACCGGTCTTGCCTGTAGGACGCTTTAAGCAGGCAGCCGCATTTTCCTTATCCTTGCTTTCGGCTCCCAACGGCTGATGCAGCATGAAGGCCTTATCAAAAGACTGCTTGGATTGCTTTTCTTTTGCCCCTTGCTTAAGCTTATTTGTAAAATCACTTATTTTCTTTTTAAATACTTCCTGAAGAATTTTTGATTTGCTGGAATTACCTGCGAGGAAAATATTAATCTTATCACAGTTTTTGATAACCTCATAATATTCGTCTTTATTAATATTCACAAGCAGAGCATCAAAAAAGCTATCTACGCCCTGCTCAATTCTCGCCTGCAGAATTTTTTGCAATTCTGCTGCATCGACTGTCAAATCTACTGATTCCTGCTTGCCGGAATCAGTAAACAAATCTACCTTTACCTTGCCATCACTAAACCATTGCGCTTCACTGCCTGCTGCCTGTCCTTGTCCGCTTCCTGCCGCTTTTTGCAGCCTGCCTTCCGGAACCTTTCCCTCCCAGAAGCCACGCAGCTTTTCCATCAGCTGGCGCATATTGCTGTACGCTTCCTGCGAATCCGACAGCAAGCCTTCATAACCGATAAAACGCTCGCACTCCGGCGGCTTAACAAAGGTAATCTTTTTGGTTCGCAGCAGCTGCTTGTTTTTGCAAAATACATTGAAGGCTAATAACTCCAGTAAATTTTCACCGCCAAGATATTTATCGCCACCATCACCAAAATGCTCAATCACATAATGGTATCTTCTCTCCTTAACGCCACTAGCCTTACGCCAGATACCAAAATCAAAGTCTGTCGTGCCACCGCCAAAATCAAAAATTGCATAAGCAATTTTTTCATTTTCCTTCGGGAAAAGCTTAAACTCCTGCAAGGCACAAACTGCATAAGCTGCAGGCTCACCCACACCCTGCTCAACTCTGAACTTCTCCATACATTGCGCGTCCTGCAATACTGTCTGTGGCAGCGAACGGCACAAGCCCTTGCGGAAGCTGTTCAAAATACGGTTACGCACATCAAGTGCATAGGTAACAGGGAAGGAAAGCAGGTATTCCATATAGATACGCTTACTATACTGGTTATTGATGTGAAGGCCAATATAATAGGCATACAGCTCTATAGGGTCAAAATCGCCCTCCTGCAGCTCCTCATACGGCGGAAGGTTAATCTCCTTGCCTTTTGTATCGCGAATTCTCACACGTCGCTCACTGTCACCGGCCCATTGTTTGAGTTCAGCAAAGTACGAAAAATAATCTCGGGATTCTTTGTTTTCATTCCACGCATTATAGGCTGTATGTGAAGCAGTAGCATCTGCATAGCGCGTCAGCGGTCTGCCCTGGTATTTTTGATAATCCTTCATAAATCTGTCTATATCTATAAACTGCATAACCGTCGGATTTTCATAATCTTTAACACTCGGTTCCTTGACAACATCACCCTTGCCAATGCGCACAGGCTCAATGGCATCGCTGTCATCCTGGGTAACAACTACCGTTGATTTCGTACCGAAGTCAATGCCAACTACGCCGCCATCCACAATGTCCATGCGCGGGTCGCGGGCGTAAAAGGAGCATCCTGTTGGCACTGTTTTCTCTTGCTTCGTCTCTGCCTCCCAAAGCTCCCAAGAGCCTCCGTTAGGGTCCTTCAAAAGCATATCATTGTATTCCGTGAGGTCAAAGCGTACTTTGTCACACGCCAACAGCTCTTTCTTTAAAACATCTTCATAAGTATCGTTCAATTCTTTACGAACATCTTCTAATGATGGTTCATCCCAAAAATCCAGCTCTTGTAAGGTTTTAACCAGCTCGTCTGTTTTCTTTTCATCCCAAACAATCTTATTGTCTTGCACCACCAGCAAATTTTTCTCTTTTAAAGCATTCAAAACTTTATAGTTCATATGCACATCAATGTTGTTGATAACAGGCTCTAAGCCCTTGTCTAAGATAAAAGCAACGCGTTGCTCTCCTTGAGGGATACGAGAAATGAGCAAATCGCGTGAACTTTGTCCCGGATAATAAGTATAGCCATATAGTTTTCTACAATTAATAGAATATGGCTTTAAAACATGTTCATGGTTTACGGTAACCAAATCGATATATTCATATCTTTTTTTCAATACATCTGATATTTTTACCACATCACCTATATACATAAAGTCAAATTTAAGGTTCTGTATACCAAGTTTTGGTGCTACTACTGAACCAGGATGATTATCTCTATGTATATTGCGTTCCTTTGCGAAAAATAAAATAAAATCGGCCTTAGGGTTGGCTGGTAGCAACACAGGGCAATTACTAAAGCTAATAAAATCCTCTTGTGTATTAAGATACTTATCCACGCTATCAAGCAAAGATTTTATTATTTTACCGAAAGCATGTCTTCTGCCCAAATTTCTCAGCCAAGCTTCTGAAACCGGCAAATATTGCACTCGTTTTATCGTTGCTTTGCTTGCATCACTTTTTTTCATCACTTTTTGCATTAATGTTTTTCTGGCTGTTATATCAGGCATGCTGTTTTTAGCATCAGCCTCTTTGGTATTTAAACTATCTTTTTTACTACGCATTAATTGCATCTCCCTTACCATGTTATTCAAGCAAAGAATTATTTGCTCTACTAAGATTTTTTTATAATCATCTTGTCCGCTTATTTCAGCAGGCGCAGGCCAAAGGTTTGCTCCTTGCACCGCTGTTCCAAGTAATTTTTTCTTAACAGTCATTCTAAGCACCATACTCAACTAGCGCTTTTCTATTAGCCCTTGCAAGCCTATTGTTCCAAATTCCCGGAAGCAAAACTCTTTCAATGGCTCCGGTATATCTGCTGCAGTTTTCGCTACGCATATGGAGGTCGTCATCAAAGTATTTTCCTTCTTCGTCCTTGATTAAGGCAAATACCTGCTCTCCCTGATATATATTGCATACGCTAAGTAAATATTCCAAAATCTGCAACAAGGTATCGCGCTCTGCTTGCATCTGATAATAATTGCGCTTCATGCTATCCCAAAAGGAGCAAATATTGTCAATGTCACTTCCTGACAGGATGAAGGCTATTACTGATTCGTCAGCAATAACATTGGCAAAGTTTTCGCGCACTGCTGCAGGTAACCTCATATATAACTGATAAAATTTAACCGGTTCAGCGAATTCTTTTTGCCAGGCATTAAGGTCACTTTGCAGCTTGGCATTAGCTGCGTTGATTTTTTCATAATCCTGTTCTAGCTTCCCTGCTGCAGCAGCTACGCTGCGCAATTCTTCATTTTTTTTCGCCAGTTCCCAAGCCTGATTTTTCACTTGCTCTGCCAGCTTGCTATTTTCATGCTCCTGCTGCTCTTTTGCTCTTTTTAAAGCATTAATGCTTGCAGCTTGTTTATTATTTTCTTCCTGCAACTCAGCTATTCTCTGAACCTGTTCATCAAAAGACTTCTTGATTTTTTGTTTTTTTTCAAAATCATGCTCATTTTGCTTATCTGCCTCAACAGCATCAATTGCGCCTAAACCTTTAGCATCCGCCGCAATCTCACGTATTCTTTTTTGAATATCAGCTTCAGCTAAAGCATTTTCGAGATTTTTAAGAAACTTTTTATATTTTTCTTTGTCGCCTTCAAACATCTTGTGTTTTTCCACCTTTCATTAAATCAAAAAAGCCAACCGCCAATATGCGTCTCCTCAAAAAGCCTGCTCCACGCAGGTACATTCTTAAGCAAAACTCATAGCCAACGATTGACTTTTAAATAAACCTTCCAATTCACAGAAACCAGCCCCTTAATTTATATTTAGCTGCATAAGGCTAAATCTGCTGACTAAAAAACAGATTCAGTCAACCAATACATTTTTAATCTCTAATATCTTATTCGGATATGATTAGCGCAACCTTTTTGCAACTGAGGTAAATTCCTTCTACTTATTATAGCACATTATCAATATAATAAAAACGAGAAATGCCGCACAAATTAACATAAATGTATTTCGTGCGGCACTTTTTATAAACCTACAACAATTTAATGATTACTTAATCCTAGCAAATTACATCTCTATTATTTCAGCAGTGCTACTTTTGAATTTGCAACTGCCTTGCTCAGCAGGGCAATTTTTTTATCTATTTCCTTTTGCACACGCTCTTGGTAATCCTTTAAGGCCGTATCAATGCTGTCGAAAACCTGGGAATCGTAATCCACATAATTTATGGCGTTCTTCAAATCTCCCATAAACTCTTCGCAAGCCTTATATACATCTTTATAACAGTATTTATCTTCGTATTTATCATTACCGAAGAAACTCGTGCCTGCATATACTTCCATATCATCATAATCCATATAGGTCCGATAATCACTACGTGAAGTATGCGGAATATCGCGAAGCTCTCTCATTACATCATCGCAGCCACGATCTTCAAACTCTTTAAGCCTTACATTGAGCATATACACAAGCACGGAATCCTTCTCATTAGCACTGCCGCCGGGGAAAACAGCAAATTCTTTAAAGTCTGCCGGAAGCTTAATTCCGCCTGCAGCTGCCGCTCCGGCAAATTCCTGCAGTACATCTGCATATTGCTTGTTAATCTGTCCCCAGAAGCCACTTTCATCAAAGGTATAAAACTTTCTCAGCTTATCTTCCTTGTATTGCACAAAAACCTCAAGAATTAATTTCTTATACTGGGAATAGCAGATACGGTCAAATTCACTTTCCGCAGCACTCATAGCTCTGCTTTCGCTGGAATAATCATAACGATATTCTCCCTGCGGATATGAACAAGTCATACGGTAATCCTGTGCGTGCATCTCAACATCTTTTCGGGTAACATTCGGAACGGTAATCTTTGCTAAAGCGTTTTGCAGTTTTTCCGGCAGCTTGCTTAAGTCTGCGCCTTCGCCTTCCGATATGCTCAAAGCTTTTACGGGGCAGGCTGCAACAATTTCTTTAGCCTTCGCTAAAAAATCATCACTAATATAGCCACCATTTGCAGGCACAGCCTTGCCTTCTGCATCTTCCTGCAACAGTTTTGTTTCTAATAAGCAGTTGCCACAAGCAATGCATTTTTCACTAACAACAAACTTTTTCATATTGATTCCTCCAAATCATAAATTTTTTATATCCTGCATACACTGACTGCCAATCGACAATGCTTCCTTTGTTTCTTGCGTAACCTTTCCTTCATCCGTAAGTACAGGAGCATCAATAATTTTTTTCAGTGTAACCGCCAAATTTATACAGCTGCAAAAGGCCTTGCGGTCGTTTTCTGTATAAGCAGCTCTATCCATGCCCTTAGCAGCAATAAGTTCATCTGAATATGTAATAGCTTGCATAAACAACCTGTTTAACCTTGGCAATAAATCAGACACCTTATTGCAAGAATCTATCACGCCGTCTAAAACAGCAGCTAAATTTTCAGCCTGACTGTAGACAACACGCGAACTGCGCAGCTGCGCACCAGCCATTTGCAGCTCCCTTTCAGAATCATTGATAAACGCATTGCCTAAGCCAAATATACCGAAGCCCTTTAAGATACTGACAGCAATTTCTTTATCTGTCATTGGTCTTACTGCTGTCTGCGCTACTGCATGGATAATCTGTATTTCTTCTGTGCTAAAGCTCTGCTGATTTAAAACTGCAAGCATCTTGTCATCACGAAAGTCAATTTTCATGAGCTTGCTATACACATCAACAAAATTCTGCATTGAGGTAATTAATATCGAACGCTTACGGTTGGAAAGCTTTTTCATAGCATTATCTGCTGCCTGCTTCTTGGCTTCCACAAGCCTGTGGGCTTCCTGCTCCATAGCAAAAGCTTTAGCATAACGTTTTTTTGTCCTGCTATCTATCTGCATCGATTTCTCAGCACCATAAAGGCCACTGCCGAAAACTGCTGCCCCAAGTATAAGTCCGATCATATCATTTTACTCCCTTCATAATGTTAGCACTGCGTCTTTATCATCAAAAAAATTGTTAAACTCTTCCAGCGACTGAAAAGCACATTTTTGCTTAAATACCGCCAGAATATTATTCAGTCCTTGGGTAATCGCTTTATCATCTACTGCGTAAACGCCCTGCATAACAAGCTCAAAACCACCATCAAAAGCCGCCGTCATATATGCATCTCTTGCTTTATTGTATTCATCAATCCGCTGCTTTTGCTGCGCTAAACTTTGCAATGCAGTATTAATAATATGCTTAAATTCCGCCTGCCGTTTTTTATCCAACCTACGTTCCATCTGATATTTAGTAACCGCTCTGGTTATTTCCCCCACAACCAGGGAAGTGACCACTGCAGCCACCGGTCCGCCCAAGGCAAAAGCCATGTTCGCTGCCAATACACCTGCAGTACCGCAAACAATTTGCGCAGAGCATTCTTCGCCGCTAATATTGCCATCTAAATAGTTCGCAACAATGCCACCTATTTCTACAGCCATCGTCAGCTGCATAATCGGCAAATTTTTACCTGCCAGCTTAGCAAAATCCTTCGCCCCAGCTTTTTTCGCTACTGCAACAACACCATCCTGTACTACCGAAATACCTGCAGCACTGCCAAAGCTCCGTACAGAATCCTTCCCGACATTTTTTACGGCCTGCTTAATGTCCTGTTCACCTTTCACCACGCCCACAAGATTGGTCAAGCCGGAAACTGTTGCAGTTACAAAGGCCGCTTCACTGCCGGCAGAAGCAGCCTTCTTTACTGATGGCGCAACTGCATCCAGCTTAGGACTAATAATTTTACCGCTTCTTATTTCATCAACCTTATTTTCTATTTTATATTTAGTCGCCTGCGTCCGTATATGCGCCTCTGCCTTCACTTCTTCTTTAAGCATATTAACGCTCGTCACAGCATCAGGACAGTCAACAGCTTTTTTATTTGTCTTGAAGATTTTCTTGCCAAATAAGGTTTCTGATACATCGTTAATCTTCGCAGCGCTTGCTTCAGTATATTTTTTTGCTATATACTCGTGGTTATTCAGCGCACCCTTGGACTTGTTCAGCGAAGCATTGGTATTAGCAAGATTTGCATCATCATTAGCCATTGTTCTTATCTGCTCCGGCGTCAAATCAGAGCTATAACGCCTGATTTGCTCATCTAACGGAACAATGTGGTCAACGTTTGATTGCTTTTCATTAATATGCTTATTAGCATTATAAAAAATTTTATCGCCGGTATATTCGTCAATTACACTTTTTTTCTTACCAAATGATCTGTTTTTATAGCTGTTAGCCGCATTATTGCGTCTGTTAATGTCATCTACCTGACTACGCTTTATCTTATCACTCATATGCTGCCTCCAAAATTTATAAAGAAGTATCTTCTACTCCTTCCATTAGTTCACTCATCGTAATCCCTAGCTTCTCGGCAATCTTCATTAAGGTTGAAAGCGATACGCATTTCGTATAGCCGCCATTTTCAATACGCGATAAATATTGCGGTGTAATACCAACTTCGTCAGCAAGCTTCTCCTGTGTCATGCTCTTCAATTTCCTGTAAAAAACTATCTTGGCACCTATTTTCTTGTATCTCGACGCAAACATTTAGCCCTCACTCCTTTTACCAATATATTATCGCATATTCTCGATTTCATATCTTTGCACAATTTTTTCATAACTTTACATATGGTTTAATTTCTTATGCTTTGCTTTTCGGAATGGGCAATGTGTTTACGTAATTATTATTTTCGCTATTTCTCACTCTTTCTCCTGCATAAGCCGTACAGGATCAACCCCCAAGGCCTGGGCCAGCAAAAATATAGACTCCATATTAAAGGGACCCTTGCCACATTCAATATCAGAAACGCGCGCCCTTGACATTTTGGCTTTCTCCGCAAGCTCGCTCTGTGTCAGACTCAATGCCCTGCGATAATACATAATGTTCAAGCCAATAATTTTATATTTTTCTTCAAACAAATTACCACTCCTTATCTCTCCCTTCTATTATGCACTAAAAAGGTGCCTCTTGCTGTGCTTTAAATTTTATATATGTGGAATATATTTGACATGAATTTTGCAAGCTTCCTTGACCACCGCCTGCTTTTAGTATAATATGAGTTGAGAAACAATAATACCATTATAATATTTCTTTTTTATGATTTTTTGATGATAATAAAAAAGCATCTGCCGGCAAACTGTCAGCATCTGCTATCACATAAGCTTTTAATTTTTTGCGAGGTTATATCCATGACGACAATGCAACGCTCCTTCCCTGCGCCGGTAATTCCCAAATTCTTTACTAACAACATCTGCGGCAATTATCATATCCGTCGCTTTTTTAACGGTCAGGACGACTTTATCTGCGCCCAAGGTCCCTTTCGCACACAAACCGTTGCTTCCAAAAGCGAGGAAGGCGCATCAGCACCTTCCCTGGCCATTTCCTTCGCCAATATTGACGAAAGCGATAAAACGCAGGTGCTTGCTTTCTGCAATGCCTATGGCCTGCCCTATTCTTCGCAGCGCTGCCTTGATAAACGTAAACATCTTGATGACGAAAATCATTCTGTGCTCATCAACGATTTCAGCTATATCGACGATACCCTTTTTATGGGAGATATCCTTGCAGAAAAAGACTATGCTACCAATGACGCCGAAGTCACCCTGCATTACACTCTGTTCGAGGTAGACGAAATGGATATTATGAGCCTGCGCCTTTTTGCCCGCTGCGTCAAACTCGTCCGCAGCATACTTGTCATCCAAAGCTATCTCATCAGACATGATGGGACGCAGGCAGGCGTTATCTATGCGCTTGCCTACCTGCTGCATTACAGCACGCGTGGCATTCACTACCTGCTGCCGCGCATCGAAGCACCTACGCTCAAAACCGCAGAATACTTTGCTTTGCATAAGCGCATTTCGCACACGCAGCTGCTCAAGAATATCCGCAAAACAGATGCAGACTACGCCTGGCAGCTGCAAGACTTTCTCGCAGTTGTAGACAAGCATATGCTGCACACGCTTGATGATTATGACAAGAACCTGCTGACAAAGAAACAGCTTACTGCTATAATTCTCGCTGAAGATGTTCCAAGCATAACCATTGAGCACGCTTTTGCCAGACACGTCCTGCTCGACATCATCAACGATAATATCTATACCGCGAGACCGCAAATGGACCTGGCGCAAGAAAAATTTACCAGTCTTTGGCAATGCAGCTATCTTATGCAGGCAATTTATCTTGATTTGTATCAGCTGCTGCTCAATCCAGGCGAATACCATCGCTGCGCCAATCCTGAATGCAGCAATTATTTCCTCATCAGCGGACGCCGCGCAGACAAACGCTACTGCTGCAATCGCTGCGCTTCGAAAATGGGTAAGCAGGGCAAAACATACAGACCGCATAAATAGAAATGAGAAACAAATTCAAGCAACAAAAAAGCTCTCAGATTTCTCTGAGAGCCGATTGCCATAGTGCGTACATAACGGAATAGAATAACACACTAAAAGAAAAAACTCATTCATAATAATCTTTCCATCAGCTTATACACATCAGTAAAAGGGTTCACATTTACCCCAAATGTGAGATTATTTTATCCCATGATACATGCCCAATAGTCGCTTCTCTTCTGTCTGCCCTAAATTATCTTAGTCACTAATAGGAAGTTCTGTTTTACAGTGTCACGCTTACTTCTTTGGTTCTGTAAACTTATACTTGCCTTTACCTTGCCCGATGATCGGTTCAATCACGCCTGCTTCTTTTAGTTTATTTATGAGATTACCAGCAGCAGTAATAGAGATGTTCACAATGCCCATTATATCATTACGTCCAAATACACTATCGAATCTCATGTAGGCATACAGTTTTTTTACGTTTTCCTTAGTGTTCTTGTTTGCGTTCAAACTTTCAATCGCAGCTTCAATTAAAAGGTTTTTAGAAGTAATTAACATATTTTCTCCATCAACTGCAACTTTTTCCGGGTCAATTAACACTTTTTCAATTGGAACTTTGTAATTCAGATTGTAGAGCGTAGCAAAAAATGATTTGGGTGTCGATCTGAAAATCGGCTCGACTTCTGGACGGTAATTGACCGCATGGCGATAATCTGCCTTGATCTTCCTGAAACCGCTGCCACGACGCTCCATAAAGTGCATACGGCTAAAAATATCAGCAATCACTGGATTACGGCGTTTGGATGCAACATTTTCCATATCAAGCTCTTGTACGATAGAACCATCAAACATACCGCCTGGAGAATATACTTCCATGCGGTTATCGAAAATATCAATGTGTACCTCGCTGCCGATCTCCATATAGTCACGGTGAATCAGCACATTGACAATTACCTCATGTACTGCCTGTTCTGGGTATTCAGGCATCTCCACTCGTCCATTGCCAACCTTTTTCCACCTTTTCTTGGTATTGTTCTTAACGAACTCGGTGCCGTTCTGCAACAAAGATACCAATGAACCGCTGTATTCCTTATCGTCAAGTGCTTCCATAATACCTGAGGCTTTGTCCAAGCCATACCAACGGGTACAGAACAGGCGAGAGTGCCGCATCGGAGATTCATCCGCCAACAATATGCCTGCGTTGGTCAGCATATTGTTTTCATCAACAAGCTCAAAGGAAACAAAATCGGAATCCGTCAACTCTGTACCTGTTCTCATACGATAAACGGAGCGCAACTTTGTAAATGCAAGCGCTTCAAATGAATAACGCGTAGAAAGGCTGTCAAAAGACGCATTGCTTCCACGCAAAACAAGCCGCTTCAAATCTACAGCACTTGCAGGGACACTCTCATTGCCGATGCGAACATAGGCTATCCTGTTACCATCGCCTGTATAGTAATAAGGAGTTTCCTGACCGGACGGAACTTGCAATAAAACGAACTCTTTGCCGTCCTCTGAGTGGATTTTCAAAATCACTTGTGGGGCAGGATCCATTTTAGTTTTGATAGCTTCGCTAATCTTTTCAGATACGCCCTTTGCATCATCTAACCCGACAAGAACTTCATCGTTGGACACACCGAAAAACAATGCGCCACCAATCCCGTTGGCAAATGCGCTTACGCTTTTTAACCAACTTTTAGGCTTGCGTTCTTCAAGCATTTCTTTCTTATCATATTCCGTCGCTTCTCCTATGAAATCAGATAATTTCATATTGTTAATACCTCGTTTCATTTCCTATCGTTTCAGAGACTGTGCCCAAAGCTCACGCTATCGGTTTTACCTTTCTGCGTTTAGCTCCTCTTTTCTCA
>ULSN01023226.1_pt1 | contig 73784 bp, 72 predicted proteins | sample 1956771 | NCBI WGS metagenome assembly ULSN01 (sample SAMEA4835709, study PRJEB28245) | human gut metagenome | biome: gut microbiome; material: fecal sample | place: Denmark | collected 2008
GCATTAGTCTATCATAGAAATATATGAGTGAAGCAATTTGCTTAGAACTTGCACCCCCTTGTCACTTGTTCTATAATATATCTATCTTATTTTTCAGGAGCATATGCATGAAATCTTTACTTATCACCGGCTTTGACCCCTTCGCCCACTATATCGTCAATCCTTCCTGGAAGGCAGTGAAGGCTTTGCCGGATGTTGTTGGCGATTATCAGCTGCATAAGCTGATGCTGCCGAATATTTTTGATTTAGAAGCAAAAATTTTGCTGGAGGAAGCTGGCAGAGTAAAGCCTGACGTTATTTTATTATGCGGTATGAACAGCGGCAGCATCAGATTACAATTAAATTTAGCGGCTTTAAATATCCGTGATGCTTTTTTAGAAGATAACCTTGGTCATCGACCTTGGGGCGTGCCAATCAGAGAGGGCACTCCTGATGCCTATTTTGCTACCATTCCTGTGCATAATATGGTGCGTTCTTTACGTGCCAAGCATTATCCTGTTGATCTGGCGCTGAGCTCGGGTGGTTTTGTCTGCAACGATATTTTTTATCTTGCTCTGCATGCCTTCAATGGTACGGATACTAAAGTAGGCTTTGTGCATGTACCGTTGCTGCCGGAAATGGTGATGGATGAGAGTATGGCCATGCCGTTAGAAAAAACCGCAGAAGCTTTGCAGGCAATCATAAAAGAATTATAATTTACCGGATAGCTGTTATGGCTATCCGGATTTTGCATGTCTAAGCATAAATTTGAATCTTTAAATGCTATTATTTTTTTCTGCAAGGCGCTATAATATTAAAAGCAAAGCATATGGGCAGGTGATATGATGTACTTTCAATACGGCGAAACAGAAATAAATTATCTTAAGCGCAAGGATAAGAAGCTGGCGTGGGCAATAGAGCAAATCGGCCATATCGAGCGCAAGCTGGACGCTAATCTTTTTGCTGCTGTTGTACGTCATATTGTTGGGCAACAGATTTCATCCAAGGCACAGGCAACCGTCTGGGCGCGCTTGGAGGCAAAGCTGACAACAGTTACACCTGCGGCAGTGCATGCTGCGTCGGCGCAGGAGTTGCAGGCCTTGGGCATGAGTTTGCGTAAGGCGGAATACATCAGGGATTTTGCGGATAAAATTGTCAGCGGTGAATTTGATTTGCAGGCTGTGGAGCAGATGAGTGATGCAGAGGCGATTACAGCTCTGAGCAGCCTTAAGGGGATTGGGAAATGGACGGCAGAAATGATTTTACTGTTCTGTCTGCAGCGGCCGGATATTTTGAGTTATGATGATCTGGCAATCCAGCGCGGTTTGCGGATGCTGTATCATCACCGTAAAATAACCCGCGAGCTGTTTAATAAATATCAAAAACGTTACAGCCCCTATGGCAGTACGGCAGCCATTTACCTTTGGGCGATTGCCGGCGGTGCGATAGAGGGCATGAAGGATTATGCGCCTGCGAAAAAACGTTAAATTATAAGGGTTCGATTCCCCTTAGCGCTACCACGCAAAATAAATGAGGTTGAATATGTTGTACTATAAAAAGATTTCCTCGCCTTTAGGCGAAATAACTTTACGCAGCGATGGTGAAAGTTTAACCGGTCTATGGTTTGCAGACGATAAGCATTATGGCGATAAAGATATTCAAGATGCGCAAAATGCGGAGCTGCCTGTTTTTGCACTTGCCGAAAAGTGGCTGGCTGAATATTTCGCAGGCTGCGAACCTAAGGTAAATGTACCTTTGCAATTTACCGGCAGTGATTTTCAGGAAAGTGTCTGGAAGATATTGCAAAATATCCCTTATGGCCGTTTAGTAACTTACGGCGATATTGCGCGCGAAATTGCAGCGCAGCGTTGTCTTGCGCGCATGTCGGCGCAGGCTGTAGGCGGTGCAGTGGGACGTAATCCGCTGTGCATTATTATTCCGTGCCATCGCGTAATAGGCGCTGATGGCAGCCTTACCGGCTATGGCGGCGGTATGTGGCGCAAGGTGCGTTTGTTAGAGATAGAAAAGGTAGATATGAGTAAATTAACTGTACCGACAAAGGGCACAGCTTTATAAAGGAGTTTTTATATGAATAAAATGTATTATCCTGTTGTCGCATTGGCATTGGGACATCTTGTTACCGATATGCAGGCGGGTGCGCTGCCTATCGTTTTACCGCAGCTGAAGGAGCTGTTTTCCTTGAGCTATTCACAGTTGGCGGCGATTGTACTGCTGCAAAATATTATGTCATCCGTTATTCAGCCGGCTTTCGGCTATCTGACCGACAGGCGCTCGCTGCCGCGCTTTCTGCCGCTTTGCGCGGCGCTGGCAGGTGCAGGCTTTGCTTTTGTAGGCTGGGTATCAAGCTACACGCTGCTTTTATGCACGGTTATTTTTATCAGCTTGGCGAGTGCAACATACCATCCGCAGGCTTCCAAAACAGTAAATTTTTTGAGTGATGATACAAATCGCACGAAAAATATGGGCTTATTTTCTATCGGCGGTAACGCCGGTATGGCAGTTGGCTCCATCTTTATGACCTTCCTTTTAGGCCTGGCCGGCGGCATTCACAACACCATGTATTTTGCTGTCCCCGGCTTGCTCGTCTTTTTACTGATGGCAAAGGCGATGCCTGATTACATCCGTGTCAACAAGGAGCATGAGGTGCAGCAGGCTAAGAAGGCTGCAGACGGTACAAGCGAAAAAATGTCATATTTTGCGCTCTTCCTGATTTTATTCTACATTTTCATGCGTTCTTCTATTCACAGCGGTATTTCAACATATCTGCCTTTATATTTTATGAAGTTCCGCGGCTTTGAGGCAGTGTTTTCCAGCAGTCTGGTGTCCGGCTTCCTCTTAGGCGGTGTGGCAGGTACCTATGTCGGTTCAATTTTGAGCGACAGACTGGGAGCACGCAAAATTCTTTTAGGCTCTATCACGCTGAGCATTCCGGCGATTTACTGTATTACGATTGCTACGACTAAGCTTTTTGCGATGGCTTCGGTTGTTGTTGCAGGCTTTTGCATCATCGGTTCCTTTGCGACAACTATCATTATTGCACAGTGTATGATGCCGAATAATGTGGGCATGGCGTCCGGTCTGACGATTGGCTTCAGCGTTGGCTTAGGCGGCTTTGGCGTAACGATTCTCGGCGTGCTGGCCGATAAGTTTGGTCTGCCGATGGTTATGCAGCTTTTGGTGTGGTTGCCGATTGTAGCGGCGATTACAGCTATTTGGATTCCGATACCGAAAAAATTACAAAAATAAAATAGCATATGCTGAAAAACGGGTTTCCGGAACTTTCTCATCTGTTTTTGGCCAAGCATATGATAATTTGTTATAGAGGGGTATTTTCTTATGGATATTAATTACAGACTTGGTATACTTTATGGCCTCGGTGCCTATCTTTTATGGGGCGTGCTGCCGATATACTGGAAGTTGCTGCAGCATGTTGAGGCGATGGAAATTTTGGCGAGCCGTTTTTTATGGTCTGCCGTTTTCGTTTTTCTTTTGTTATTTGTAACAGGTAAGCTAAACATCTTCATGCAGGAAACCAAGGTTATTTTCAGCACGAAAAAGACGGCCTGCTGCATGGTGCTGGCAGCAATTATGATCAGCTTCAACTGGGGTATTTTTATCTGGGCGGTAGAAGCAGGACGCATTGTAGAAACAAGCATGGGCTATTATATCAGCCCGCTGATGAATGTGCTCTTTGGTGTAGTATTTCTGCGTGAACGTCTGACTAAGCTGCAAATTGCAGCGGTTGGCTGCGCTGCTGTCGGCATTGGTGTGATTATTGTCCATAACGGCGGCCTGCCTTGGGTAGCCTTGACACTGCCATTGACCTTTGCCTTCTATGGTTTGTTGAAAAAAATTATTGTTGCCCAACCTATGACGAGTATCCTGTTGGAAACGCTATTGATTTCGCCCTTGGCTGCAGGCTACTTATATTATCTTAGCATCAACGAAGGTACTGTTTATCAAAGCTGCGATATGAGTACGCTGCTGCTTTTGGCAGGTGCCGGCGCTGTTACGGCAACACCGATGCTGCTGTTTACGGCCTGCGCGCGTAAGCTGCCTTTGAATATTGTAGGCTTTTTGCAATATATTTCGCCGTCGATATCGCTGATGATTGGTGTGCTGATTTACGGTGAACCATTTACCGGTACTACTGCTGCAGCCTTTTGCTGCATTTGGGCGGGACTGGCGCTGTTCATATGGTCACAGATAAGAAGATAAAAATAAACTCCTGCAGGCAGGCTAGAGGCCCGTCAGCAGGAGTTTTTGCGTTTAGCAATAATGCCCATTTTTGAAAAATATATGCTGCTTATGCTATAATTATATTTGTTTTTTATGGAGGTGTTATAATGAACTTTTTCTCAGATAAGTGGCGCGGTATTATTTTATGTGCTGTTTTGGCAGTGCCGTGCTGGTTTTTAGGCAAGCTGGTGCCTGTAGTCGGCGCACCTGTCTTTGCAATTCTTTTAGGCATGCTGGTAGCGCTTGTGTGGCCTGTAGAGGCTGCATTTAAAAGCGGTGTAGGCTTTGTATCCAAAAAGGTGCTGCAGTACGCAGTAATCTTGCTTGGCTTCGGTCTGAATATTTCCGTTGTACTGGCAACCGGCAAGCAGTCACTGCCGATTATCGTCTGCACGATTGCAACTTCGCTTATCGTGGCCTATGTATTGCATAAGGTAATGAACATTCCGGGCAAGATTTCCACACTTATCGGTGTAGGTTCGTCTATCTGTGGCGGCAGTGCAGTGGCTGCGACAGCGCCTGTCATCAAGGCAGACGATGAAGAGGTGGCGCAGGCTATCAGTGTTATCTTTTTCTTTAATGTGCTGGCAGCGCTGCTTTTCCCCTGGTTAGGTACAGTGTTGGGATTTTCTACGACAAGCGGTGAAGCCTTCGGTATTTTTGCCGGTACTGCTGTTAACGATACTTCTTCTGTTACGGCAACGGCGGCGACTTGGGATGCAATGTTCGGTCTGGGAACGGCAACTTTGGATAAGGCGGTGACAGTAAAGCTGACGCGTACACTGGCAATTATTCCGATTACGCTGGTATTAGGTTATCTTGTGGGTAAACGTGAACAGGATGCAAATCATGAAGTGAATATCAGGAGCATTGTGCCGAGCTTTATACTGTACTTCGTACTGGCTTCGCTTATCACCACGTTGGCGACAAGCATGGGCGTAGCAGCAGAGTTTTTTGCACCGCTCAAATGGCTCAGCAAGTTCTTTATCGTTATGGCGATGGCAGCAGTAGGCCTGAATACGAATATCGTCAAGCTGGTGACAACAAGCAGCAAGCCATTGGGACTAGGTCTTGGCTGTTGGGCAGGTATTACGGTTGTGAGCCTGCTTTTGCAGCATCTGCTTAATCTCTGGTAAGCAGAATAAAATTTAATTTTGCATCGGAAACAGCGACAAATAATAGTTTGTTCGCTGTTTTCAGCGTTTTAAAAGGCTGTTTTGCTTGTGAGCGGGACGAAGCGGGACCCCTAGATATAGTGTTGTGGAAATCTCCCCCTAGTTGTTATTAAAGTTATCCACAGATTGTGCATAACATGTTGATAATTGTGTAAAATCCTTGTAAACAAGCCACTTTTTTCTCAGAGGCTAGTGGATAACACTCTGCATAACTAAAAGTTATGCACAAAAACTGTGGATAAGTCTGTTGATACTGTTGATAACCTTACACTAAATATCGGAAACAGGGGATATATTTTCCAGGAAAACAAGATAATTTCCTATTGCTGAGGTGGTATTTTGTATACAAACGCAAGTTTTTTTGCTGTCTGCAAAGTTTTTGCTTGCGTAATAGACGATTTTTGTTCATAATATTACTATGACTAATTGTAAGTAAATGGAGGAAGATTAGGTTATGGCATTAAAGCAAATGGATGCATTGGCAGCCTTGCGTGAGGCTGCAGGTGAAGTTATAGAAACTTCTTTGTGTGATGTACAGGGCAGTTGGCTGGCACTGGTAAATACTGAGGAAGGCAAGCGTCTGGCTTTTGCTGCGAAGTGTGAAGCTGCGCTGAGCGCACTGTGGAAGGATGTTGAGAAGGAAGCAGACGTTAAGGACGTACATGTTTCTGTTATGGCGTTGAATGCAAATAATGCTGCGCTGGTGCGCCGCTATGTTAAATGGACCGCACCGACTGCCTGCGGCACTAAAGGTGCCAGCATAGGCTTCAGCGATTGGCTGGGCGAAGCAGATGCTGTTGTGGCAGAGCTGTTCGGTAAACGTCAGCTGAAACCGGTATTGGTTGATTTTACTACCGAGGACAGCGAAGCTCTGCAGCGCTATTTTGTACAGGCTGTGGATACCGCAACCTGGGGCGTATTCGAAGAGGGCTACAAGGAAGGCTACGGTGCTAATGCTGCCGGCCTGAAAACCGAAGAGGAAATCGTGAAGGCTCTGCTTTACGGTTACAGCATGATTGGCTATGACTGCAGCGATAAGATTGACCTGGGCATTGAAAAGCTGTCCGACGAGGCTGTTGACAAACGCTTTGAACAGTTCAACGAAACCTTCCGTGCTGCTGTGCATGCTTCCTATCTGAACGCTGAGTTCAAGGTTGGCACCAGCAAGATTACCTTTACGGAAAATCAGCTGCACCGCATTGTTCTGGAATACGGCGAAGCAATTATGCATATCCAGTTCATCTACAACTCCTATCTGAAGAATACTCCGTGGGATATTGACTTTGAGCTGGATTTGTCCAAGCCCGGCAAGGTGCTGACTCCGCAGGAGCATTATCTGATTGGCAATGAGCTGCAGCGTAACGGTATTAAGCTGAGCTCTATCTGCCTCGACCCGTTGAAGGACGCAGAGGCGGTAAACGATAATCTGCAGCTGCACTGCGAGATTGCCGACACCTTCGGCTATCGCCTGAGCTTTAAAAATGCGGACATCGCTATGGAAGATACTGCTGCTGCTATGAAATATCTGAAGGGTAAGGTTCATTTCAAAATGAACAATATCCTCTGGATGAGCGCAATAGAGCTTGCCAAAGCTCTGGATGCCGACCTGTTCGGCAAGCTGTGTGCTGCCTGCGGCTGTGAGGCTACAGCAGATGCTGCTGACCGTGCATTGGTGCTTGGCTACAGAAAGGCGCTGAATCCGAAAGAGGAAGGCAATGTTGCTGCTGACATGAAGGCTTTCCTGGAAGCGCATCATGCTGAATATGCTGCTGCAATCAAAGAGAATGTAGCTGCAAAATTAAAGAATATCTAAGATAAAAATTTAAGGACTTCCCAAAAATTTTTGGGAAGTCTTTTGTTTTACAGCCTGCTTCCGTTGCAAGGCATCCTTTTTGAAGGATTCAAAAGCAGCCAGCATTTCTTCCAGACGGTCAGCAGAAAAGCCAGAAGTTTTCTTTGCCTTATTGATTTTGTTTCGCCAGTTCTGGCACTCGTTTTTGTAGAGCAGGTCATAATTGTTTTCTCTGGCTCGTTCATCAAACTCACGCTTGTTCTGGAGAGATTGCTTTTTGCGACACTTATCACTGCACAGCTCATATCGCTGGCTTCTGGCAAGAAATACTTTCCCGCAGATTTTGCATTTCCGGAAATACAGCCCCCAATCGTTCAGGTGGTTCGGATAATAGATCATCAGTGGATACAGGGATGAATAGGCAGCAACACACACCATTTTTCGTTTGTTGTCTGGATACCAGAGGTCAAGCCGGGTATCTTCTGGCGGCACAGAACTATAAATATGCGTGGAAATATTCATTCGTTTTGGCTTCCTGTATCATCGTCAAAGTCAAGGGGTGGATTGCCCATAAATAAGACTGTAAAGTCATTCATTTTTTCGATAAAACGTTCGCAGGCAGATTCTCAATCTCGGGGTTCTCTTGCCTTCGAATATTCATTCCAGATACGAAGAGCCACATACATTCTCACCGGATCACCGGTGAGATATTTTTTTTCCAGGAAATCACCGGACACCTGTTCCAGTTCTGGCTGTTTCCAACGATTGGAGTGCAGGGCTTCTCTCAGAGGTATTAAACCAAAACGGTTCCATTAACCGTCCGAATCATGCTCAAAGGCTGAAAGCATGGTTCCCAAAGGGCGTGTAACATCACAAAGCACCTCTGTATCGTCATATCCCTGTAAACGAAACCGAATTTGCAGTTCTTCTCCAATTAAAATACGTTCTTTCATTTTCCGCCTGTCCAACGTCAGCACCAGCAGAATACGGTCATAAAGCGGTTCGTGCCGCACAAATTCAAAATCCATACAATTCCCTCGTTTTGCTTTATGGTAATTTTATAATGTAGTTATATTAGTTACACTTATGGTACTGCAAAACTATTGTTTTGCCAAGTTTGTGGCGATATGATGGCGTCAGATGGTAATTTCGTTCCATCGTGTACATTGACAACTGAATGACCGTCTGAACCGAGATAAACCGCCATGACCTCTCCTGAAACGGAGGGCGAGCGCATCGAGAAATCGGTGACTCACGTATGTCGAGCAGGGCAGCATGAAGGAAACGGAACAGGTAGAACGGCAAATATGCGGAAAATGAAATATCAAAAATTTAAATAAAGCTGTTTTCCCGGTCAGGAGAAAGAAGGAAAAAGTAATGGGAAATTTGTATGGATATATCCGTGTCAGCACCAGAGAACAGAATGAGGACAGGCAGATTCTTGCACTGAAAGACCTTTCTATCCCAGAGAAAAATCTGTTTATCGATAAGCAATCCGGTAAGGACTTTGAGCGACCGCAGTACCGGAAAATGGTACGAAAACTAAAAAAAGACGACCTGCTCTATATCAAGAGCATCGACCGTCTGGGGCGTAACTATTCTGAAATTCTGGAGCAATGGCGGATTCTGACCAAGGAAAAAGGGATTGATATTATGGTGCTGGATATGCCCCTACTGGACACACGTCGGGGCAAAGACCTGATGGGGACATTCCTCAGTGATATTGTGCTGCAAGTATTGTCCTTTGTGGCAGAAAACGAGCGAAGCAATATCCTGCAGCGTCAGGCAGAAGGAATTGCCGCAGCCAAAGCAAGAGGTGTCCGCTTTGGTCGCCCACCAAAGCCTTTACCGGAAAATTTCCATCACCTATACCAACAATGGAAAAATGGAAAAATCACCGGCACAGCTGCTGCAAAGCTGTGCGGTATGCCGCTTTCCACCTTCCGCTATCGTGCAGAGATTTACGAAAAAGCCAAATTATTGTAAGCAGGTGTTTTTACAGGAATGTGTACCTTTCTGTAAAATGCTTGCTTTTTAGCTATAAGAAAATGATACCACAGAACACTGGCTTTTTCCATACAAAATCTGTGAACAAAAGTCCTTTTGCCATTTCTCAAGCACCTGAAAATACACCTGCGAAAAGGTACACCATCTTGTAGGTGGTTACCTTTCTGTCAGCGCATGGATATATGAGGTGTAAAGAAATGGCAGAACAACAGGTGAAATCAAGGCAGCGTGTGGCGGATCACGGCGAGGTATTCACTGCCGAGCGTGAAGTAAAAGCCATGTGCGACCTTGTAAAACAGGAAACAGAACGAATAGAAAGCCGATTTTTGGAGCCAGCCTGCGGAAACGGGAATTTTCTTGCGGAAGTTCTTAGCCGGAAGCTGGCAGTGGTAAAAAGTCGTTATGGGAAAAGCCCATTTGATTATGAACGGTACTCGGTACTGGCAATGACCAGCCTGTACGGAGTTGACATTTTGGAGGATAACGCAGAGGAATGCCGTCAGCGGCTGTTTGACATCTGGGACAAGGAATATACCGCCAATGCCAAAGCCCAGGCAAACGAACAGTGTCGGGAGGCGGTACGGTTTATCCTGCGCAAAAATATTCTGTGCGGAGATGCGCTTACCATGCTCCAAGCAGATGGTTCTCCTATTGTTTTTTCAGAGTGGAGCCTTGTTACAGGCAATCAGATGAAGCGCCGTGATTTTGCACTCGATGAGCTTCTGAACGGACATGAGGAGCAGATGAATATTTTCATGATTGGCTGGGAGTATGACGAAGAAGTTCAGGCATTTATCCCATCGCCCATCAGGGAATATCCGTTGACCGATTACAGGAGGGTGCAGGATTATGAGTGATTTTTACAGCAGTATGTATAACCCGGATGTCCTTACCTGTCTGGCGAATCTGTCCAACGACGAGGTGTTCACACAGCCGGAGGTGGCAAACCGGATGCTGGATATGCTGCCGGAAGAACTGTGGCATGACAGCAGCGCAACATTTCTCGACCCGGCCTGTAAGTCCGGGGTATTCCTGCGGGAAATTGCCAAACGCCTGATTGAGGGCTTGAAAGAGGAAATTCCGGATTTACAGGAACGCATCGACCATATTTTTCACAAGCAGCTGTATGGTATCGCAATTACCGAGCTAACTAGCCTTCTCTCCCGGAGAAGTGTGTATTGTTCCAAGTATCCCAACAGCAAGTATTCTATCACGCTTTTTGAGGACACCAGCGGTAACATCCGATACAAGCGGATACCGCATCGATGGCAGAACGGCAAGTGCCTGTTTTGCGGTGCATCTGAAAGCGAATATGAGCGAGGGGATGAACTGGAAACCCATGCTTATGAGTGGATACATACGATCAAACCGGAGGAGATATTCAAGATGAAATTTGATGTCATAATCAGTAATCCGCCATATCAGCTATCTGATGGTGGAAATGGAAAGAGTGCAAAACCAATATATCAGCTATTTGTGGAGCAGGCAAAGAAATTAAGACCACGCTATATGACGATGATTATTCCGTCCAGATGGTTTTCCGGCGGAAAAGGACTTGATGATTTCCGTAAAACTATGCTTTCCGATAGACATATCAGAAAATTGGTTGATTACGAAAACTTCAAAGATGTTTTTCCGGGGGTTGATTTAGCAGGTGGTGCATCTTATTTTTTGTGGGATAGAGATAATATGGGAATATGTGAGGTTGTAAATTTTAATCAGAATACCCCCACTTGCGTAAATAGGTATCTTGATGAATATGAGATTTTTATTCGCCAAAATTTGGCGGTAGAAATTGTGCGAAAAGTACAAGAGAATGCTACTGAGAAAAGAACATTAAGCGATAGAGTATCTTCCAGAAAACCATTTGGACTTCCCACCAACTATACTCCGTGTGCATCGGGTGTGCCATGTTGGTTTATCCAAAAGATAGGATTAAAATTTGCAAATTCAAGAGATGTGGACAATTCTAAAGGGTATCTTCATAAATGGAAACTTTTAGTTCCCAAAGCACCCATAGCAGGACAGACTGATTTTTCAAAACCAGTAGGTTTCTACTATGACGGGAATACACGAATTGCAAAACCTGGTGAATGCTGCACAGAATCGTGGATTGTTGCAGGAGCATTTGATACGGAAGAAGAAGTATTAGCTTATAAATCCTACATCTTTACTAAAATCGTTCGTTTCTTATTGCTACAAACAGTGGTGTCGCAAGATGTGACGAAGAAAAACTTCTGTTTTATTCCGGATTTAGAAACTTATCAAGGGCAATATACGGATAAAATGCTTTGCGAAATGTGGGGTGTTTCAGAGGAAGAATGGAGTTACATTGACTCTCGCATAGCAACGATAGGTGGTGACGACAATGGCAACTGATTTCTTCCCTCAGCGTCCCAATGCTCACCCAATGATTTACGCCTACGAGGACACCAACCCGCAGTATCAAGGGCTTTTGAAGGTGGGCTATACCGCCATTGATGTGGACAAGCGTGTTGCCCAGCAGTACCCCACCAAACGACCGGACGGCAGCGTTCCCTATCGTATTGTCTACCGTGAAAGCGCCATGTATCCGGACGGTTCCTCGTTCACTGACCATGATGTTCATCGTGTCTTGAAACGAAAGCAGATTACCGGCATGGGCGGTGAATGGTTTCGCTGTACGGTAAATGATGTCCGGGCGGCTGTGCTGGCCGTCAAAAACCATACTGCCAATGTAGAGAATCGAGTCAACAGCTTCTCCATGCGCCCGGAACAGCAGGAAGCCGTGGACAAAACCGCTGCTTATTTTCAGAGCGCTTATGAGGAGGATTCTACACGCTACCCCAAGTTTTTGTGGAACTGCAAAATGCGCTTCGGCAAAACCTTTGCATCTTATCAGTTGGCAAAACGAATGGGATTCAAGAGGATTCTGATTCTGACCTTCAAGCCGGCTGTCATCAGTGCATGGCAGGAGGACTTGAACAGCCACATTGATTTTGAAGGCTGGCAGTTTATTAGCCGCAACACGGAGCTGACCTATGAAACAGCGGACAAATCCCGCCCTATCGTCTGCTTTGGCTCTTTTTAGGACTATTTGGGAGTGAATAAAGAAACCGGCGGTATCAAGGCAAAAAACGAGTGGGTACATTCCACCAACTGGGATTTGGTTATCTTTGATGAATACCACTTCGGAGCATGGAAGGATACAGCCAAAAAGCTGTTTGAGCAGGAGGACGAGGACAGCTACGACAGCGAGGATATGGATAAGTATGACCGTGGCAACGCCTACGATGAAACTTTTCTCCCCATCACAACCATGTATTATCTGTATCTGTCCGGTACGCCGTTTCGGGCGCTGAATTCCGGTGAGTTTATCGAGGATCAGATTTACAACTGGACATACTCGGATGAACAGCGGGCAAAGGAAAATTGGCAAGGTGACAGAAATCCCTATGCGGCACTGCCCCGCATGGTGATGATGACTTACCGCATCCCGGATAGTATCCGTCAGATCGCTATGCAGGGAGAGTTCAACGAGTTTGACCTGAATGTATTTTTCTCTGCCAAAGGCAAAGGTGCAGACGCTTGCTTTGTCTATGAAAACGAAGTGCAGAAGTGGCTGGATCTCATTCGGGGTGCTTATCTGGAAACCAGTGTGGATGATTTGAAGCTGGGTGCTAAGAACCCTGCCATGCCGTATGCCGATGTACGCCTGCTGAATGTGTTGCAGCATACAATTTGGTTTCTGCCCAATGTAGCTTCCTGCTATGCGATGAAAAATCTGCTGATGCAGAAACAGAATACTTTCTATCATGATTACACCATCAATGTCTGTGCAGGTGCAGAAGCTGGAATTGGTGCAGCGGCTCTGGAGCCAGTGCAAAAATCCATGCGTGACCCATTGGAAAGCAAGACCATCACCCTCTCCTGCGGCAAGCTGACAACGGGTGTTACAGTCAAGCCGTGGACAGGCATTTTTATGTTACGAAATCTGTCCAGCCCGGAAACCTATTTTCAGGCGGCGTTTCGTGTGCAAAGCCCGTGGGAAATCACAACGGACGGCGGCAAAAAAGAAATTGTCAAAAAGGAATGCTATGTGTTTGACTTTGCTCTTGACCGAGCGCTCAAACAGATTTCCGATTACAGCTGCCGTTTGAACATTGACGAAGGAAATCCGGAAAAGAAGGTAGCGGAGTTTATCAATTTTCTTCCGGTCATCGCTTACGATGGCAGCACCATGCGGCAGATTGATGCAGGCGAGGTTCTGGACATCGCTATGGCAGGTACATCTGCTACCCTGCTTGCCAAACGCTGGGAAAGTGCGCTGCTTGTCAATGTGGACAACGATACCCTTTCCCGTTTGATGGCTAATCCAGCGGCGATGGATGCTCTGATGAAAATCGAAGGGTTCCGCAGCCTGAACGAGGATATACAGACCATTATCAACAAGTCCGAAGCTGTAAAAAAGGCAAAGAAAGAGGGTACAGAAAAACTCACGCCAAAAGAGAAAAAAGAGCTGAGCGAGGAAGAAAAAGAGTATAAATCCAAACGCAAACAGATTCAGGAGAAGCTGATTAAGTTTGCTACCCGTATTCCCGTTTTCATGTATCTGACTGATTACCGGGAGCGCTGTTTGAAGGATGTCATCACACAGCTGGAGCCGGGGCTTTTCAAGAAAGTAACGGGTCTGGATGTTAAAGATTTCGAGTTGCTGGTATCTCTCGGGGTGTTCAATGATTCGTTGATGAATGATGCTGTTTATAAGTTCAAGAGATACGAAGATGCCAGCTTGAGCTACACAGGCATTGCCCGGCATGAAGGTGAAAACCGTGGCGGTTGGGATACGGTTATCTCGGATGCTGACTATAATAGTATGTTCGCTCTGCAACAGGCTTCGATGGAAGCACCGATTCCTTCGGCGGATGATTTGCCGGAAAAACCGTTTCTGGATTTTGCGGAAGCTGTCCGGGATATGGATCAGCCCAAAAAGGAACTGAAGGTTGCAGAAAAACCGGCTGCGTATGGGCACCATTTAGAAAAGCCACGCTACACCCCGCCAGTGCCAAAGCCGGCAGAACCTGCACCACAAAAGCTGGTGGATTTGTCCTGTGTTGTGGTTGGCGGTAAGCTTCGGCATAAAGCATTCGGTATGGGGACGGTAAAAGAAATCCAAGGTGGCTTGATTGTTGTATTGTTTGGAGAAACGGAGAAAAAGTTTCAATTCCCCGGTGCAATACTACAAGGTTTTCTGAGCCTGCCGGAATGATTCCGAACAGCAGTACACGATAAAATTTATTGAAAGAACCGATGTGTTTTTCGTAAAAGAGAAATGCATCGGTTTTTCTTTTTTAAACGATACAAAACAGAGTTATTAACGTGTTTTTGCATAATGAATATTAGTGTACTTTGTCTACTGAAAAGTAGCGCGAAAAATTTAATCATTCGATTAGTACATATACAATAGACAAAAGGCTGAAAATGTTCGTGTACAGTGACTAAAAGAAGAAAAATGTAAAATTTTGCAAAAAAGTGTTGACAAACGATTTAGATGGGTGTATAGTATCAGTAATTTCAAATTGACAACCAAAGGTTATGATTGGGACTAAAGATAAGCGTAGAGTTTTAGAGAGCCGGTGTCTGGTGCAAACCGGTACGAAGCCTTATTGATTAAATCACCCATGAACTCGTCAGCGAAAGCTTTGCAAGTAGACTGATGCGCAACGGATGCGTTATTTCCGAGCCGGTTGATGGACTGGTGCTGAAAGTAATAAATTAGGGTGGTACCGCGTATTATACGCCCCTGCATATATGCAGGGGCGTTTTTTTAATACTACTCCTGAAAAGTCCATCAAAAGATAATTGACGTAGTAGAAAATTAAGGTGTTCTTGATAGGAGGAATTAACATGTTTGAAAAGGTATTGGTAACTGGTCAGAATGATGAAACTTTATTGCCGCGTGTATTGCGTGTGCTTTCCAAGCAAGGTGCTCAGGTACGCTCCTTGCGCATGGATGCGGAAGAAAATCGTCTGAAGCTGGAAATCCAGCTGGCAGATGTAGCTGCTGCTCAGGTTGCCAAGCTGCTGGCTAAGCAGGTTGCAGTTGAGTCTGTAGCTACTATGGCGTAAGGGGGACGGACTGATGAAGCTGAAAGGCTCGGAAGCCATTGTAAAGGTCCTTTTGGAGCAGGGCGTAGATACAGTCTTCGGTTATCCCGGAGGCGCCGTGATTCCGCTGTATGATGCCTTGTACGATGCACCGCTGAAAAATGTGCTGACAGCACATGAACAGGGCGCTATTCACGCAGCTGACGGTTATGCCCGTGCGAGCGGCAGAACCGGTGTATGTATCGCAACATCCGGTCCCGGTGCCACAAACATTGTTACCGGCCTGGCAACTGCTTATCTTGATTCCATTCCGCTGGTAGCGATTACCGGTCAGGTTGGCGTAAGCATGCTGGGACGCGATTCCTTCCAGGAGATTGATATTGTCGGCGTTACGATGCCGATTACCAAATATAATATGCTGGTACGCAGCAAGGAAGAGCTGCTGCCGGCACTGCGCAAGGCATTTGCTTTAGCGCAGGAGGGCAGACCGGGACCTGTGCTGGTGGATATTCCCAGCAGCGTACAGGTTGAGGAGCTGGAATGGAGCGAGCCGCAGGCAGCTTCTGCAGCAGAAGAGCTGCCGCAGGCAACACCGGAGCAGCTGCAGCAGGCAGCGGCAGTGCTGAACAAGGCACAGCGTCCGGTACTGCTGGTTGGCGGCGGCGCTGTCAACAGCGGTGCGCAGGATGAGTTGCTGGAGCTGGCCCAAAAGGCTGATTTGCCGGTAGTAAATACGCTGATGGGCATCGGCGTTTATCCTGAGTCTGATGAACGTTCCCTGGGTATGACCGGTATGCATGGTCATATCGCTTCCAACATGGCTGTAGCGCAGGCTGATGTGCTGGTAGTAGCAGGCAGCCGCTTCAGCGATCGCGTAACCGGTGACCGCAACCGTTACGTAGGACAAAAGACGATTATCCAGCTTGATATCGACCCGACGGAAATAGATAAAAATATAGCAACAAGCCTCTCCGTAATGGGTGATGTAAAGCAGACACTGCAAAGCCTGCTGCCGTTGGTGCAGAAGGCAGCACACGCCGATTGGTGGCAGCAGATTAAGGCTTGGGATGCAACAGAGGACCGCAGCCTGCTGGCTGGCGACCGCCTGACAGCTCCCTGGATGATGAAGGAGCTGAGCCGCAGCTTTGAGGGTGAAAATCCGATTTATGTGACTGACGTTGGTCAGAACCAGATGTGGGCAGCACAGCATTTAGTTGTTGATAAACCGCGTCACCATCTGACGAGCGGTGGCTGCGGTACGATGGGCTTCGGTCTCCCCGGCGCGTTGGGTGCAGCCTTTGCCGAGCCTGATAAGCAGGTAGTACATATCTGCGGTGACGGCGGTTTCAAGATGACCGGCATGGAGCTGTATACGGCAGCGCGTGAAGGCAAAAAGCTTATCAGTATTGTTATTAATAACAGCTGCTTAGGCATGGTTCGCCAATGGCAGCAGCTCTTCTACAACGAGCATTACTCTAATACACTGCTGACAGAATTTGACTTCATCGGCTTTGCTCATTCCTGCGGTGCAGGCGGACGCAGAGCAGCGACCTGTAAGGAATTTAAGGAGGCACTGAAGGCAGCACGCGAGGCTGACAAGCCATTCCTGATTGAAGTAATCGTAGAGCAGGGTGACCTGGTAGAGCCGATGGTGGCTGCCGGTGCTGCGGTAGATGACTTCGTCAAGATTAACAGATGCAGATAAACAGCTATAAATAAGGGAATTTTTTTATTAAATTTATATATTAAAATAAGGGAAAAGAAAGAGGTAATAACAATGGTTAAAATGTATTATGACAACGATGCGAATCTGGAATTATTGAATGGCAAAACAGTTGCTATTATCGGTTATGGTTCTCAAGGCCATGCACATGCACTGAACCTGCAGGAGAGCGGCGTAAACGTAGTTGTAGGCCTGTATGAAGGCTCCAAATCCAAAGCTAAGGCAGAAGCTGCCGGCCTGAAGGTTATGACTACTGCGGAAGCTGCTAAGGCTGCCGATATCATCATGATGCTGATTCCGGATGAAAAGCAGGCTGCTACATATAAAAAAGATATCGCTCCTAACCTGGAGGCAGGCAATGCTCTCGCTTTTGCACATGGCTTCAACATTCACTTTGGTCAGATTGTTCCTCCTGCTGATGTAGACGTATTCATGGTTGCTCCTAAAGGCCCCGGCCATCTGGTTCGTCGTACCTATACCGAAGGCAGCGGCGTTCCTGTTCTGGTAACTGCTTATCAAAACCCGACCGGCAAGGCTCATGACCTGGCTCTGGCTTATGCTAAGGGCATTGGCGGTACTCGTGCAGGCGCTCTGGAAACTACCTTCCGTGAAGAAACCGAAACTGACCTCTTCGGCGAGCAGGCAGTTCTCTGCGGCGGTGTTTGCGCTCTGATGAACGCAGGCTTTGAAACTTTGGTAGAAGCAGGCTATGAGCCTGAAAGCGCATACTTCGAATGCATGCATGAGATGAAGCTGATTGTTGACCTGATGTATGAAGGCGGCATGGCTAAAATGCGTCATTCCATCTCCGATACCGCTGAATATGGCGACTATGTAACCGGTCCGCGCATCATCACTGCTGAAACCAAAGCTGCTATGAAACAGGTTCTGGCTGAAATTCAGGATGGTACCTTTGCTAAGAAATGGCTGCTGGAAAACCAATGCGGCCGTCCGCAATTCAACGCTATGCGTCGTCGTGCTGCAGCAACCCAGGCTGAACAGGTTGGTACTCAGCTGCGTGGCATGATGAGCTTCCTGAAGAAAAAATAATCAACAGCTTACAAGCACTTTTAGTGCAGAAAATAAAAATAAGGGAAAGAGCGTAATCCGTTAAAGGCAGCGTACAGATAAAAAAGTTGCCCAGGTTACGATAAACAAAAATAAGGGAAAGAGCGTAATCCGCTAAGGATAGCATACAGAAAAAATCAGCTGTCCGGATTGCAAAAAATAAGGGAAAGAATGTGAGCCTTAAACGCAGCATAGAAAAATAAAAGCTGCGTGGCTTGCAGTAAAAAATAAGGGAAATATTAAAAGGTCGCTTACCTGCGCGTCAGATGCAGGAAGCGGCCTTTTTGACATGCAAGTATAATGTTTTTGATGTACAAAGCCTCCCAAGACGCATATGCGCAAGGGAGGCTTTTGTGATATCTGCGATAGAATGCAGCAGATTAAGCGTGAGCAAGATGTTGCTTTTTAATAAGAGCGAACACCTTTAAGGAGCAGCAAAGGATGAGCACTGCGCTGACGGTAAGCACGTAAAAGCCGTGTCTGCTGCCCAGCATAGTAGCGTGCGCGATATTTCCCGGTTCCGCAGCCTGTGCGGTTGCAACAATCGTACTGATAACCGCCGTACCGACTGCGCCTGCCAGTTGCAGCAGCGTGTTCATCGCTGCGTTGCCGTCGGCATTCAGCTCTTCCGGTAACTGGCTCAGACCATTGGTCATAATCGTTCCCATGGAAAACCCCTGGCCGAAGGCAAAGAACAGGTAGAAGACGATAAAGAGCAACGAGCTTAGTTCACCGGGATAAAGGCTGTAGCAGATGACGGATACGAGAATCGATGTGTTGCCTAATAAAATCGGACGTTGGGCACCGAACTTATCCAACAGCCTGCCGCTGATAGGAGCAAGCATAGCGCCGATGATGCAACCGGGAAGCAGCAGACAACCGGCGGTAAAGGCATCTGTATGCGAAACAAGCTGCGCATAGTTGGGGATTAAAAAGCCCAAGCCAAGGCAGACAAAGCCGACGAGCAAAAGACTGGCAGTGCTGAGCGTATACGGAAGATAACGGAAAATCTGCACACGTAAAAGAGGTGTGTTGCTGCTTGATGATTGCTTATAGAAGGCAGTTAAAGCAATAAAGCAGGTTGCGAAAAGAGCAAGCACCTCGATACTGAACCAACCGAAGTCGGAGGCAATGCTGGTTGCAAAAATCAGGCTGCTGAAGCCGATTACAAGCAGCAGGTACAAGCCAAAGTTAAAGGAAGAAGGCTCCAGCTTGCCGGCCTGACGGATATTTTTGATACCCAAAACGGCAGAAAGCAGTAAAAATGGCAGCAGGCTGACGAAAATCATGCGCCAGCCAAAGTAGCTGACGATCATACCGCCGAGTGACGGACCGACAGCCGGTGCCATAGCGGTAATAAGCGAAGCTATGCCAATCATAAAGCCCAGACGTTCACCGGGAACCTGCTCCAGGATAATGTTAAACATCATCGGCAGGGCGATGCCTGTACCGATGCCCTGCAGCAGTCTGCCGATAAGCAGAACGTTGAAGTAAGGCGACCAGGCGGCGAGCAGTGTTCCTGCAAGAAAGCTGCCGATTGCAGCAGTAAACAGGCTGCGCGTTGCGAAACGGCGCTTGAGATAAGCAGAGGTTGGGATAATCAGTGCCAGTACCAGCAGATAGCCGGTAGTTATCCATTGTACGAGCGAGGTGCCGATATTAAATTCGTGCATGAGCGTTGGGAAGGTAACGTTCATAGCAGTTTCGACAACAACGCCGCTAAAGGACATAATGCCGGCGGCGACGATAGATAATAATAAACGTGCATCCAGCACACGTGTAGAGCTGTCAGTCATTATTTTTCTCCTTCCTTTGCCTGATAGCGGGAGCGTGGCCCTGCAGCGCAGGCTTATGCGTAGACATGGTTTGGTAAAGCTTGGCGATGGTAGTAGCAGTGGTGTTGATATCGGCTTCGCTGATATCGGTGATTTGCGCGGCCAGCCAGCTGTGATATTGGGCGATGTAATAGGCGTGAATCTTTCGTCCCTCATCTGTCATGCGCAGTCTGACGATGCGTTTATCCTGTTCATCGCTGAACTTTTCGATAACATTGATTGCCTGCAGCTCGCTTACCAGACGAGTGATGCCGGGGCGAGTTACCTGCAGCAGGTCAGCAATGTCGCTGACCTTGGGAGGCTGCGCGGTACGTTCCAGGTATTCAATGTAGTCCAGCACCTTGAGATTGCCGGGAGTTAAACCTTTCGGCAGAGGTGGCTGCAGCTCTACTATACGCTTTGCTTCGTGGCAGGCGATGAGCAGAGTTTTGATTGCTTCGATAGACAGTTTATGTGTCATGATGATTCTCCTTTGTAATATGATTACCTAAAGTAATTATTAAAGATAATTATATTGCGGTGATGGGGGATTGTCAAGGTGGGGGGAGGATCGAAAATAATGTAAGGAATTGCTGAAAATTGTCTAAGCGAAATATTGTAGTGTGAATATCAAAATAAGCTCTTTTTCCCAATATCCTCATAAAATATGTAGTAGCTGCATATTTTATCCTCATGAAATCTGCACCGATTGCATATTTCATGAGGATATGCTAGAATGAGAGTTAAATAGAGAGGGGAGTGAGCAATTAAAATGTTACGTCGAAAAATTTATGATAAGCTCTTGGCATGGAAAAAATGCACAGGCAAAAAAGACGCTATTTTATTACGTGGCGTTAGGCAGTGTGGTAAAACATATATTGTCCGAGAGTTTGGTAAGCGTGAATATAAAAATTTTATAGAGATAAATTTTATTGAGCGACCTGATATGCAGGCTGTATTTTCCGGAAATCTTGATGTTGATAACATGGTTCAGCAAATTAAACTTAGTATGCCGGGTTGCCAATTTATTCCCGGTGAAACGCTTTTGTTTTTGGATGAAATTCAGGATGCTCCTAACGCCAGAACTTCCTTGAAATTTTGGACGCAGGATGGACGTTTTGATTGTATTGCCTCCGGTTCATTGTTGGGCATAGATTACAAAAATGAGGTTTCTATACCTGTCGGATATGAACAGCAGTTAATTATGCGTACTCTTGATTTTGAAGAGTTTATTTGGGCGCTTGGTGCAGAAGTAAATCTCAAGGAGATGCTGGCACCATACGTAGACGGAGCAAAACGAGTTCCTGAGGCTATGCATAATTCTTTAAACAAGTATCTGCAGGAATATATGGTAGTTGGTGGATTGCCTGAGGTAGTTGATACATATATTGCAACGAAAGATTTTTACCAAGTACATTTATTACAGGAAAAAATTTTGCGTGATTATCAGGATGATATTGCTAAATACGCGCTGAATCAGGATAAAATTAAGGCTAAGCAGTGTTTTCTGTCTATCCCGCGTCAGTTAAGCAAAGAAAACCATAAATTTCAGTATTCTGTTGTTGAGAAAAAGGCGACAGCAAGGAAATTTACCAGTAGCTTAGATTGGCTACATAATGCCGGATTAATTGATTTTGCTTATAATGTGAATTCACCTTGGTTCCCATTGAAAGCGTATGTCAAGGAAGATCAATTTAGAGTTTATCTTTGTGACATTGGTCTTTTGGTAGCTATGTATGGTTATCAGTTGAAAATTGCTTTGCTGTCAGATGCGTTGGAAGGACCGGCTAAAGGTGGCATTTATGAAAGTCTTGTTGCCGATATTTTAGCAAAAAGGGGAGAAGAGCTTTATTACTATAAAAAAGAGGATTCAACCTTAGAGATTGAATTTATCTTAGAACGGGATTGTAAGCTTGTGCCTGTAGAAGTGAAAGCCAGGAAGGGCTCGACACGTTCATTAAATGAGCTGCTTAAAATGGATAATATCGAAAGAGGTTATAAGCTCACAGCACAAAATACCGGTGTTGTTGAGAAAAAGATTACTTTACCTTTGTACATGGCTGCAATTATATAATCTTGCTGAAGCTCTTTTTTTCAATATCCTCATAAAATATGCAGTAGTTGCATATTTTATCCTCATGAAATCTGCACCGATTGCATATTTCATGAGGATAGCTTAAAATAGAGTTAAATATAATATTCAGGACACTTAAAAATCTAATGTTAAAGTGTTTGATATTTGAGTATTGAAGTGGAGAAGCATAAATGTTATCAAATTTTACCCCGCAGGATATTTCCTGTGCATCCCATCTCACCAAGCTGACCTGGGGTGATGAGATGGCGCTGACGAATGATGGTTTGAAGAACGTTCTGTATGAGGCGATGGTGCGCTATTATTATCGCAGTAAGGCCTTTTCTTTAAAAATGACGGATGAAGACGGCATGCAGGGCTTTTTACTGGCGGCGCCTTTGAGTGAGCGTGATAATTCCCAGTCCTGGTTAAAGCAAAGCCTGCAGTATTTTGAGTGCGATGAGCAGGATCTTGTTTACGATTATTTGCGCTATTTGTCCTATAACGGGCAAAAGGTGCGTGCGTTGGCCAATCCGGAGGATTTACTGCTGTGCCTGTTTTTGAGTATGAAAAGCGGTGTTGGCAGCAAGCTGCTGCATAATGTGGAGGCGATTGCTAAGAAAAAAGGTGTCAAAAAGCTCTATTTATGGGCGGATGCTACCTGCGATTATGAATATTACCGTAAGCGTGGTTACAGCGAAGCAGCGCATTTTACGAATAATATTCTGCCGCAGTTGGGTGCGCAGGAAACGTGGATATACAGCAAGGAACTGAAGGAGTGACGATAAAAGCAGCCTGTTTTGGAGGCTATGCGTGACTGGGGCGAGGCGTATAAGAAAAGATTTTGATAGCTATAAGCAAAAACACCACCTGCAAACGCAAGTGGTGTTTTTCAATATGTGGGGAATAAGAGGAACATTTTTACAGACGGCTTACATGGCCGATGAAATAATGGCCCCAGGAAACGCGCGCCAATGCTTCCATGGTCAGCAGGCTGAGGCTGAGCATAATGATGAAGAGCAGCGGATAAAAGCAGAGCTGCTGCGGTGACATATGCAGCAGTGTAAGCAGCTCGCTGCCGACATACATATAAATGATGTGAATCAAGAATAAACCGAAGGAATAGTTGCCAAGATACATCATAAAGCGCTTGCTGAGGCTGTCTTGTGATTCCAAAGTACAGGCGTAACGGAAGAGCATAGCGATGATGATGCTGTACAAAAACAGGTTGAGCGGGAAGCAGACAAATTCCAGCAGCGGCAGGATATGCAGGTAGTATTTAGCAAACCAGCAGCCACCGATTAAAATCAGATTCAGGATGAAGCCTGTCATCAAAAGAACGTGATGGGTATCAATCCAGCGCAGCATTTTTTTATGGTAGATATAGGCCAGCATACCGAAGGAGAAGTAGGCGATATAACGCAGAAAGGTGGTAATCTCCAGCGTAAGGATGACTGCCTGATTACTGCAGCTGATATTGTTGCAGATTTTCCAGAACAGCTGCAGCAGGATTACCTGAATAATAAAGCGGTGCAGCCTGTGATGCAGGCGACAGCGGTTAAAATAACGCAATAGCAGCGGATAGATAGCATAAAAACCAAATAACGCCCGGAAAAAGGCCATGTGAACAGCGCTGCTGCCGGTGACAATAAGATAAGCTGCCTGCTTAAGCGTGAAGCTGGCGTTGCTGAAGAACCAGGCACCGCCCAGGTACAGCAACGAAAACAGCAAATACGGCGAAAGCACCGACAGGAACATTCTGCGGAAGAAGGACCACTTGTAATAATCGGCATGGCGGTTATGGCTGATGAACATATATCCCGAAACAAACATTACCAGGGGTACGGCAAAGAGGGAAATAATATCCAGCAGCATTTCGGAAATAGTGACCCACGATTCCGCGTGAGCGTGGCTGAAGTACCATGTGGTGTGCATCAGCATGACACCCAGCACTACGAAGCCGCGTAACAATAGGGGGAAGCTCATAGTTTTATACATCTTCTTTCTCTCTAGTAGAGTTATTGTACTACTTTAAATTTTATAGTCAAATAGCGATTAAGCATTTACATTATAACCAAATGGAATATAAAAGATTGATAAGCTATGACAGATAACATATAAGCATTAATATTATTACTTCTGTACAGGTTGACGCTTGACAAAGACAGCGGCAACGCAGATAATTTGAATAGAATATATAATAGATTGAGGAGGATACTGAAATGGAAAAACAGGAATGGCAAGGTTATGTACAGAAGGTAGCAAGCTGTGATTACCCGATACCGTTGAATCTGATAAACGATTATGATGATTGGAAATGCCGCAGCAACGTAGGACGTATGCTGATGATTTTGAAGGATATCGAGGGAGCTATGGCGGTGCTGGCAACCGTAAAGGATGTGCAGCCGGATATGGAGGATGCACCGGAGTTCGGACTCAGTGAGGCGGAGCATAAGGTGCTGTGCCTGCGTGATATTGCAGAAATCGTCTGGCGCTTGACCGGTACCGGTGATGCACCGATTATTTATTTGAATGAAGCCTACAGACTGTGCCGTGAGTATAAGAAGGTTTTCCGCAGTGCAGATCGTGGCGCTATCTGGGCGCGCAGACTGGAGCTGCAGCGTTCCTGCGGCGCCGAGGATGCTGCATTGAGCGAGGCGAGAGCAATGCTGGAGGCGGAAAAGGCTGTGGAAGGTGTTAATCCGTACCGTTTTCACGCACTGAAGTTTATTGCGGAAAGCATGGCGGAGCAGGGCGATTATGCTAAGGCTGCGCTGCTTTTGGCAGATGCCTACAAATCCTTCCCTGTGAACGAGGCTGCCAAGAAGGCTCTTGCCGAGGCAGAGGCGGCAGCAGATGCCAAGGAAAGATATGCTATGTATCATCACTGCACTACGATTCAGTACCAGCCGTGGGAGAAGGATAATGTGCCGACGCTGGAGGATGTACGCCGCCTGCAGGAGCTCAATTTTGCCCGTCGCGAGGCAGCGAAGGCTGCCGGCGAGGAGCCGGATGAAAAGGGTTCTTTTCAAAGTTTAATTAAGTAATTAAAACGAGCGATTAAAAGATTTTGTACGCACTTTTCACGAATCTGTTACAATTAGTAGCAGGTAATAAAAATGTGAGAAGGGATGTACTAATATGAATAAAAACTTTTTAGCTTTAAGCTTAGCTGCAGCACTGTTGGCACCCCAGGTAGCAGGCGCTGAAGGCTTTGCTATTAACGAATGGTCTGCTGAAGGCGTTGCTATGGGTGGTGCGCGTATGTTTGCTGAGGACGATGCTGCAAACGTGGCTTACAACCCTGCTTCTATCACCAAAGTAAAGGGTGAGGTAATGAAGAGCAGCTACACTTATCTGAGCCCGCACGGCAACTATAAGCTGTATGATGGTGCAGGCAAAGAAATTGAGGACGGCAAAAACGTTGTTCATGCCGGTTGGGCAGTAGGCAGCTACTACGTAAGGCAGATTAATGATAAAGAATGGTTCGGCATCGGCGCTTTCCCGCGCTTTGCCATGGTATCCGAGTTTGAGCGTGCCAGCAAGGCATCTACTAATGCATTTTTCTCTAAACTGAACGGTGTCAGCGTTACTCCGACCTATGCGCACAAGTTTGACAAAAAATGGAGCGCAGCAGTTGGTGCGGAAATTAACTATGTTGGTCTGGAGCTGCAGAAAAACCTGCAGATGAAAATGCCTGTAGAAACACCTGTGGGAACCAAGATTGCTACTATCGACGGCACTACTCAGATTGAAGGCGAAAGCTATGCTTTGGGCTGGAATGCTGCTGCCAACTATGCCTTTGATGATAAAAACGAAATCGGTGTAGTATATCGCAGCCGTATTAAGCATTCTTTAGAAGCAGATTTAAAAGGTTATGGAACAAAAAGTCCTGCAAGTCCCTTAGGTGGTAGCAATGATGTTTTTGGCAATGCTTATGGCGTGGTAACTCTGCCGGACAGCTGGGATATCGGTTATAACCATAAATTTGACAAGAAAACCCGTCTGGAATTGAAAGCTACTCGTACCAACTGGAGTACCTATGATGCTTTGAATGTTTATTTTGATAAATCTATTGTAGGTATTCCCGGTATAGCGGAAAGCTCTCCTTCTGCTAAAAACTGGTCTGACGGCTGGCGTTATGCTATCGGCTTAGAGCACAACCTGAGCGATAAGTATGCTGTTATGGCTGGCTTTGCTTTCGACGAGTCCTCTATTCCTTATAATGGCGGTGACTTCATTGTACCGACCGGTCTGCGCCGTACCTATTCCATCGGTGCCCGCTACAACGATAAGAAACAGACCGTTGCTGTTGCTTTGGGCTGGATGGATGTCGGCAACCTGGATTTTGCCGGTCATGCTACCGATGCTTATAAGAGCGCTCATGCTTATGACAGCTTCACCAAGATTGCTTCTATTTCCTACCAACGTAAATTCTAATTTTATATTTTGCTTTTACCGGAGCTGCTGCACGAAAAAGTGCGGCAGCTCTTTTAATATGTTTGCCGTTTGTGCTACAATAGGCTTAACAAGGTTATTGGTGAAAGGAGAAATGTAAAATGAAATGTGATTGCGCTAATTGTCCTACACATGCCTGCTACACCAAGGGTGTTAACTGCACAGGCGTGCCTCTGGAGGCTGTCAAGGAAGCCTATAACGAGGAAGAATTGAAACTCATGCAGGCTGCTGCCTACGTTGAAGGCACGTTCTACAGCAATATCTGCCGTCTGCAGGAAACCGCGGAGTTTGCCAAAGCTATGGGCTACAAAAAGCTGGGCATGTCCTTCTGCATCGGTCTGAATGCGGAAGCACGCTATATTGCCAAATATTTTAAGCAGCAGGGCTTTGAGTTTTACAGCGTATGCTGCAAAAACTGCAGCTTACCCAAAAAAGAGCTGGGACTGAAGCAGGTTAAGCCGGAGCTGGAGCATGAAGCAATGTGCAATCCTAAATTCCAGGCTAAGTTTTTGGCAGAAAAGGGCGTTGAGCTGTACATTTCCTGCGGCCTATGCGTTGGACACGATGCTATTTTCAATATGAATGCCGAAGGACCGGTAACGAATCTGGTAGTTAAGGACCGTCTGCTGGCCCACAATCCTTTGGGCGCTATTTATTCCCGCTACTGGAAGCGTAAGCTGGGAATTATGGACGACGGCGAGGTGTAAAATAGATTGATTTTTACAGGGAGAATCTCGGAGAACAATTAAATTTTTCTCTTGGATTACTCCCTGCTAACTTCTTTGTAATTTTCTCGTTAATTGGTGAAAAAATACTCCCTTCCCCGTTGCTTTTTTGTTGCAATTTGATACAATATAATTTACGGAAGGAAGGTACACTAAATGATATTTGATACACATATGCACTGTGATTATTCCTGCGACAGCGAAATGAAATTTGCTGATGCCATCGGCGCAGCCGCTGAGCAGGGGATTGGTATAACGGTTACAGAGCATTGGGATTATGATTATCCGACTAATCCGGAAGCATTTATCTTTGATATAGACGAATATTTTGCGCGTCTGCAGCCGCTGAGCAGCGACAAGGTGCTGATAGGCATTGAAATCGGCATGCAGACACATACTGCAGCTGAGGATAAAAAGGTGGCACAGGCTTATCCGTTTGACTATGTGCTGGCCTCTATCCATTGCATCGGCGGACGTGATTTATACGAGCAGACCTGCTACAAGGGACGCACACGTCAGCAGATTGTAGAAGAATTTTTGCATGATGCGATTACCTGCCTGGAACAGGAGCGAGATTTTGATGCGTTTGCGCATATTGACTATATCTGCCGTTATTGGCCGTATAAGGGAGCGGAGCGTGAGCTGCGTCTGCAGGATGCACCGGAATTATTCGATAAGCTGTTTTTACTTTTGATTGAGCAGAATAAGCCTATTGAAATCAATACCCGCCGCCTGGATGATGCTGCTGCGGTAGCAGGCTTGCTGCCGTTGTATAAGCGTTACCGTGAGCTTGGCGGCAAATACTGCACTCTTGGCAGTGACGCCCATTATAAGGATCATGTGGGGCGCAGATTGCAGGAGGCGCTGGCGTTGGCAGCGCAGGCAGAACTGACACCTGTTTATTTTAAAGCGAGAAGGATGCAGATTATGGAGGGGTTAAAATGAAATGCGTGCGTTTTGAGGATTTGCGGACAGGCAACAAGCGTATAGGCTTTATTGACGGCGATGTTATCCGTTGCGTATATGGTTCTCTGGAAACATATTGGCAGATAACGGATGAAACCTTTGCTATGCGTGATGTACGCTTGCTGGCACCCTGCGTACCGAAGCAGATTATCTGCGTCAGCTTTAATTACCAGAAGCATGCGGCAGAATTCGGTGTAGAAATTCCGCGCGAGCCGAGTATTTTTTCTAAGGCTGCGCATACCGTTGTCGGTACAGGTGCGGATATCATCTGGCCGAAGCAGGTGCAGGAGCTGGCCTTTGGCGCGGAGCTGGGCATTGTTGTGAAAAAGAGGATGAAGAATGTTAAGGCAGAGGATGTGCCTAAATATATTTTGGGCTATACCTGTGCTAATGATGTTACGGCCCGCGACCTGCAGCGCAAGGAGCGCCAGTGGCTGCGCTGTAAATCCTTTGACACCTTCTGTCCCTTGGGACCGTGGCTGGAAACAGAGCTGGATCCCAGTGATTTATCCATCCGCTCTTATGTCAACGGTGTGCTTAAGCAGGATGCACGCACGAGCAATATGATTTATAATCCTTACGAAATCTTGAGCTACATTTCCCAAAGCTTTACGCTGGACGCCGGCGACCTGATTTTGACAGGTACTCCGGTTGGTGCAGGGCTCTTGAATGAGGGTGATGAAATCACCGTAGAAATTGAGGGCATTGGCAAAATTACCAACAGAGTAGTTATGGAATAAGATTTTACAAGACGTGTGTTGCAGCACGTCTTGTATTTTTTTCCTGATTGTGTTATATTTTGACTGATAAGTCAGTGATATATATTGTAATACCGGACTGATACTGCTGCTTGGGAGAAAGCAGCTAAAGGAGGTTCTTTTTTTATGCTTCAGAATATGACGAAAGGCGCACCATTAAAGCTGATTATTCCCTTTATGGTACCGCTTCTGATAGGCAATGTTTTTCAGCAGCTGTATAATATTGCCGATATTATTATTGTCGGGCGGACGATTGGCGTGAATGCTTTGGCTGCTGTTGGCGCGGTGTCGCCGCTGTTTATGCTCACGATGGTGCTGACGATTGGTCTCAGCAACGGCTTTACCGTTGTTACAGGCCAGCGCTACGGTGCGCAGGATATGCAGGGAATGCGCCGCAGTATTGCTACCTGCGTTGTGTTGAGCTTGTTTTTTGTTTTGCTCATTATGGGGATTATGCATTTGGTTATCGACCCGATGCTGGTGATGATGAATATTCCGCCGGAGCTGATGGAGGATGCTTATGCCTATGTAATGATTATTGTCGACGGCTTGCTGGCGATGATGGCCTATAATCTTTTGTCCGGTATTATGCGTTCCCTGGGGGACAGCAAAACGCCGCTGTACTTTCTCATTATTTCTTCGATAGTGAATATTATTCTGGCGCTTGTTTTCATCATCAGCTTTGGCTGGGGTGTACCGGGAAGTGCGTTTGCCTTGGTTATTGCTCAGGCTTTTTCCGCAGTGCTGTGCGTAATTTACATTTACAAGCGTTTTCCGCAGCTGCATATTCATCGCAGTGATTTCAATTTAGACTGGCCGGAGCTGTGGGCGCATCTGCGTATGGGCTTGCCGATGGCAGTGCAGTTTTCGGTTTTGGGCTTGGGCATTATTATACTGCAGTCAGTCTGCAATAAATTCGGCAGTGACCAGATTGCCGGCTTTACTACGGCGATGCGCGTAGAGCAGCTGGCGCTGCAGCCGATGATTTCCTTCGGTATTGCTATGGCTGTATTTACGGCGCAGAATTTCGGCGCTCGCCGCTTTGACCGCATCCGCGATGCGGTGCGCCGCTGCTCGCTGCTGACGCTGGCTTTCAGTCTGTTTGCTGCGGTTGTGGTATTTGCTTTCGGCGAAGAGGTTATCGGTATCTTTCTTGATAATCCATCACCGACAGTTATGGAGTCCGCACATCTTTACATTCTGTATACTGTGCCTGTTTACTTCTTCCTCAGCCAGATTTTTATTTATCGTAACGCCTGTCAGGGCATGGGTGTCAGCATGATTCCTATGCTTTCGGGTGTGGTTGAACTGATAATGCGTTCTATCGCGGCAATATATCTCAGTGTGCCCTTTGGCTATGAGGGCATCTGTATGGCGGAGCCGATTGCCTGGATCAGCTGTGCGGTCTTCGTTTTTGCAGCCTACCATTATTTTGTGCGTCTGCTGGAAAAGCAATATACACCTGTTGACTGAAAATAGTTAGCAGAAAAATATTCCGCTGAACTGCATTGTAATTACGTGCCTGAAATACTTTTATTATGAGAATTAAGCTCGACAAAAATTCCTGCGCAGGTTACAATTAAAGTACAGAGAATACATTTAAGGATGGTGAATGCTATGAAAAAAATCTTGCTGTTACTGTCGATGCTGATGTTTATTTTTACTGCTACCGTATCGGCGGCTAGCGCTGTTTTTTTGAAAAACCAATGGTATGAACCCAGCGAAGGAACAGCAGAGTATGTCAGAGTATTTACAACGGATAATCCCGATTATTATCGCTATATCAATGACAGATTTGCCTTTGCGATTAATCTCCCGGCAAACTTCAATCAGGCCTTCGAGAGCACTAATGGCGACGGCTGTATCTTTAAAGATGAATACGGTTCCAGCTTTACTGTCAGCGGCGGTCATAATATGGGTATGACGCTGGCGGATGAATATAATATGGATATCCAAAATCATCCGTCTGCTGCCTATAAGGCTAAAGGTGATGACTGGTATGTTATTTCCTATCTGGAAAATGACAGGGTTTACTACAAAAAGTGCTTTATCAACGGTGATTATTGGAATACCTGGTATTTTGATTATCCTTCCTGGCTGGCAGACAGCTATAATAATAAATGCGCTGCTATCGAGCCTACATTTACACCCGGTTGGCAATCCGGCAGAGCTGTTTACTGATAAGCTGAACGCGTAACGAAAGTTACGCGTTTTTTCTTTATTTATCACGCCTTGTGTGATAAAATTAATATATTATGGGTTAGTATGTACTGCACCTGCTGACCACCGTTAAATGATAGGAGGCGGAGCTGTGACAGCAGAGCAAAATAATATATATGGAACACTTTATTTATGCGCTACGCCTATCGGTAATCTTGAGGATATGACACCGCGCGCTTTGCGGATGCTGCAGGAAGCGGATTTGATTGCGGCGGAGGATACACGTCATACGCTGCAGCTTTTAAATCACTTCAACATCAAAGGACGCCTGGTGCGTTATGATGAGCATAGCAAGGATAAGCAGGGAGAATATCTTTTAGGCCAGCTGCTGGAGGGCAAAAATGTTGCTCTTGTAAGCGATGCAGGCTTTCCGGGAATTGCTGACCCTGGTGAAGCTTTGGCGCATGATGCGATTGCTCATGGTATCAGAGTGGTGCCTGTACCAGGTGCCAACGCTGCTTTATGTGCTTTGATTGCCAGCGGTCTGCCGACGTATCCGTTTTTCTTCGGCGGTTTTTTACCAAAGAGTAAGCGCAACAGACGCGAGCAGCTGGAGCAATGGCAGCATATTCCTGCGACGATTATTCTTTACGAAGCACCGCACAGGATTGTGGAGGTGCTGAAGGATATTCTGAATGCCTGGGGTGACCGTCCTTTGGCGGCGGCACGCGAGCTGACGAAGCTGCATGAGGAATTCTACCGTGGCACGGTCAGCGGCTGTTTGGAATGGCTGGAGGCCAATTCACCGCGCGGAGAGTTCTGCCTGGTGCTTGGCGCTGGCGACGGAGCTGTTGCTGCAGCCGAGGAAGAGCTGGAGCCTCTTGACGAGGTGCGCAAGCTGATGGCTGAAGGCGTAGATAAAAAGGCTGCCTTGGCGCAGGTAGCAAAAAAACGTAAAATCCCCAAACGGGAGCTATATAATCAACTAATTTCTGAAGGAGATGGGTCTGACAATGACTAAACCGAGTTATTATATTACAACACCAATTTATTATCCGAGTGACAATCTGCATATAGGCCATGCCTATTGCACAACTATCGCTGACAGCCTGGCACGCTTCCATCGTCTGAAGGGTGAAGATGTATTCTTCCTGACCGGCAGTGACGAGCACGGTTTGAAAATCCAACGTAAGGCTAAGGAAAAAGGCGTAACCCCGATTCAGTATGTAGATGCGATTATTGCTAACTTTAAGCTGCTGTGGAAAGAGCTGAATATCTCCAACAATGACTTTATCCGCACCAGTCAGGAGCGCCATCACAAGGTAGTTCAGGATGCACTGCAAAAAATTTATGAGCAGGGCGATATATACAAGAAAAACTACAAGGGCCTGTACTGCGTACCCTGCGAATCCTACTGGCTGGAGCGTCAGCTGGATGAAAACCACTGCTGCCCCGACTGCCATCGTCCGGTAGAGGAGATGGAAGAGGAGAGCTACTTCTTTAAAATGAGCAAATACCAGGATTGGTGGCTGCAATTCATCGAAGAGCATCCGGACTTTATCCAACCGGCAAGCCGCCGCAACGAAATGATCAATTTCGTTAAGCAAGGTCTGGAGGATTTGTGCATTACCCGTACCACCTTTGACTGGGGCATTCCTGTTCCGTTTGACAAAAAACATGTTGTTTATGTATGGTTCGACGCTCTGCTGAACTATCTGACCGGTATTAAATACGGCACCGATGATGCCTTCTTCCACAAATACTGGCCGGCAAGCCTGCATCTGGTAGGCAAGGAAATCGTGCGCTTCCACACCATTATCTGGCCGATTATGCTGCACGCTATGGGCCTGGAAATGCCGCAAGAGGTTTACGGTCATGGCTGGCTCGTAGTTGACGGCGATAAAATGTCCAAATCCAAGGGCAACGTTATCGACCCGCTGGGCCTGATTGATGAATTCGGCGCTGATGCTATCCGTTACTTCCTGCTGCGCGAAATCAACCTGGGCAGCGACGGCAACTTCTCCCGTGATGCACTGATTACCCGTGTAAATGCAGATTTGGCTAACGACCTGGGCAACCTGCTGCACAGAACCGTAAGCATGATTGAAAAATATCATGGCGGAATTGTTGCTGATACCGGTGCTACCGAGCCGATTGATGATGAGCTGAAGGCTCTCGTTAAAGAAACCGTAGCTAACTATGTTAAGGCCATGGACAACATGGAAATCAACACTGCAATTAAAGGCGTATGGGCTTTAATCAGCCGCGCCAACAAATATATCGACGAAACCGCTCCGTGGATTCTGGCTAAGGACGAGGCTAAGGCTGACCGTCTGAAGACTGTTATGTATAACCTGGCTGAAACCCTGCGTATCGTAGCTATTTTAATCAGCCCGTACATTCCGACCACCAGCCCGAAGATTTACACCCAGCTTGGCCTGGCTGTGCCTGAGCAGTTCCTGTTGGCTGACGCTGAGTGGGGCGGCCTGGCAAACGGCACCAAGGTTTGCAAGGGCGAGCCTCTGTATCCGCGTATCGAGGTTACCGAAGACGGTGCAACTATCATCGGCGGCAAACGTTATGAGCATAAGGCTGCAGCTCCCGCACCTGCTCCGGCAGAAGAAGCAAAGCCTGCTATGGAGCCGATTAAACCGGAAATCGCTTTCCCTGACTTCGAGAAGATTGACCTGCGCGTAGGCAAGGTTCTGGAAGCGGAAAAGGTTAAGAAATCCAAAAAGCTGCTCAAGCTGCAGGTAGAAATCGGTGATGAGGTACGCACTATTGTCAGCGGTATCTCCCAATACTATGAGCCTGAACAGATGGTAGGCAAAAACGTTGTTGTTGTAGCAAACCTGGCACCGGCTAAGCTGATGGGTATCGAATCCTTCGGCATGCTGCTGTGTGCTTCCGACGGACAGGGCAATCTTGCTCTTGTCGACCCGCAAAATCTTGCTTCCGGCAGTCGTGTAAAATAAAAAAGTGCTTGACGCACTCTGAGATTTAGAGCAGTCACTCTGATACGTTTTGGCGGATGAGGAGTGCCTGCTCTTCGTCTATTAACATATTGTCTTTTGGTTTGGAAGGGGGACTTATCAGTGTCCGAAAAGCTATTTTCACGCTTGTTCTGGCGCCCGTATCTTTGTATAGGCATTAGCATGGTTTTAGTGTTGATCAGCAGCATGGTGCCCTATATCCTGCCGCATGCATGGCTGGGAGAGCATTATCCCGGTTACGATTTCTACATGTTTAAGGGTATGGCCTGGACGCTGAAGTTGGCGCTGCTGATTTATCTGTATGGCATCGTCTGCATTTTTACGAAGAATTATTTCCCTAAGCTGAGCAGCCTGTGTACCGAGGAGGTGCGCGCGGTGATTACCGGCTACAAGAGCAGCTGGAGCCGCGGCAAGCAGCTGTGTCCTGTTTTTACCTATAAAGTCGGTGATAAGGAATACAGCGAGGCTTTGAATGAAGCCAAGGGAACGAAGGAAAAAAGCGGCGATGTGCTGGAGCGTGGCTTTACGCTGAAGCTGCCGCGTAAAATTATTTATAACCCGCAAAACCCCAAGGAATTTTATCTGCCGGGCTGCGAATATTATTCGCGTAAGGCGGCGGTTTTCCGTTATATTTTGTTCAGCATGCTGCTGTTTTTGCAGCTGTATCTGAACTTTTTTGTGAATGTGAGGTAGATTATGAGCAGAACAGGCTTATGGGATTCGCATGCCCATTTAGATGATGAAGCGTTTAATGAGGACAGAGAGCAGCTGATTGCACAGTTGGAGCAGGATATGGACGGCATCGTCAATCCCGGCTGTGATGCTGCCAGCAGTGCTGTTGCGGTGGAGCTGGCAGAAAAATATCCGTTTATATATGCGGCGGTAGGCTGGCATCCCGAGAATTTAAAGGGCATTCCTGCCGATTATCTGCAGCAGCTGGCAGAGTGGGCGCAGCATCCGAAGGTAGTAGCAATCGGTGAAATCGGTCTGGATTATTACTGGAAGGAAAACGAGCCGAAGGAAGTACAGAAGCGTATTTTCTTAGAGCAGATTGACCTGGCTAAGCAGTTTGATTTGCCGGTGATTATTCATGACAGAGATGCGCACGGCGATATGCTGGAATTGTTCCAGAAGGAAGTACACGGCGTACAGGCAGTGTTCCACTGCTTCAGCGGCTCGCTGGAGATGGCGAAGGAGCTGGCTAAGCGTGGCTATTACTTTGGCTTTGGCGGTACGTCTACCTATAAGAATGCGCAGAAGGTGCGCGATGTTATGCAGTATATTCCCAAGGAGCTGCTGCTGTTTGAAACCGACAGCCCTTATCTGACGCCGGTGCCTTTCCGCGGCAAGCGTAATAATCCGGGCTATACTGAATACACGGCACGTAATGCGGCGCAGGTTCTGGGAATGGAATTTGAAGAGCTGGCGGCAATTGCTACGGCAAATACCAAAAGATTATTTAAAAAGATAAAATAAGCATAAAGTTGCTTTCAACAAAAATCAGAGAGGTCTTGTGATGTACAGTCCTCTCCTTTTTTGTGCCCAAGCATGCGTTTAAAGAATAAATTTACGCTGTTAGCAGCTGAAATGCTATATCTGCAGTGCTAAATATGTTAAAATATAATGATGTACTAAATTAGTTTAGCTTTGCCGGAGGGAGCAAACAATGAAAAATAAAATTAGCATGCCTTTAATAGAGGCGATGCTGCAATATAAAAGTGAGGACGTCTATCCTCTGCATACTCCCGGACATAAGGGAGGACGCGGCATGCAGCGCTTGCTGCGTCAGGAGCTGGGTGCCAGCGTGCAAATGGACGTGTCGCTGATGAGCGAGCTGGACGATATCCACGAGCCGGAAACCTATATTAAGGAGGCGCAGGAGCTGGCGGCGCGAACCTATGGCAGTGATGCCTGCTTTTGGGCAGTCAACGGCACAAGTCAGGCAATTCATGCTATGCTGCTGACGGCGCTGAACCCTGGCGAAAAGCTGCTGTTGCCGCGCAATGCGCACCGCAGTGTCGCCGGCGGACTTGTTTTGGGTGGTATAGAGGCAGTGTATCTGCAGCCGGAGTATCAGCCGGAATTCGGCATTCAGATGCAGGTCACGATGCAGCAGATAGAGGCGGCGCTGGCGCAGGACAGCAAAATTAAAGCGGTGCTGCTGACAAGCCCTAATTATTACGGTGTGGCGGCAGATGTGCGGGCGATTGCCGATTGCTGCCATGCGCATAATGCAGTATTGCTGGTAGATGAGGCGCACGGACCGCATCTGGGCTTCAGTGAGCTTTTGCCGCCGTCCGCTCTGCAGTGCGGCGCTGATGCCTGCGCTCAGAGTACGCATAAAATTTTGGGCGCGATGACGCAGTGCAGCATGCTGCATGTGCAGGGAGCACGCCTTGATTTGCAGCGTGCGGCTGATGTAATGAGCGTTTTGACAACGACGAGTCCCAACTATCTGCTGATGGCATCGCTGGATGCCGCCAGAGCGCAGGTGCAGGCCTACGGCGGCGAGATGGCAGCGGCGGCTGTGCAGGCTGCAGCCAAGCTGCGCAGACTGTGTGCCGCCTATAGCGGTTTGCGTGTAATGGAAGCAGCAGATTGCGGGGGACTGCAGCTGGACAGCACGAAGGTGACAGTTAATTTTGCAGCCTGGGGCTATACCGGTGTAGAGGTCGGGGAGCTTTTCCGTGAGGCAAGAGTTGCTGTGGAGTTGGTAGATGCCTATAATGTGCTCTTTCTGGTGACCTATGCCGATGTTACTACGGATTATGATGAGGCATTGGCAAGAATTGCCGCCGTACTGGATAAAATGCAGGCGCAGAAGCGTGCGCCTCTGCAGCTGGCAGCGGCAGCGCAGGTGCCGCAGACGCAGGCAGTCTTGCCTTTGCGTGATGTGTTTTATCGTGCGAAAAGGGCGGTGCCGTTGGCGCAGGCTGCAGGCAAAATCTGCGGCGAGCAGGTGAGCTTTTATCCGCCGGGAATACCGGTGCTGCTGCCGGGCGAGCTGGTAACGGAAGAAATTATTGCCTACTGCCGCGCGCAGAAGGAGCTGGGACTGCCGGTAAGCGGACCTGCAGACAGCAGCCTGCAAACGATACGTGTTGTTGCGGATTGAGGTAAAAAGATGCGAGGATTATTTATTACATTCGAAGGAATAGACGGAGCGGGTAAAACTACCCAGCAGCATTTGGCAGCGCAGGCTTTGCGCGAGCAGGGCTATGATGTACTGGAAAGCCGCGAGCCGGGCGGTACACAGCTGGCAGAAAAAGTGCGTGCTTTGGTGCTGGACCCGGAGCTGCCGCTGACAACGGCAACGCAGACGCTGCTGTATCTGGCAGCGCGCAGCGAGCATGTAGATAAGCTGCTGCGTCCGGCGCTGGAAGCAGGTAAGATTATTATCTGTGACCGCTTCAATGATTCAACGCTGGTTTATCAGGGACTGGCGCAGGGTAAAGCTCCGGAGGAGATTGCACAGCTGCGCCGGCTGGGAGCTTTTGCAACCGGTGGCTTGGAGCCTGATTTGACGCTTGTTTTCGATGCCGACCCGGCAGAATTATTGGCGCGTCGTCAGCAACGCGGTGTGCAGGACCGTTATGAGCAGCAGGGACTGGAATTTCAGCAGCGCCTGCGTGCAGGCTTTCTGCAGCTTGCCGAGGCTGAGCTGCAGCGCCTGCAGGTGATTGATGCCTTAGGCACGCAGCAGGAGGTTACGGCTAAGGTGCTGCAGGCCATCGGCAGAGTAATCAGCGGAGAGAAATAAAATGTGGGAGCATATTATCGGCCACACGGAACAGAAAAAATTTCTGCAGAACTATCTGCAAGCCAAGGAGCGTCCGCATGCGCTGCTGTTCAGCGGTGCTGCCGGCTTGGGCAAGCGCACGCTGGCTCTGGAATTTGCTAAGGCACTGCTGTGCTTTCAGCATAACGGAACAGATGGCTGTGAGGCCTGCAGGCTGATGAATCTGCAGGATGGCAATCTGAGCCATCCGGATTTCGTGCTGGTGCAGCACGAATGGGATGACAAAAAGGATCGTTTAAGAGATACGATTATTATCGACCAGATTAGGGATCTGACGGCTAAAACGGCGCTGGCACCGGTGATGTCACCGACGCGTGTGTGCATTGTTGAGGATGCGGATACCATGGTTCCCGCCGCAGCCAATGCTTTTTTGAAGCTGCTGGAGGAGCCTCCGGCCGGCTGGGTGATTATTTTGCTGGCGGCTAATGTCAACAAGCTGCTGCCGACTATTATGTCGCGTGTGGTACAGCTGCGCTTTCAGCCAATCGAGCCGCAGCTGGTGGAGCGGGAGCTGCAGGCAAGGCAGATAGAGCCTGCCAAGGCCGCAGTATTGGCCCGTATCAGCGAAGGCTCCATCGGGCTGGCGCTGAATTTAGCTGCAGCCAAGGGACAGCTGGATGTATTTGAATGCCGTAAGCAGGCGGCAGCCTTTTTGGAAGCGTTGCCCTTGGCGATGCCGATGAATTATCTGGCCGGCCGCAGTTGGTTGGACAAAAAGGTGCAGCGCGAACAGGCGCTGCTGCTTGTACAGCTGTGGCAACTGCTGCTGCGCGATTTAATGATGTGCAAATTGCAGCTTTATGATAGAATATATAATATAGATTTACTGGATGAACTTAAAAGCCAGAGCAGCGGTTGGCAGCTGTCGGCGCTGAAGCAGGCTTTAGTGATTGTACAGGAAGCATATGACGCATTGGTGAGCAGTGTCGGCATGAAAACGGCATTGGAAACCATGGCGCTTAAAATAGATAAAATTTATAAGGAGTGATAATTTATGCCGACAGTAGTAGGCATTCGCTTTAAAAAAGCGTGCAAGATATATTATTTTGACCCGGCGGAAACAGGTGTAGTAAAGGGTGATTTTGCTATCGTGGAAACAGCGCGCGGTGTGGAATATGGTGAAGTTGTTATCGGACCGCGTGAGGTAGAAGACAAGCAGATTGTTTCCCCGCTCAAGCCGGTTATGCGTAAAGCAACAGCCGATGATGATATGAAGCTGGCAGAAAACAAAATCCGTGAAAAGGAAGCGTTCAATATCTGCCTGCGCAAAATCAAAAATCATGGCCTGCCGATGCGCCTGATTGACGTAGAGTTTACCTTTGATGTGAATAAGATTATTTTCTACTTCACCGCTGACGGACGCATTGACTTCCGTGAGCTGGTTAAGGACCTGGCAGCTGTTTTCCGTACCCGTATCGAGCTGCGCCAGATCGGTGTGCGCGATGAGGCTAAGATGCTGGGCGGTATCGGCAGCTGTGGCCGTCCTCTGTGCTGTGCAACCTTCTTAGGCGATTTTGAGCCTGTTTCTATCCGCATGGCCAAGGATCAGAGCCTGTCTTTGAACCCGACGAAGATTTCCGGCATCTGCGGTCGTCTGATGTGCTGCCTGAAGTATGAAAACCATATGTACTGCAAGCACGGCTGCAACGGCTGCGGTCGTCGCGAGCGTATTGAAATTCCCAAGATGGGCAGCAAGGTAGTGACTACTATGGGCGAAGGCAAGGTAGTGGGCATCAACCGCAAGGAGCGTACCGCTGCCGTACAGCTTTCTCCGGATAATACTATTCAGGTGGAGTGGGAAGAGCTTGTTGATGCTTCCCAGGCTGACAATGTCTGAGCAGGAAAACAGCCTGCGCTGTGACTATGTGCCGGGCTGCGGCTATAAAATATGGCAGGACGCCAAGGAATTCTGCTATACTACGGATGCCGTGTTTTTAGGCAACTTTCCGCATGTTGTGCGTAAGGCTAAGGTGTTGGAGCTGGGCTGCGGAACCGGTGCCATCAGTATGCTGCTGGAAAGCAGAGGCGCCGCAGAGGTGACTGCGCTGGACTGCAATCCGCAGGTAACAAAGCTGGTACGCCAAAGCGTTGCCGATAATTCCCTGCAGGATAAGTTTACTGTCATAGATGGTGATTTGCGTAATTACAAGCAGCTGCTGCAGCCTGAAAGCATGGATTTGGTGGCTGCCAATCCGCCCTACCGCAACAGCGGCAACGTGCGCCAGGTAGGCACTGCTGCCTGCCACGAGGTTACCTCGACGCTGGAGGATTTTTTCCGGGCGGCGGCCTTTGCTGTGCGCTATCGCGGACGCTTTGCTCTGGTGCAGCTGCCGGAGCGCTTTGCCGAAAGCATGCAGCTGGCACTGAAGTATGGCCTGCAGCCGAAGCGTCTGCAATGGGTGCATTCCAAAATTGATAAGCCTGCCTGGATTTTCCTGATGGAAATGCAGAAGGGCGGCAGCTACGGTTTGGATGTTCTGCCACCATTGATTATGTATAATCAGGACGGAAGCTATACGGAGCAGGTGAAAAAATTCTATGAGCCTGCTGTTAAATAATCTCAATGGACGGGAAAATGTTAGAATATAAGTAGTCTATATGCTAACAAATTATACATTTTAGATACGCGAAAATGCTGTAAATGTCACGGATTTGACGCTTCCTGCTGTTTTATGTTAAAATAATTACCGGATTAAGGAGGTTTTTATGATTAAGCATATATGCAGATTACATTTAAATTGTTTATTATCTGCCGTTATCCTTATGCTGATGGTACCTTTCCTGACCGGTTTTGATATTTCACAGCAGGTGACGATTATTTGTGACGGCCAGACTAAGGAGCTGCGTACTAATGCAGTTAAGCCCGGCAAAATTTTGCAGGAGGCCGGCATTGTCCTGGAGAAGGGCGATGGCTGGAAGCTGCAGAATACTAAAAGGGTGCAGAACGGCAGTGTGATTGAGGTACTGCGCGGCAAGCCCTTTACTGTTATCCGTGGCAATGAAACGGTAGAATACAAAAGCTGCAAGCCGACTGTAGGCGAGGCGCTGAAGGATTTGGGCATCTCCTATAAAAAGGAGCGTGTTTATCCGGATGTGCATGAGCCGTTCAAGGAAGGCATGCAGGTTTACATTTTGAATGCCGATGAGGAGCTGCAATTCAGTGAAGCCAGTGTAGATATTCCGGTGAAGTATGAGGACGATTACAGTCTTAACTTCGGTACGGAAAAGATACACGTTGAAGGCAAGGCCGGTACAGCGAAGGTTGTTTCCAAAAAGGTGAAAAACGTTGACGGCAGTCATTCCGTGCAGGAGCTGACACGTCATGTGCTGATTGAGCCGGAAACAAAGGTTATCCGCAAGGGTATGGCGATGAGCGTCTATACTCCTGAGGGCTATAAACGCTATACGAAAAAAATCAGCGCGCATGCTTCTGCTTATGTAGCAACAGGCAACCGTACTTCTATCGGTCTGGTGCCGTATGAAGGTATTGTGGCTGTTGACCCGCGCTTCATTCCGTATTATACAAAAATGTATATTCCCGGTTATGGTATCGCTATGGCCGGTGATACCGGTGGCGATATGGTTCACCATAGAGTAGATTTGTTCTTTAGTGATTATCATCGTGCTATCCAGTGGGGCAGACGCGATGTGGATATTTATATTTTAGCTGATTAAGGTGGAATTTATCTGATGCTTAAGGAAGTGCTCGTAGTAGAAGGAAAAATGGATACGGTTGCAATCGGTAAGGCGCTGGAGGCCGACACTATCGAAACCGGCGGCTTTACGCTGGCACCATATACTCTGCGCCAGATAGAGGCCGCGTATAAAAAACGCGGGATAATTATCCTGACTGACCCTGACGGTGCAGGAGAACGCATTCGCCGCTTCCTGACGGAGCGCTTTCCGGAAGCAGGGCAGGCGTTTATTCCTAAGCGTCAGGCGACTGCCAACAATGATGTAGGCGTAGAACAGGCGCAGCCGGAGGCGATATTAGAAGCGCTGGCTAAGGTGCGTCACCACGAATATCGTCCGCAGCAGGAATTTACCATGCGTGATTTATTCCAAAACGACCTGAATGGCAGCGAGAGTGCTTCTGCGCGCCGTGATGCGCTGGGTGCCGAGCTTGGTATAGGCTATGGCAATGCCAAACGCTTTTTGGAACGCCTGAATCATTATGGCGTGAGCCGTGAAGAATTTACGGCTGCTTTAGAAAAATTGGAGAGTGAAGAGTGAATAAACCCGTTATTGCTTCTCCCCAGGTAACGAATCATATTCTGCACCGCTTTAAGCTGCGTGCCGATAAAAAGCTGGGGCAGAATTTCTTGATTGATGAAAATATCGTGCGCCGTATTGTGGAGGCGGCAGAGCTATCCCCGGCAGATAAGGTTCTGGAGGTAGGCCCGGGCATCGGTACGCTGACGCAGGGACTGGCAGAAAGCGGTGCCGATGTTGTGGCGGTAGAGCTGGATAAACGCCTGCTGCCGGTATTGGATGTTACGCTGGAGGGCTATGACAATGTACGCATCGTCAATGGCGATATCCTGCAGGTAAATATTATGGAAACGGTAGCAGCACCGGAATTCAAGGTGTGTGCTAACCTGCCGTATTATATTACTACGCCGATTATTTTTGCTCTGTTGGAAAAGCGTCTGCCCATGGAACGCTTAGTTGCTATGGTGCAGAAGGAGGTTGCCGAACGCATGGCTGCCAAACCGGGCAGCAGAGATTATGGTGCGCTTTCGGTAGCTATCCAGTATTACACCGAGCCGGAGATAGCGTTTATCGTACCTCCGACCTCATTTATTCCCGCACCGGCTGTTGATTCGGCAGTTATTGTGTGCAAGCGCCGCTCCGAGCCGCCGGTAAAGGTGTGCGACGAAGCATTGTTCTTCCGCGTTGTGAAGGCAGCCTTCTCCCTCAGACGTAAGATGCTCAGCAATTCGCTGAAGAATATGGGCATCAACTCCGAGCAGTGTGCGCAGTGGCTGCAACGCGCCGGCGTAGACGGCAAGCGCAGAGCGGAAACACTAAGCCTGGAGGATTTTGCGGCTTTGACCAATACCTTCAGTGCAGAAAAATAGAAAACGCTGAAAAGAAGTTACTTTACAAAACAGCAGAGAAAGTGTAATGTAGTTTACACTTTCTCTGCTGTTTTGGGCTTTAAAGAACCTATATTATTCCTGCCGTGCATCATTAATATTCCAATAAAGCATAGCTGATATAAAACTACTTGCCACATGCCCAAACGTTATAATTTGACCTCTTGAAAATTCTGACAGAATAGTTTATATTATAACTACAGGGAATAATAAATATTCCCTAAGGTTTGCGCGGCGCTTCACCTCCCACGATGAAAGCGAGGTAAGTATTATGGAAAAGTTATTAGCAAAAATGTATGAGCAGTCAGAAAGCAAAGCAGAAAAGAAGCAGTACCGGGTGCTGAACGCACTCAAGGCTGCAGCCTTCTTAAATCTTGCAGTTTTCTACTTCCTGTATAATATCAATGTAGCTCAAGGTGCTAATCCTGCTTGGGATTACGCCTGGTGGCAGCGGCTGACGCTGTGGAGCATTGTGGTTCTGTGCGGTATGACCTTCAGCCAGGGCAGCAATTACCTCAAATGGGGATTGGGCCTTTTGGGTGTAGGCACTGCGATTTCGCTTTGCACCTATATTTTTACACCGCAGCATCCAATTTATTTCGGCATCTTTACCTTCCTTGGTCTTGCATATCTGGTAGTACAGCCCATTCATTGGTGGCTGCAGAAGTCTCCCGGTTCCTGCGGTTGGCTGTTATCTGCAATAGCCTATGATTTGACCCGGCATCTTACCGATGGCGTGATCATCTGGCAAGGTAAGATAATTGGACATCTGCCGTCCTTCCTGTACGGTGACTGGAACGTATGGCTGGGGCTGCCCGGTGCAGATTTTGTCTCGCTGGAGTATGTGCCTTTCCTGCCTAACATCTTCTTATTCTTGTGCGGCCTCTACCTGTTCCAGTTTATGTCCGAACACGAAAAAGGACAAGCTTATCTGAAAAAGCTGAGCTAAGTAAAAAAGCCTTTCTTTAAAAGTCAATTTGCATAGAAATTCTCGTAGTTATACAGTTTGTCTGCATATGGTGTTATCCCTCTGCTTATTTCTTCTTAACCTTTAACACCCCATGCTTTTAGCCAATGTCCCAACAAAGCTAATGTCCCCGGACTCATAATTAACGAGAGAGAAAGAAGAAAATCCTCCGCAGCTGGCGAGCTGTCGGAGGATTTTTCTTTATGGCTGATTTAATTTAAAGCTGTCTAAGGAATAAATGGCCTGGGGCAGATAATTATCTGCCTGCAGCGCAGGCATTACGTACAGCAGCTGGTAGGTTTTACTGTTTTGCTTAGCTTCTGCAGTCAAAAGCAGCTTGTCGCCGTGATAATCATTGTGGGCACTCAGGCGGCAGGTCCAAATTAACTGATTGTCATGCTGCCATTGCCAGTATACCTTGGCATTTTCATAGACAGGCAGAGCTTCTGTTGCCTTAAAGCTGGCGGTATCAGCAGGGTCAAGCACGGTTGCGGCCAGCATCAGATTGTTGCCTGCAGTGCGCACCAACATAGCTCCTTCGGTTTGCGGCAGGTCTGCCAGCGGATTTTTACCGAAGGCCTTGGGCACAGCCATACTATAGCCGCCGGCTTCACTGCTGATGCTGACGAAATCGCTTGCCTGCGGTGTACGCATGAACTGCTTGGGCAGCGGCGGCTTGCCTACCAGATTCAGCTTTGGCTTAGGCTTGGGCTTATCTGCAGGCGGCACAGGCTCGTTGCTGATAACGGGCGGAGTGGCTGCAGCGTTTGCAGTTTCTGCTGCTGTTGCTTCGGGAGCTACGGCTTCTTCCTGCTTTGGCTCTGCCGGTACAGTCGGAGCAGTGCTTACGGCGTTATTATCTGCAACGGTTTCCTCTGCTTGGGAAGTGCCGATATTGCTTTCTGCTTCCGTCGGTTTAGCCGGTTTGGTGGGTATAGTGGAAACTACAGCTGACGTTTGCGCAGCATCATTTGGCAGCTCCTCGGCTACAGCTGCAAAGCTGCTGCCTGCAAGGCTGAGCAGCAGCGAGCAGATTAAGGCTGTGCGCCTCATAATTTATCGCAGACTTCGTTGATGGCTGCTTCGTCTACACGCATAGCGGCGATGGTTTTTTCCATCAGCTCGTCTAAAGGCCAGCCCAGAATATCGGCACCTTGTTTGATTACATCGCGGCTGCAGCCGGCAGCAAAATGTTTATCCTTAAATTTTTTCTTCAGGGATTTCAGCTCCATGTCCTGTACGCTTTTGGAGGGGCGCATCAGGGCGGCAGCACCGATTAAGCCGGAAAGCTCATCGATAGCGAAAAGTACCTTTTCCATCTGATGTTCCGGTTCGATGTTAGCGGCAGTCAGGCCCCAGCCATGGCTGGCAGTAGAGCGGATAATGCTTTCGTCTACGCCGTGCTCGCGCATCAGCTCCTGAGATTTAACGCAGTGTTCTTCGGGATACAGCTCAAAATCCAGGTCATGCAGCAGGCCTACGATGCCCCAGTATTCTTCCTGGTCTGCGTAGCCGAGCTCCTTGGCAAAGTAACGCATAATGCCTTCTACAGTCAGCGCATGACGCAGATGAAAGGATTCCTTGTTATATTGACGTAATAAATTCCAGGCTTCTTCTCTGTTCATATTGTTTTCCTCCTAATGCTTTGTTATTTTTCTATAAAATGCGGGTGTTTGGCTCGCTTTTAAACATTTTCAGCCTGCGGATGCTTGGCACGGTAATCGCTGATCATATCGTGCAGCGTAGTATGGTCAACTACGCCGTCAATGGCCTGCTGAATTTTTTTGTACAGACCGATGGTGATACAGGAATCAATTTGGTCACAGGGGGTTTTGCAGTCCAGACAGGATACGGGAGCCAGACTGCCTTCGACTGTACGCAGGATTTCACCGACAGTGTATTCATCCGGTGTGCGCGCCAGACGATAGCCTCCCTGAGCGCCGCGGGCGCTTTGGACAAAGCCTGCTTTACTCAGCTGATGGATAATCTGCTCTAAATATTTATCGGAAATATTTTGCCGTTGGGCAACTGTTTTTAATGGTATATAGCTACCGGTGTGGTTGATTGCTAAATCGAGCATCAATCGCAGGGCATAACGTCCCTTGGTAGAAATTTTCATTACGGTCACAACCTTTCTAATGACTATATTTTACTATGAAATTAGTAGGAATTCAATAATGATTATCATATCTGTGTTATACAGGCATAAATTAATGATTCTGCACACGGAATATGAAAATGCTAGTGCCATTTTATGGCTTTTGTGTTAAAATACCCTTATACAAATATTTTTGGAGGAAGTAAGATGGAAAAAAATAAATTAGATAAAACCTTTAAGCATTATCTGGGAATTTTTACCGAGGACAAGGAATTGGGCAAGATTCTGAACAAGGTATCTTTCCAGGAATTATTTAATCCTAAGTTCTTGCAGGAAAACAGCAAATTTACTTCTATGGATGATATGATCTGGCGCAGCGGCTTCGGTATTATGAACCTGATGGAAGTAGAAAATGTTAATCAGGATAAATGGAATGAGTATATTGCCAAAAATACCGAATGTGAAACCTGGCATGATTTTGGCAAGGTAGCAATGATTGACTGGATGAAAAACAAACTGGAAGAAGTAAAAAAATCCAAAAACTAAAATCTTCGTTGCCGGAGCTGAATGCTTCGGCAATTTTTGTCTTATGAGGGGAATGAACAATGGAAATAGTTTTACATGCATTAAATGGTGTGCTGACCATCATGCTGATGATTGCTGTCGGCTTTTATTTAGAGCGCAGGGGCTGGTTCAGCGAGGAGAGTGTGGCGCTCATTTCGCGGCTCGTGAATTATGTCTGTCTGCCTACATATATGCTGACCAATATTTTGGGGCAGTTTAAGCATGACCAGCTTATTACACTTTCGCATGGCTTGATTGTACCGATTATTTCGATGCTGGCGGGCTATTTTATCAGCAGACTGCTCGGACGTATGATAGGTGTTCCGCAGGAGCACAGAGGAATTTTTTCTATCTGCGTCAGCTTTTCCAACACAATTTTTATCGGACTGCCGTTAGGTATAGCCTTGTTCGGTGATGCAGGCGCTCCTTATATTATGATTTACTACATGGTGAACACAACGCTTTTCTGGACTATCGGCTTCCATGACCTGGCGAGCAGCAATGGCGTAACAATGCCGCTTTTCAGCCGCAAGACGCTGAAAAGTATTATGTCGCCGCCGCTGATGGGCTTTATGCTGGGCGTGGTGATGGTACTGCTGGAATGGAATCTGCCGGAGCCGGTGTTCAAGTCCTTTCATTATCTGGGCAGCATGACTACGCCGTTGGCGATGCTGTTCATCGGTATTGCCATGAGCAAAACCCGTTGGGAGGAGGTTGTCTTAGGCAAGGAGCTGGTAGTTGCTATGCTGGGACGCTATTTGATCTGTCCTTGGATAGTTTTCCTGATTTTGCCGTTTTTCCATCTGGAGCCGATGATGGAAAAGGTATTTGTGATTATGGCGGCGATGCCGGCAATGACTAATACTGCGATTGTGGCCAAAGGCTACGGCGGCGATTATAAGTATGCTGCCATGCTGACGGCGGTAAGCACGGTGCTGGCGGTCTTTGCAATACCGTTTTATATGTGGCTGGTACACTAAAAAAGATTTGCTGTTATAAATGTCGCTGTTTGTGATAAAATAAGCATAGAGTGGTTTAAAATATAAATGTTGCAAATGAGGAGGACTGAATTATGGAGTATAACAAGCTGTCTAATGAAATTATTGCCAAGCTGCAGGCCTTGGTTGGCGTGCAGAATGTAGTGACGGATGCAGGGCAGATGGAAATATATGCCCATGATGAAGTAACTGACCCGGCTTATCATCATATGCCGGAGGCTGTTGTCTTTGCGGAAAATACACAGCAGGTGGCAGCTGTGGTCAAGCTGGCGAATGAATATCACTTTCCGGTTGTGCCGCGTGGCGCAGGCACAGGTCTTGCCTGCGGTGCAGTGCCGATTTATGGCGGTGTAGTGCTTTCGCTCGAAAAGATGAATAAAATTATTGAAGTTAATGCCGATGCTATGTATGCAGTTGTAGAGCCGGGTGTGCGCACCTCTGACCTGCAGGCTGCGGCTGCAGCCAAGGGTGCCTTTTATGCGGGCGACCCCTGCAGCGGTGATTCCTGCTTTATCGGCGGCAATGTGGCAACCAACGCCGGCGGCAACCGTGCGGTTAAATACGGCACCACGCGTCATCAGGTATATGCCGTTGAGGTAGTAAATCCTACCGGCAAAATCGTGCAGCTGGGCGCACGTCTGCAAAAGCAGACTACGGGTTATTGCCTGGAGCAGCTGATAATAGGCAGTGAGGGTACCCTTGGTATCATCACGCAGATTACCGTGAAACTGCTGCCGCTGCCAAAGTATAGCATGGATTTGCTGGCAGTTTTTGAAGCGCCTGAGGATGCTATCGGCACGGTAAACAAGCTGATTATGGCCGGTATTATGCCTACCTGCGTAGAATACATGGATAATATTACTATCAAATCCGTAGAGCGTTATCTCGGTACAACGCTGCAGGGCAGTGACAAGGGCAATTATCTTATCGTAGAGGTGGAAGGCACCAGCGAGGATGACTTGGATGAAAAGGCTTGTACGATGGATGAAATCTGTTCGGAAAACGGTGCCGGCGATGTGCTGGTAGCGGAGCACGATAAAATCTGGCAGGCGCGCAAGGCCTTCGCCGAAGCAGTACGTGCGGAAAGCCTGATTGTCTGCAAGGAGGACGTTGTCTGCCCGGTAGACCATGAACCTGCGCTGTTGGCAGAAATTTTGCGCCTGGAGGAAAAATATCAGCTGGTAACACGCATTGCCAGCCATGCCGGTGATGGCAACATTCATTTGAATATCCTGAAGCAGGAGGCTGAGGATTATGCTGATTGGGATGCCAGAGTAAAGGCCAACCAGCAGGAGCTGTACCGTTTTATTTACGCGCATGGCGGTCGCTTGAGCGGTGAGCATGGCATTGGCTATAAACGCAAACAGCTGATGGAGGAATTCACTAATCCCGATGAGCTGGAAATGATGCGTGCGATTAAAAAAGCCCTGGATCCCAATAATATCCTGAATCCGGGCAAAATTTTCGATATAGAGTAGCATATATTAAGCAAAAGGGCATTGCCGAGAGGTGATGCCTTTTTTTGCTGCGTTGATTTTTATATATGACGCATAAACCATATTGATGTTTGGTGATATGTTCGCAAAGGACCAATTAACAGCAAACAGAAATTCATAAAAGTGTTGACAAAGTTCACGCAGAACACTATAATATAAGCAAACAGAGATTTATTAGGTGGTGATAGATATGAAAAAGTTTTTAAGTATTATCTGCTGTGCTTGTTTCCTTTATACCGGATATAGTGCTGTGTTTGCTGATGAACCTGTTTACAAGGAATACATGGTGACTGTTGCGGAGGGCGAAACACTGTGGGAAATTGCCGGTCGTCATACAGAAGCGCGTGAGGATGTGCGTGAGGTTATTTTCCGTATTGAACAGGCGAACAAGCTTAATTCCAAACATATTTATCCCGGTCAGGTTTTAAAAGTGCCTCTGCGCGTACATGATAACGGGCTGATGGTAGCGGAAAGATAGATGAGAATATAATAATAGATAGAAATAAAGGTTAGAAATAATAGAGGCTGTTGTACCTGCAGGGTGGTGCAACAGCCTTTGGTAGTTTATAATCGAGATTGTTGGAGAATTTATCTGTCTGATAATCTTTAGGGATGCGCTTAGGGTATAAGGGAGAACAAGTATTGTAATAAGCTAAATATCTTCATTTCTTCTCTACTGCAACAGAAAGCATACTTATATAGTCATCTCTTGTATTAGCTGTCCAAAAATCTTTTAATGTAGTAATTTTAATCGGACTAATAATCTTTAAATTTTGTTTATGTAGATATTGGGTAATAATATCATAGATTTTTGTAGCTTGTGGTTGAAAAGCTCCTTGAAAAATATATGTTAAATAATTTCCTGCCGGTAAGATAATTTGTTTTTTATTACTTGAATCAACATATGTTGGTGAGCAGTAGTAGCGTTTTTTTCTGCATTCACCATTAAGAAAATCATTTGCTGTAATTATCCAACTGACTTTGCAGGACTTAAAGTGGGTTGATTTATATAGCGGTAGATTGAAGTTTCCTAGTATTTTTATTCTTGTTTTGATTGGTGATTTTTTATCAACTAGAGGACTTAGTATTAGAATCTCTTGGTCTTGTTTGTGAATATCCAGGCTACCGATTTTATATTTATTGATTGCTGCTAAATTTGTGCGAACTATTTCGATATCCGCTAATAAACATTTTAGTTTTTTTATGGTTAACTCATATTCCGTTGCTTTGTTCATTAGTATGTTATCTAAAGCTTCTGGACTTTTTTCTTTTATGTAAGCTTTTATTTCGTCTACAGACATGCCTAATTTGCGAAAGTTTAATATTATCTCTAACATAAGATATTCCTTGAAGTGGTAGTATCTGTAACCATTGCTGTCTATAAAATTAGGTTTGAGTAAATTATGCTTATCATAGTAGAGAATAGTTTGACGAGATACATTACCTAAGGCCGCAAGCTCACTTACAGAAAAGTAGTTAGTGTTACTCATTTTAATACATAATCTCCCTTGAAAAATCTATTGAGTGTATAGCGCTATATAGTATATAATATCACATAAGCTGAAAAAATCAATTAGATATGAAAGCTTATAGGAGGGTAATTGTAATGGTTTTAAATGGTTATAAGAGTCTAATATTGATGTTGGCTGTTGGTGCTGTTACTAATGTTGCAAATGCAATGCCTACAGAAGATTTACCTGAATTTTCATTAGAGAAATTGGTAGTTAGTGCGACAAAGGTACCTACGACAATGTTTAATGCTAATGCGAATGTTAATGTAGTAGGTAGACAGGAAATAGAAAATAAGCATTTTAATAATATCGGTGAAGCAATCCGCAACTTGCCTGGTGTTAATGTTCAGAACATGGGTGGTAGTGGTGAAGCTTATGCAGATAACACCCTTTATATTAATGGTTCAAAGAATATAGTAGTTTTAATTGACGGTGTAAGAATAAATTTTAATGGAGGCGATGCTGAAAAATTTTCTAGCGCAGACTTTATTGATATGAATTTAGTAGAACGTATAGAGGTGCTTAAAGGTTCTGCTTCTACTTTGTATGGCTCTGATGCACAGGGTGGTGTTATCAACATTGTTACTAGAAAGCAGACTGGTAATGGGTATGGTAAAATACATGCAGATTACGGAAGCTTTAAAACGAGCCACGTCGGTTTGAGTGCTGGCGGTACTGAAAAAGGCTTGAACTGGTATGTCGCTGCTCAAAACAAGAAATCGGGTAGCTTCAAAGATGGTCAAGGAAGAAGGGTACCGGAAACTGTTGATGCCAAAACTTTTAATGTTAAGTTGGGTAAAACTTTTGATGAAAAAAATGACTTGAGTTTAATGTACACGCAGTATAAATCTGACTATTCTAGAATTAAACCTAAAAAAGGACAAGCTTATGAAAAAGCTGCTCCGATTTATGGAACCAAGGATAACAATAATTTTGTTATGAGTTATAACCATAAGTTTTCTGAGGGCAGCAATAATGTTTTAAGCTTCAGTAGGAACAGCAAGGATATAAATGACAATTATACTGCAAAAAAACCAGTACAATACGTACAAACTAACCTTAGTATTAATGACCAATTGACGAATAAAATAGGTGAACATCATACTCTGGTAAGTGGCTTTGAATATACGAAAGATAGTATTGATAGAGCGTCTCAGACTATTAGAAATAAAGATTTCCATAATACAGCTTTATATATACAAGATATTTGGGATTTTTCCAAACAATACAATTTAACATATGGTCTGCGTTATGATAATCATTCCAAGTATGGAAATCATACCAGTGGTAGTGCGACTATCGGTTTTACACCTGATGATAAGACAAATTTTTATGCGTCTTATAAGCAGTACTTTATTGCGCCCACGGTAAACCAACTGTATTCTTCCGGTTCTGGCAATCCAGATTTGAAATATGAAACAGGCTATACTTATGAGCTTGGCGTGAAGCATTACTTTGATAAGAATACAACAATTGATTTGAATGCTTATAGACGTAAATCCAGCGATGCTATCGGTTTGGTAAAGAAAAATGATGGCAGTGGCGATAGTATCTATACTAATTATGATACAGAAAAAACTAAAGGCTTTAGCGCAAAGATTAATAAGAGTATTAATGATTGCATTAACCTTGGTGCTGGCTATACATATATTTATGTTGACCCGCAGCCAAATAAGAACCCTAATAAAAACGGATATTTGCCACGAGGTGTATGGAATTTTAACATCGGCTATGACAATGACCGCTTGGCAGTAGATCTTGACGGACGTGGAGTTATTAACAGGGAAGGTCGTAAGGCAGCTAAGGTGCATACATCTACGAGTTTCTGGGTGTGGGATATAAGTGCTAATTATAAATGTAGCAATAGTATTAAGCTGTTTGGTAAAATAGGTAATATTTTTAATACCAATTATACTGAAAGAGTATACGATTTGGATCCTGAGGCATGGTATGCTTCACCAGGAAGAAATTATATGATTGGCATGGAATATACTTTCTGATTAAAGGTGTTTGATAATGGGACAACAGCTTTTACGAAGATTTAAAGGCTATGGATGTAGCATGATTGGAGCTTGCCGCGTTGTGGCATATGCTGAAGATGTTGTAGTAATTTTAAATAGCCCGCTGGGATGTGCACATGTTTTGCGTGACAGGGAGCTAGAACGCAACTATCAGGCTACTAACGCTATGCGGGGAATGTTTAACAGTATTGGTAGAAGGATTGTATATACAAATTTGACTAACGATGACTGCATCTACGGATCCGGAAAAAAGCTGGCTGCTGCAATAGGTATGGTTGCTGAATTATATAACCCTGCCTATATCTTGGTGGTTAATTCGTGTATGGTAGGGATTATCGGCGATGATATTGAAGCGGTAGCTGAGGAAGCAGAAGCTGCCTGTAAAGTGCCGGTCCTTGCAATTAATAGTTTTGGCTTTATGAATGGCGCTTACTCTAATGGCTTTAAACTTGCTGTCAGTATAATACTCAGTCGGTTTTGTACTATTCAAGAAAAGCAGGACGATACAATAGTTATAATAGCGCCATTTGAAGGAAAACATTCTGCGGCATTCCGCACTGTAAAGCAATATCTTTGCTTCTTAGGTATGAAGAAAGTTATATTGTTCCCGGGAGCTGCCAGCTTGGAAGAAATAAAGCTATTATGTACCTGCTGCTATGGTATCATTATCGATCATAATAATATGTTGGCAACGGATTATGAGGCAGCGTCTGAGGTGCTTCACGAAAGATTAGGCATTCAGATACTAGATTATGCTGATCCGGCAGGCTTTAAGGAAACATTGTCTTGGCTGGGAAAAATACATACTGCCTTGCAATCTCCTGAAAGCAGTTATAAGATGCTTAGGGAACAGTTAAAACAGCAATATAGTCAAATCATAAATGATTTTTTAGCTGTAGCTGGTAAAGGTAATACGGTTAGTATAGTTATCAGGGATGCTAAGGTTATACTTAACTTTACATGGTTGAATGAGCTGTTGGATGATTTGCAGATAGAGGTAGAAGGCATTTATATAGATCGGGATAATTCAATGGCTAACGGAAATGTCCTGGATACTTTGCTGTATGATGTACCAAGGCTTTCAAGCATAGAGCGCTTTTATCTGACCGTAGAAGAAATCAGCTTAAGGTTAGATGGCAAAAATGTGCTTTCTGTGCGCGTACCACGAGAATTATTACCATTCGCTGTGTCATTGCCGTACATGAATATGGGCTTGGGGTTAGAAGGCCTGCAAATGGTAATAGAAGATATCAAAAGAATGATAGTACAGAAAAAGCATAGAGGCTATTATGAATAAACGCTTAAATGAATTAAAAAAAGAAACAAATTATTGTGCAGGCGTGGGAGAAATTGCCTGCTTGCTTGAGCATATTGAAGAAGCAGTTGTGTTGGTTAATGGACCACGATTTTGCTACTTGCAGATGAAACGAATACTTCAGCAAATGCTACCATTTAGTATTGAGGACAGACTATACTGTAGTGATATTGATGAAAACGCCATTGTTTTTGGGACAGAAGGCAAAGTAAAGAAGGTCTTGAAGCAGATTAAAACACAAAAGCAAGCAATAACGTGTATAGGTGTTGTCAATTCTTGTGCTGTTAGTTTAATAGGTGATGACATTTTAGGCATTGTAGCAGAAGAAATTCCTGATGTGCGTTGCTTAAGTATGGAAAGCGGTGCTATGACTGGCGATTTCTGGGATGGTTATAACTATGCATTTAAGATGGTAGAGCAGGCAGGCCTAGAAGTAACATCTGGATGTTTGCGGGGGTATAGTTTATGCTATTATAATGCTTATTATGATATGCAGGAAATTCATCGTTTACTTCGTCAAGGCCTGAGTTTGCGGTATCAGGATTTCCCTGTGATAGCATCAGAATTATCCCAATGGAATGAAGGCATCCTTGCATCAGGTATACCATATGGTTATACTGGCACTTGGCAATGGCTAGAAAAGATAGCAAAGCAAAGCAATCTTTCTACGGATAGACTAAAAGTATTAAAAAAAGAGTCTGAAGCTAATTATAAGATGTTTACTGCTGCTGAATTTAGCTTGCAAAGGGAATGGGGTAGCATTTATTTCCCGATTATTGTAGTTGCGGCGCCAGAGTCAGTTGCATATGCTTTGGCAAAAAGTCTGACAATGGAATTAGCAGGATTTGATAAAATGTACTTAATTATTCACGGAAAGAGAAACCAGAAAAATGCTGATGGTCCGTATAAGGTTGTTCGGGATATGGATGATGTGCTACAAGATAATAGCGGTTCAGCAATTCTTATTATAGGTAGTAGCATTGAAAGTGAGCAGTATATACGCCGTGCAGGACGCAGAGCATATTTTATTGCAGTATCCCAGCCAGTTTATGATGATATCAGTTGTATGCCGCTTGCGGGAATAACAGGTTACTATAATTTTAAAAAACTGCTTTGGCAGCAGTATATACAAATGCGATATGATAAAGTAATTGAGGCAGAAAGATGAAGCGACTAATTTGTGTAATAATGCTTGTAACCTTAGCCTTTTGTGCAATGGCTTGTGGGAAAGGGCTGAAAACACATGATGAACAAGCCTTATATACTGTTCAAGATGCTACAGGCGTTAATATAAGCTTTAAAGAGAAACCGCACAGAATATTGCCATTAGGTGTTGGTGTGCCTGATATAGTAATGGACATTACTGGACCAGAACGTATAGTGGCTTTGCCAGAGTATTTTTCTGATGTGCAAGTGTCATTTATTGCAGATAAAGCGAAAAAAGTGCAGATAAAAACAGAACGTATTATTCCTGTTGAGCAAATAATGAAGCTTAAGCCAGATTTGGTTTTAGCACCATATAATGCTGACAGGACGAAGATTGAAACGATGCGTTCTATGGGAATAAAGGTTTTCGTTGTTAAGGCACCGCATAATATGCAAGAAATAGAGCAATGCGTATTAGATGTAAGTGAAGCAGTAGGTGAAGCTGAAAAGGGAAAGTCTATTGTGCAGAACATGAAAAGTATCTTTGAGCTGATTAAAAAGACTAATTCATCTATTCCAGTGACTGAGCGAAAGAAAATACTAGCTGTATCTGTAGAAGGTGCATTTGGCGTAAAAGGAGGATTGTTCGACGATTTATGCCATTACGCATATATAGAAAATGCGGCTGGAAATATTGAACTGCCAACAGGTGCACGTATTGGAAAAGAAGGTATAGTAAAATTGCAGCCAGACGTTATTCTTTTACCGACTGCTACCAGGATGATGGCAGATAGCAAACGTAAAGCTGCTATAGATGAGATTCTCCATGATCCGTCATATATGACTTTAAAGGCTGTACAGAATAAGCAGATTATTGCCCTGCCAGATAAATATTATCGTTACTGTGTATCACATTATGCTGCAGAAGCTGCATATGTTTTAGCAAGTTCAGTATATCCACAATATTACGAGCAACTACAAATGCCGGGACTATTAGCTGGTATTGAAGAATGAAGAATGGACTATACTGCAAAGCATATTTTTTTCGTAGTAATTTCACAGAATGCTTGCAAGGCTTTTGACGCTGCTTGTCGAATATAATAAGTATTCGAGGAGGTATGCACTATGCGAAATAAAAAATGGATTGCGGCAGCACTTGTGTGCGGTTTTGTTTTAGGTAACAGTATGCCTGCAGCGCAGGCCGGTATTTTAGATAAGGTCCTCAAGGGCGGCGCTATCGGTTATGCCGTAGATGCTACCGCTCCGGCGCTGAATAATGCGATAAACGCTGTAACGGCCAAGTACGGTGTAAGCTCGACGGATGCTACGAAGGTAGTACCTGTTATTTCTGTCGGTGACGGCAGCCGTGCCGGTGCAGCGCAGGTTTCCGGCCCGCAGTCTAAGGTTGACCAGGTGAAGGCGGCGCTGATGATTGAGCAGACGCTTTTGGGAGTGCGCTGCAAGGTGCTGATTCCGGTAGACAATGTGTCCTATCAAAATGTTAACCGTGTGCAGGGCGTTGGCGTGAGCGCTTCGCTGGACGTAAAGCTTTAAAAGAGTGAAATTGGTATAAAAAGTTGCTGGGACATAACTCAGCCTTCAATAGAAAAACCGGTGGAAGTTTACCTGATGGTAAACCTCCACCGGCTTTTTAGTACAAAAAGCACATAACAAGCTTTTCTGTCCGCATTAAATAATCGGCGATACATTCAATGCCATGGGGCCATGTTTACCGCGTGACAGATGATAGGAAACACGCTGGCCCTCCTGCAGGCAGCGATAGCCGTCGGAACGGATGGCGGAAAAATGCACGAAAACCTCTTGTCCGTTGCGTGCCTCTATAAATCCATAGCCTTTGTTATTATTAAACCATTTTACTGTACCAATACTGAGCATAATTAAGCACCTTCTTTGACAAATATTATACTAACAGCTGTTGTAATGGATTATAACATACAATCTTGCAGAAAACAAGAAAAATTCAGAAAATTAAAACGAAATAATTAGAGTAAGAAAAAAATCTTACTCTAAGATGCTCCATTTGTCGAAAATATGCAGCTTGTTGCTGTAAAGCTGTATCCAACGGCCGACGAGAATTGCTGCGGCAATCGTGCCTACGCCTACACCGCGCATAGCGTCGAAGTGCATAAAGGATATTGCCAGACTGATAGCAACGAGTGTGCAGTCAAAGCAGTTTTTGATGATGCTGAATTTTATTTTGCTGACGAAAGCGATAACCAGTACGATGCCTTCACCGGCGGCAACAAAAATTTTGGCGCGGATGCAGAGAAAAACACCGAAGGCAAGGATGATGGTACTAAGGATGCAGTCAAACCATTGCCAAAACAAGGTATCCGGTTTTACCCAGCTCAACAGGTTCATCGAAAAATCTATGCAGTAGCCGAAGGCGAGCAGTGTTACCAGCTGGCCCAACAACTCACGCCAGTAAATTTGCCGCAGCAGAATGGGCTGGGCAATAATAAAAAGCAGATTCAGGACAATAGTTATTTCACCGATGCTCCAGGGCGTAAACATACTCAGCACCCATGGTACACTGGAAATGGGCGAGGTGCCTAAATCAGCCTTGCAGGAAAGAGCGATGCCGAGTGTCATGATAAAGATGCCGACGAGAAACATACAGCAGCGCTGCGGAAAATATTGCTTGTGCAAGCTAAGAACCCCTTTGAAAAAAATAAAAGACGCTTATGTACGGCAGCCGTTGCTATACAAGAGCGTAATATATATTATACCATTTTTGTATGAAATGCACAATACGGTCTGCCGGTGGGTGTAAAGCCTTTGCTTTTCAGCGGTTGATGTAGTACAATAATATATTGAAGAAATATATCCATAAAGGAGGATAACCTGTGATTCGTAAAACTTCTGCCATGGTTGAGGCCGGTATTTTAGCTGCCGTTGCCATCGTTATGGCTTTGATAAGTATGTATGTGCCCGTGCTGGGTGCTTTTGTTAATTTCGTCTGGCCTTTGCCGATAGTTATCTGCGGCTGTCGTCACGGACTGAAATGGAGCATTATGACGCTGCTGGTTGCTACCGTGATTATTGCGATGATTATCAGTCCGATTAATGCTTTTTTCTTGGCGGCTATTTTTGGCCTTTTGGGCCTGATTTTAGGCGAGTGTATGCGACGCCATCTGCCGCCGATGAAAATGATGCTTTACGGCAGTGTCGGCGCAGTAATTGCGCTGGTCCTGAATATTGTGCTGAGCTTCTGGGTACTGGGTATTGATCCGATTGAGATGATGTTCAGCTCCTTCCACCAAAGCCTGGAGCAGCTGACGGTTTATTACCGCGAGCATGGCATGAGCGAGGCCGATATCAAAAAGACTGTCGACGGTTATGCTGAAATGCTGCGCATGATGCGCATTATCATGCCGGGTGCATTCATGATGTGTGCGCCGTTGATGGCTTTTGTGAACTACATGGCAGCCAAAAAGATTCTTACGAAGCTTGGTGAAAGCTTTGAAGCCTTTCCTCCTTTTACGATGCTGCAGGTTCCCGGTTGGATTTTGTGGCCTTATGCTGCGTCTTTGTTTGCGGTAACCTATTACTATCAGCATGATCAGGCAAGCTGGATGTATACGCTGTCTGTCAATGTACAGACGGTCTGCAGCTTTGTGCTGGTTTTGCAGGGCATCGTGCTGCTGTACTGGTTTGTAGATACAAAGCATAAGCCGCGCTGGTGGGCCAATATCGGTATAGCGTTGCTCTTTATAGTGCCTATCTTTACCCAGATTATGGTCTATGTAGGTGCCTTTGATATTGTTATGGACTTCAGGAAAATCCGTCCTGCAAGCAGATTCAGAAAACAAAGGTAAAGTTCGGCAACTGTGCCGGATTTGAGGTGAAAATAATGTTCAGTAGGTTTAACCGGAATATGAATTCCAAAGCGGATACTAATATTTATTTGCTGATAATTGTGCTGCTGGCAGTATTAGTCTGCTATCTGCAGCCCAAGCTGATTATCCCTGCATTGATTATTTTTGGTGTTATCTATTATTTCAGCCGCCAGAATCTTATCAACAGGGAAATCTTTTTCAGCAGCTATCTGGATAATATTATCCGTAATATTGAACGTACCAACCATTTTGCGGTGCGCAAGCTGGATGTAGGCATTGCTGTTTTTTCTAAGGATGGCAAGCTGCAATGGAAAAATGAATTGTTTGCTGCATGGACCGGCAAAAGCAATCTGGAGGGCAAAAAGCCAGAGGAAATTCTGCCGTTGGCGCAGAATGCTTTTGAGCTGATGAGTGTGCGTGACGGGGAGCAGGTTATCCAGATTGAGGATCACTATTACCGTATGCGCTATTACAGCGTAGAAACGCAGGAGCACCATAACAAAAAGGAAAATACCTCCAGTGGTCTGATGCTGTATCTGACGGATATCACGGATTATGAGCTGTTGCGCCAGAAATACAGCAATGATAAGCTGTGCCTGGCCTATGTGCGCTTTGATAACTATGAAGAGGTTATGCGCGGGCTGAGCGAAACCAATATGGCCAATCTGAACGGTGAAATCAACGAGCTGCTGACGAAGTGGGCTGCCTCCAAGCAGGGCTTTATCTGCCGTATGAACAAGGAAAGCAGTCTGATGGGCTTTTCTATGTCTGCCGTAATGGATATGATGGAAGATAAGTTCATGATTCTTGATAAGGTGCGCGAAATCCGCAGCGGCAATAAAATACCGCCGACTGTAAGTATAGGCGTAGCCTGCGACGGCGTTACGCTGGAGGAGCTTATCGGCAATGCCAATAAGAGCCTGTATCTGGCATTAGGTCGCGGCGGTGACCAGGCTGTAGTTATGAAGGATAAGAATACGCAGTTCTTTGGCGGCACGAGCAGTGTCGGTGCCAAAAGTACGCGTGTGCGTGCGCGCATTGTGGCGCAGACGATTCATGAGCAGATGCTGCAGGCCGACCGTATCTTTGTTATGGGACATGTCAATGAGGATTATGATGCCATCGGCGCTACCATTGGTATGGCTAAGCTGAGCCTGTCGCTGGGCAAGGAAACCTATATTGTCAGCAGCGAGCATAACGCTTATTATAAGCGTATTACCGAGGTGCTGGATAATGAGAATATTATTCTTTCGGCTAACGAAACGAAGTATATAGATATAATGATGAGCGGTGCGGATGCTTTGCCGCTGATTACCAATAAGAGCCTTTTGGTTATCGTCGACCATCACCGTGAGGTGCTTTCGGCCAGCAAGGCTGTACTGCAGGCTTCCAAAAACCGCATTATCATTGACCATCATCGTCGTGCCGAGGATATTATCGGTGATACAACGCTGCTTTATCTGGAGCCTTCCAGCTCGTCTACCAGTGAGCTGGTAACGGAGCTGATAGGTTACTTTGATGACAGACTGGATATTACGCCGGCGGAGGCAACTGCCTTGTATGCCGGCATTGTGCTGGATACGAAAAACTTCAATGTGCAGACAGGCGAGCGTACCTTTGAGGCTGCCGCTCTGCTGCGCCGCTGCGGTGCTAACCCGAATCTGATACGCCAGCTGTTTAAGGATGATTTGAGCTTTGTACAGCAGAAGGCTAAGCTGATAGCCGGAGCAAGAATGCCGATACCCGGCTTATCTATTGCAATTATGCGTAATGCAGATAATGATACTATGTCTTCCGTGCTTGCCGCGCAGACAGCGGATACTCTGATTACCATTGAGAGTGTAGCTGTAGGCATGGCAATTGTTGAATATAAAGATGGTTCCCTGAGCATAAGTGCCCGCAGTGACGGCAGCGTCAATGTGCAGGTAATTATGGAAGAGCTGGGCGGCGGCGGTCATCAGACGGTGGCCGGTGTGCAGCTGGCAAATAAACGTGCCAGGGATGTAGAAGCGCAGATTATTGCGCTGACTAAAAAACAGTTAGAGGAGTGTCGAACAGATGAAAGTAATTCTTTTACAAGATGTTAAAAGCTTAGGCAAAAAAGGTGAAATCGTAGAAACTGCCGAGGGCTATGGACGCAACTACCTGCTGCCGCGTAAATTGGCTAAGGAAGCTACCGCAGCTAACCTCAACCAGGCTAAACAGGACCAGGCAACCGCTAAGCATCGTGCAGCTCAGGCTAAGGATGAGGCTGTTGTTTTGGGCGCACAGGTAGAAAAGGTTGTAGTAACCATGAAGGTACGCGTGGGCGAAAACGGTAAAATGTTTGGTTCCGTAACCTCCAAGGATGTTGCCGAAGCTCTGATTAAGCAAACCGGTCTGAATATTGACCGTCGTAAAATTGAGCTGAAATCCGCAGTTAAAGGTTTAGGCGAATACACCGCTGTTGCTAAGCTGCATACCGATGTAACTGCTACCTTCAAGGTTATGGTAGTTGCCGAATAATTTCAGAGCGAAGCTGATGCATGTGGCAGTCGCTGGTGGCGGCTGCCGCTTTTACTTTGTTGACAAGGCTTTAACTGTTTAGTACAATAAAGTAGTCAGTTTTTTTATTTACAAAATAATTGTGTATTGCAGGAGGTTATGATGCAGGCTCCTATTGAAGAATTACGTGCCTTTGTCGAAAAGAACAGGCATGAAATGTTGTTGTTTTGGGAAAACCTGGTGAATATGCAGGCAGGTTCCCATGAAATCGAGAAGGTCAACAGAATAATTGACTTTTTGAAGAAGCATTTTGAAGCAGAAGGTATTGACTGCCGCCTTGTAGACAGCAAAGGCAGCGCCAATGTTTTGGTAGCTGAGCTGAACAAGGATGTCCCCGGTAAGCCGCTTTTGCTTGCAGGTCATTGTGACACTGTTTTTCCTTCCGGCAGCTATCCTGACGATCCTTTTCATATTAAGGACGGCTTTGCTTATGGTCCCGGCGTAGTGGATATGAAAAACGGCATTGCCCAAATTTTTTATCTGCTGGTGGCTTTGAAGCATTTCGGCTACAAGGACAGACCGGTAAAGGCTGTGATTGTCGGCGATGAGGAAAGCAGTCATGCAGCAGGCATTGCTGATAAGATTCTGCTGCAGGAGGCTGAAGGCTCCTTGTGTTGCTTTAATATGGAAAGCGGACGTATGGATAACTGCCTTACTGTCGGCCGCAAGGGCGGCATGGACTGCCATATTACGGTACATGGCGTGGCAGCGCACGCAGGCAATGATTATCTCAAGGGACGCAATGCTATTATTGAAATGTCGCATAAGCTGCCGCAGATGCAGGACCTGACTCTTTATGATGAGGGACTGACGGTAAGCGTAGGCGTTATCAAGGGCGGTATGGTTTCCAATGCCGTACCGGATATTTGCTATGCCGAGCTGGATGTACGCTACAAAAAGCTGGAGCATATGGAATATATTCAGCAGAAAATTCGCGAGGTCTGCGCTAAAATCTATATCGAAGGCACAACAACCGAGGTTGAGTTTGTAGCACCGATGCCGGCGTTTGAGGAAACCGAGGCCAATCATAAGCTGCTTGCTTATATCAACAGCGTTGCTGCGAAGTTCGGTTATCCTGCTTCGGAGCCGATTTATGTCGGCGGTATGTCGGATGCGTCCTATTTCGGCAGTCTTGGTATACCGACAGTCTGCTCTATGGGCGGCCAGGGCTCCGGTGCGCACACCAAGCAGGAATGCGCTTCGGTAGACAGCTTCTTCCGCCGTTGGATGATTGCTGTAGCTTGCGTCATGGAGCTGCAGGACTACACAGAAAAATTTGCATAATAAGCTAGGAGAGATGTATTGATGTCAAAGGAACAGGTAAAAGCCTTTAAGGCACCAAGTCCCATAATTATTCTGGTCTGCGTTATTTTGTTTTGCGCATTGGCCAGCTATGTAATTCCTGCAGGCGTGTATGAACGCGTAAAGGATGTACACACCGGTAAAATGGTCGTTGACCCTGCTACCTTCCACTATGTAGCACAAAAGCCGACAGGCTTTATGGATTTCTTTACTTCCATCAACAAGGGCTTTAAGGGCGGTATCACCATTATCGCCTTCCTGTTTATGGTTGGCGGCTCGCTGAACATTCTGGCCAAGACCGGCGCTATTGTTGCCGGCCTCAGCACATTGGTTAAAAAGATGCGCAACCACAGCATTTTGCTGATTCCTGTGCTGATGACTACGCTGGCAACCTTTTCTACCTTAGCAGGCTGCAACGAGGAATATCTGGCCTTTACACCGCTGGTAGTAAGCGTGGCGCTGGCGTTGGGCTTCGACTCCCTTACTGCGTTAGGCATGCTGTTCTGCTCCGTTGCTGCGGGTTATGGCGCCGGCTGCACCCAGCCGTTTTCCGTCGGCGTAGCACAGGGTATTGCCGGTGTGCCGATTTTTTCCGCTCTGCCCTATCGCGTAGGTATTTTCTTTGTTTTATTGATCTTGAACATTTCCTATGTTATGTATCATGCGCATAAGGTAAAGAAAAATCCGCAGAGCAGCCCTGTTTATGAAATTGACCAGGCTAAGACACATGATATCAACATTGAGGAGGCAGAACCGCTGACTACCCGTCAGGCTATCTGCTTAGCTTTTTTGGGCCTGAACTTTGTAGGTATTATCGTTGGCGTTTTGAAATTTGATTTTTACATGAATGAGATTTCCGCACTGTTCATCATCATGGGTGTTTTGTCCGGTATTATCTGCGGCCTGAAGCCCAATGATATCTGCGATGCCTTTCTTGACGGCTGCAAGGGTATGATGCTGCCCTGTCTGGCAGTAGCGATGTGTAAGGCAGCAACTATTCTGCTGGATAACGCCAGAGTTATGGATACCATCATTCATGCTCTCGCAGGTATGCTGGACGTGTTCCCGTCCTCTGCGATTGCCTTCGGTATGTTCATTATTCAGGATTGCTTCAATCTGCTGGTGCCCTCCAGCTCCGGTCAGGCAGCAATTTCTATGCCGATTATGGCACCGCTGGCTGATATCGTAGGCTTGACACGTCAGACCGCAGTTTTCGCCTTCACCTTCGGTGATGCGTTTACCAACTGTATCACTCCGGCTTCCGGTGCAACAATGTCTTATCTGGCGATGGCGAACGTGCCGTATAAAAAATGGCTGCGCTTTGTACTGCCGCTGATTGGCGTGTGGTGGATAGTAGCCTTCTGCTTCCTGACCTATGCGACAGCAATTAACCTTGGTCCGGTTTAATAAGCAGGCAATATAACGAATTTAAAAAGGAAGTATGCTGCTGATAAAGCTGCTTGGCAAAAAATTAACTTTTTCTAAGCATTTTATTATCGCAGATACTTCCTTTTTTTATTATTTAGGTGTAAAATATTTTCTGTTCCGCATTTTTTCGAATGCTTGCGTAGCATATGAGAATACAGGTCAAGGCTGATTTTGACCGACGAGAGATTTAGAGATTTTAAAGAAAAAACCAAGCTAATCTGCAATGAGAATTATGAGAGAATGAGGGGGATGCAGATGGAAGTAGCAGGCTTTTTGGCCTTGGGTGTTTTAGTTGGCTTATTGGGAGCGCTTTTAGGTATTGGCGGCGGTATGGTGATTGTACCGCTTCTGGTGTTTGCTTGGGATTATGAGCCACAGCTGGCCATCGGTACTTCGGTGCTGGTGGTAATGATGAATGCGGTTTCGGGGACCTGGGGCTATATCAGGCAGAAGAAGGTTTGCGTTGATGCGGCCTTGAAATTTGCTGTGGCTACCGTTCCCGGTGCTTTTTTAGGCAGCTATGCCGCAGAATATCTGCAGGGCAGGCTTTTTTATCTGGTATTCGGCGCTTTCTTTGTGCTGGCAGCGATAAATATGTATCGCAAAGCCAATAAGGAAGCGGCGGGTAAGACTGCCGGTGAGGTGCCGGAAGTTTATAACTGGAAGTTGGGCGTTCTTTGCAGCGTCGGTGTGGGCTTTTTAGCCAGCATTTTGGGCATTGGCGGCGGTATCGTCCACGTTCCCTTTATGGTATATGTGCTGAATTTCCCTGTGCATGTGGCCATTGCTACTTCTACCTGCATTTTGGCGGTTTCCTCGCTTGCGGGCTTAGTGTCGCATGCTATGCTGGGGCATATTGTGTGGACCAGCGGTCTGGCGATTGGTGCGGGTGCTTTTATCGGCGCTCAGGGCGGTGTAGCCTTGGCGCAAAGGCTGCAGTCCGGCATTCTGATGAAGCTGGCGAGTGTACTGGTGCTGATTACCGGCGTTAAGTTTTTGATGAATGCTTTATAAAGTGCAGTATGTTTATAATTAAATATAGTGCAGTAATAGGAGTTCAGTTTTGCATAAAAATGTGAGGCCAGATGCCCAAGAAATGGCAGCGTGCAGTTGAAAAATGTCACTGCCGTTGTTATGAAGAAGGCAGAGATGTAAATGCATTATAGAGCTTGTTAAAGATACGCAAAAGCAGTCGCTATCATCGTTGATGATAGAACGACTGCTTTTTTTGCTGTCTGCTGCATCGCTTAAAGTGCTGCCTAGCAGGATGTTTGTGTAAGCTGTGAAAAATACCGATATGCAAACTGAACATAGTAAATTCATGAGAAATGAATATACTAATAAGCTCAGATGTGAGTATAATACTACACATAACCTATTATTTGCATATATTTTGGAGGTATTCACAATGAACGAACGTTATAAATTAAATGCACAGCTGGCACAGATGTTAAAGGGTGGCGTAATTATGGATGTTACGACACCGGAGCAGGCGCGTATCGCGGAGGCAGCAGGTGCCTGCGCTGTTATGGCACTGGAGAAGATTCCTGCCGATATCCGTGCAGCAGGCGGTGTAGCACGCATGAGCGACCCGAAGCTCATTAAGGAAATTCAAAACGCTGTTTCCATTCCTGTTATGGCAAAGGTGCGCATCGGTCATTTCGTAGAAGCACAGATTCTGGAGGCGCTGGAGATTGATTATATTGATGAGAGCGAGGTGCTTTCTCCGGCTGATGACGTTTACCATATCGACAAAACCAAGTTTAACGTACCGTTTGTCTGCGGTGCCAAGGATTTGGGCGAAGCATTGCGCCGTATCAACGAGGGTGCATCCATGATCCGTACCAAAGGTGAGCCCGGTACCGGTGACGTTGTGCAGGCAGTACGCCATATGCGCAAAATGAATCAGCAGATTGCACAAATCGCTGCTATGGAAGAAAACGAGCTGTTCAACGCTGCCAAGGAGCTGCAGGTTCCGTATGATTTAGTTGTTTACGTACACGAGCATAAACGTTTGCCGGTAGTAAATTTTGCAGCAGGCGGCGTAGCAACTCCGGCAGATGCAGCGCTGATGATGCAGCTGGGTGCCGAGGGCGTATTCGTAGGCTCCGGTATTTTCAAATCCGGTGACCCGGCAAAGCGTGCGCAGGCTATTGTTAAAGCAGTAACCAACTTCAACGATGCAAAAATGCTAGCAGAGCTGTCCGAGGATTTGGGTGAAGCTATGGTAGGCATCAACGAGCAGGAAATTCAGCTGCTGATGGCGGAGCGTGGTAAATAATGAGAATCGGCGTTTTAGCACTGCAGGGTGCATTTATTGAGCACGTGCAGGCACTGCAGCAGCTGGGCGTGGAGGCTGTAGAGCTGCGCCAGCTGCCGGATTTGGAGCAGCCTTTGGACGGTATCGTCCTGCCGGGCGGCGAAAGTACGGTGCAGGGCAAGCTGCTGCATGAGCTTGGTATGTTTGCACCGCTGCAGAAAAAAATAGCGCAGGGCTTGCCGGTACTGGCAACCTGCGCAGGTATGATTCTGTTGGCGGAAAAGCTGACGAACGACAGCAAGGTACATTTGGCAACTATGCCGATTACCGTGAAGCGCAATGCCTACGGCAGACAGCTGGGCAGCTTTTTTACCGAGGCTGAATTCGGCAAGCTGGGCAAGGTACCGATGACCTTTATCCGTGCGCCGTATATTGACAGCGTTGGCGATGGTGTAGAGGTGCTTGCTGCCGTAGATGAGCACATTGTGGCGGCACAGTACGGCAAGCAGCTGGCGCTGGCCTTCCATCCGGAGCTGGACGTAGCCAAAAGCACGGCCATCCACGAATATTTTGTCAGCCTGTGCGCTGGTAAATAATTACAGCTTCAGATAAGGCTTCAGCACGGTAAACAGTGTGTCTAATGCCGGATACAGCTTATCATCCGCCAGACCGGTGTAATTCATCAGCAGGGTGTGCGAGCTGTCGCCAACCTTTTCATGATAATAGTCCGAAAGAAATTTAATCTGAATGCCCTTGGCTGCTGCAGCCTGCACAAGCTGAGAATCCTTGGCGTCGGTAGCAAGATGCAGCAGAAAATGCAGACCGCTGTCTTCGCCTTCTACCGTAAGTGCGGGAGCAGCGTCGGACTGCGTCAGATACTGCAGCAGACGGTCACGCTTGCTGCGGTAGTAGGTGCGCATTCTGTTGATGTGGCGTTCAAAATAACCGTCCTCGATAAATTTAGCAAGCGTAAACTGCTCAAAATTAGATACAGTACAGGAATAAAAGCCAAGCTTGTCATAAAAGAGCGATGCCAGGTGCGGTGGCAGCAGCATGTAGCTGATACGGAAGGTTGGTGCCAGCGTTTTGGAAAAGGTGTTGATATAGATAACCTTTTCTTCGGTATCAATGCTCTGCAATGGCGGAATAGGCTTGCCGAACAGGCGGAATTCGCAGTCGTAATCATCTTCGATGATATAACGGCTGCTTTTTTTTGCTGCCCAGCGCAGTAATTCGTAGCGGCGGCTGACGGGCATAACAATGCCGGTAGGGAACTGATGCGAAGGGCTGATGTGCAGAATATCGGCACCGCTGTTTTCCAGAACATCGGCGCGGATGCCTTGGGCATCCATCGGCAGATAACGGCAGAAAACATCGTTGGCCTGATAGGCTGCTGCCAGCTGCGGATAGCCGGGATTTTCCAGCGCGTAGACGTGACTGCGTCCCAAAAGCTGTACGATAAGATTATACAGCGTCTGTGTGCCTGCGCCGATGATAATCTGCTCGGGTGCAACGTTCAGACCGCGGAACTGGTAAAGATGACGGGCGAGCGCCTGACGCAGCGGCAAAACACCGCCGGCGCTGGTATCGCTGATGAGGGCGTGTTCGTCCGCAGTGGTGAGCGTGTGGCGCAAAAGGCGCGCCCAAATATTATAGGGAAAGGTGTCCGGCGGTACGCTGCTTTTGGCAAAGCTGATGCTTTGCACAGTTGCCTGTGTTTTGAGTGACGGCGCTGCTTTGCGTTCTGCTTTTACCGGCAGAGGCTGCTGCTCAATGCGCGCTACGTAGTAACCGCGCTTGGGCTGCGAATAGATGTAGCCTTCGACAACGAGCTGAGCGTAGGCGTTTTCCACGGTGATGAGGCTGATGCCCAAATTTTTGGCCAGCATGCGCTTGGAGGGCAGCTTTTCTTCGGCATGCAGAACGCCGTTGGTGATATCATTTTTGATGCATTTGTAGAGATGAGCGTACATGCTCTCTCCCTGTAAGTCGGCAAAGCTGTAGGTTAGCATAGCAGAAAATCCTTTCTGACAGAAAAGCCCAAGTATAATTTTTTGACTATATTGAAATTCGGTATCTCGGATAAATTGATAAGTTCAGATGAAAATATGATACTATGTATCGGGCAAAAAGTAAAGCAGACGAAAAAATAGCCGAAAATAATAAAAAAATAGCCTCTTCCTACCCGAAAAACGCTTTTGGGGTAGGGGCAAATTACCGGGTTTACCTTATAATAAAATTACCAAAAATACAGTAACTGCAGGAAATGAGGTGCTACTATGAAAAATTTAAAAAAGCTGACACTGTTACATTCCAATGACCTGCATGGCGATTTCCTGGCTGAAAGAATTGATAATAAGCTCGTCGGCGGCGTATCCATGCTTTCCGGCTATATCAATAAGGTAAGGGCAGAAGAAGAGAATGTTATCTACTGCATCGCCGGGGATATGTTCCGTGGCTCTGTAATTGATGCGGAATACAAGGGCGTATCGACCATTGAGATTATGAACTTGCTGGGACCGGACGTTGTGACCATCGGTAACCATGAGGTTGATTACGGGCTGTCGCATCTGCTGTTTATCGAAAAATGCGCGAACTTCCCGATTATCAATGCGAACTTTCACATCCGCACGAATAACAAGCGTCTTTTCCAGCCGTTTTATATCGCTCACATTGACGGCATGAAGATCCTCTTCATAGGCATTATTACCGAGGACGTACTGGCGCAGACGAAGATGGATAAGGTAATCGGTTCCTTTGTAGATATCTGCGAGGCGGCAGAGGAAATCGGCCGTATTTGTAATACCTACAATCCGATCGATATTGACTTCACGATTATTCTTACGCATATCGGCTTTGAAGAGGATAAAAAGCTGGCGGCAATGCTTGATCCCGCTTGGGGTGTTGACGTTATTATCGGCGGTCATTCGCATACCTTTTTGGAGCATCCTGTAAAGGTTAATGATATTCTGATTGTACAGGCCGGAACAGGCACGGACCAGATCGGTCGCTTTGATATCATGGTAGATACCGACCTGAATGCGGTGGATACCTATACCTGGTCGACCGTGCCTATTGATGAAACCCATTGCCCGCGGGATGAGAGCCTGGAAAACTTCATTATGCACTACAAGGATTTGACAGACAAAAAGTACGGCAGACTGGTTACCCGTTTTGCCCGTAAGCTGGAGCATCCTTCCCGAATTCAGGAAACTCCTCTTGGCAGCCTGGTAGCAGATGCGCTGCAGGAGAGCCTGGGTATCGATATTATGCTGATGGGCTCCGGTGCTATCCGCAGCTATAATCTGGGACCTGTAGTGCTGTACAGCGACTTTACCGAATGCTTCCCCTATGATGAAGCTGTATATATGCTGCCGGTTACCGGTGAGCAGCTGACGCGCATGATTAAGCGCTTCCTGCGCGAGGAGGCCTTTACCGGCGAGCATACGGAATTTTATCAGCTGTCGCAGGGAATGCACGTAGTTTGGAGCCGCAGCGGCCAGTGCTTCAAGGAGCTGACGTTGGATGGCAAGCCCTTGGGAGCGCAGCAGATTTACAAGATCGGGCTGTGTAAATATCACTACAGCAGTTTGAAGCCGTTCCTGGATATTACGCTGGAGGAGGCCGAAGCCAACGGCAGAGTACGTGTGCTGGCAACCTCATACCGCGATGTGATTGAGGAATACTTTATGACGCATCAGCATCTCAAACGTGAGATTGAGGGGCGTCTGATTATTGAGGATTAAAGACAAAAGTGTAAAACAGATATAAAAAAGTACCGTCCCGGCAAAAAATGCCGGGACGGTACTTTTTAGGGGTATGTAGGAAGAATATGATATGTAAGATGCTAATAAGGCATCTGCAAGCTTAATTATTTACCTCAGATATTAAGCATGATAGTGGCAAACAGTTTACATCTGCTGAAAAGGGTATCTACCACAGCAAATTCTTCTGCCGTATGGTTACGTGCACCCTGTACGCCGATAGCGCAGATTGTAGGAACGCCTGCAGCTGTAGCATAGGCACTGTCGCTGCCGCCGCCGACTGCTTTGGCTGTCGGTTGCGGTAAATTGCACTCTGCTGCTGCTTCCTGTACTAATTTGAGCAAAGCTGCTGTGCCGGGAACCTCATCCATAGATTGGAATTCCGTAACAGTCTTGAGAACGGTTTTGGTATCGGGAACGTATTGCTTATCTGCAATAGCCTGCAATTTGGGCAATACTTCTTCCAGTAAGGCATAGTCGGTATAGCGTGTGTCGCAGGTTAATTTTGCGTAGTCTGGTACTGCGTTGCTTACTGTGCCGCCTTCGAATAAACCTACGTTAAAGTTAATGCCTTTGTCGAAATCGGTTAAGGCTTCGATATCAATGCCTTTGTGCATTAATTCAATGATAGCGCTGCGGCCGTTTTGCGGGTCATTGCCTACGTGAGCGCCGCGGCCATAGGCTTCCATGGTAAATTCATATCTGCCCTTGCGTCTGGTGACAACGCCCTGATCCAAGAAACCGGTTTCAAAGTTGAATGCAGCCAAAGCACCCTTGCTTTCCGCCAAAATTGTTTCGGAAGCATTGCTTAAGTAATGAGCTACTTCTTCATCGCCTGCGAGGATTACTTTAATACCATGCTTGGCATAATTATTTGCTAAAAGCACTTTTAAAGCTGTCAGCATGATAACAATGCCGCCCTTCATATCAAGGCAGCCGGGGCCGTAGGCTTTTCCGTCAACAATTTTAAACGGACGCTCTGCTGCGGTGCCGTCCTTGAATACGGTGTCCATGTGACCTAATAAAACGATAAAATCCTTACTGGTATCGCCAATTTTGCCGACAAGTGTGTTGCCTGCTTTTTCAAATTCTACCTGAGTTGTAGTAAAGCCAAGTGTTTTTAAAATAGCTTCGATTTTTTGTGCAATGAAGTCAACGCCTGCTTTGTTGCCGGAACCGCAATCAACGTTAACTAATTCCTGCCAAAGTTGCAGCATATTTTCCTTTTCGTCGTCTATCTGCTGCCAAATTTTGTTTTTGTCTAATAATGTATCTGACATTGTTTTTGCCCCCTCAAAATAATAAAAGACCAATAAAGGCTATGTCCTTTATTACAGAATACATCTTTTTTCCTAGTGTGTCAATAGGAGATATATGTGTATACAATTTGAGAATAAAAAGACTGAAGTTACAGTTTTGCGCAGAACCTCAGTCTTTGGAGAAGCGTTTATAATTTTATTTTGTATATTTTGCGTGGGCGTCCTTTGGTTTCAGACATTTCCGAGCGGATTTCTTCGGCATAACCATGCTCCGTCAGGCAGGTGAGAATGCGACGGGCGCTGCGGGGCAGGATCTGCAGTATTGTGGCAAGCTCCTGCGCATTAAGCTCATCGCGTCCGTAAATTTTCAACGCATGGCAAATTTTGCTTAGAGTTGCCTGGCTGAGAGATGTTTTTTTGCTTACTTCTTCCAGCTGTGCTGATGCATACTGAAAATCTATCTGTTGCGCACTTCCTAAAGGACCGCTGATGGTTTTGTCGTCAAGCACGACATACCAGCTGCCTTTCTGGTCGGCGCAAGCATGCTTTAAGGCAATAACGGCATTATATTCTGCTTCGCGGGCACTGTTGCCAATGCCGATGCCGCAGGCACGCAGGCTTTTGCTTAAATCGCGCAGAATCGGCAGCTCCGGCAGGCTGGAGAAGCTGTTGGTGAGCTGCTCTAAGCTGCCGCGCGTGGTGAAAATATAAAAATTACCTTCGTTGGCGGGCTTTAATGAGCCGCTGATGTTTTTGGTGTAGCTGATGAGCTTTTGCGAAATGGCAATTTCCCTGCTGTATAAGTCATCCACGGAATAAAAATTGTCTTTATCGCCCAGAAGATTGAAGCTGAATACCTGCACGGCAATCTGGCCTTCACGGAGTCTTTTTATACGGAACTGAGTTAAAATTACGTTTAAAATATTACGTACGGTAACACGTACCGGCATAATACAAAAGGCAGGGATGCCTTCTAGCTCCAATAAGTTTTTGACATAGCGGCTTCTGGTGATAGCAGCTTTAGTGATGCCTTTTTTAAAGAGCTCACGATGAAATGCAGCATATCCGTTGAGCGATAAGGCACCGTGTTCATCGGATAAATGATTGATAACGTTATAGTTTATCTGCATATCATCCAGAGCACGGGTAATGTCATAATAGGGGATTGTATCTATACTTAATTCATCGATTTTAAAGCCTTGGTAAATAGTAGTGCAGAGTGTTTTATAAAAGCTGGCACCGCGGTAAGGAATGTAATAGACAGGCTTTTGTGCTTTGCCCCAGTTTTTTATATGCAGATAATTTATCTGGTCAAAGACGAGCCAGGAGTCAACGTCCTGTTGGTGGTTATCGATAATATTCAGTGTATGTGTTCCGTCGGCATCAATGAACGTAGCAATTTCGTAGTCATTATATTCTTCTATGACTTCCTGAAAGATATTTAAGTTATCTTCTTCGCCGATAACGCCTAACCTTATTTTCATATGAACCTCCAAGGAATAAAGAATGGATTGTTTGTTATTCCTTATTATAGAATATATTATACACTGAATATAGTTTTGATAAAAGAATTTATTGCTGCTCTAATTCTTTTATCCTGTCGATTGCAGCCAATCCGCAACCGATACCGTGGTCATGCAGCGCCAGCAGCTTGTGCGGCTTGATATCGAATTTATCGATTGTGAGCGGAATCTGCGGGCGGATGATGACAGCCTTGCCTTCGCGTTCCATTTGTTCGACAGCCTCTAGCTGCTCGTTGTAGAGCTTGGGGCGCTGTTCCATGATTTCCCACAGCTTGGGATATTTTTTGTATACTGATTTGAGCAGGAACTTGGGCACGCCCTTTTTCTTGCGGTAGCCTTCGTTACGGGTGAGTACAACAATCAGCTTTTCGTAGCCTGCGTCGAGAGCCTTTTGGTAGGGAATGGGTGCCAGCAGCGCACCGTCGAGCAGCGCACGGCCTTCATGCTTGACTACAGGTGCGACAAAGGGCATGGACGAAGAAGCGCGCACAGGAATAAAATCCTGGCCCAGTGCCTCCTGGTCGTACCAGATGCTTTCGCCGTTGACGATATCGGTAGCAGCTACCTGCAGCGTGCCGGGATAGGCGCGGTAGGCTGCATAGTCAAAGGGCAGCAGCTGCTTGGGAAGCTCCTTGAAGATGAAGTCAAAGCCGAAGATACTGCCGCTTTTAATCCAGTTGCGCACGCTGAAGTAACGCTTATCGGTGACGTAGTGTTCGATAATCTGACGTGTGCGCAGCGGTTGGGCAGACATATATGATAAAATATTGCAGGCTCCGGCAGAAACGGCGGGG
>ULSN01066966.1_pt1 | contig 72239 bp, 53 predicted proteins | sample 1956771 | NCBI WGS metagenome assembly ULSN01 (sample SAMEA4835709, study PRJEB28245) | human gut metagenome | biome: gut microbiome; material: fecal sample | place: Denmark | collected 2008
TGCTCAATTATCAACTGACGAAGTAAGAAGAAAGGAGGAAGCAGATTATGAGCGTACATTTGATTTATTATCAGCAGGGCCACAAGATGATGGAGGCCGTGACGACGGAGGAGGCTTACCGCCGCTATCGCGACAGTCAGGCGCAGCAGCGCTGGGTGGAAACGATTCGCCATCCGAAGCCCGGGGCCGACGTCGCGGCAGCGAAGCGCAAGCTCGTGCAGTTCAACTATAGTTGCCTCCCCACGGAGGACGGTTGCCTCAAGGGCGCAACGCGGCTGAGCAAGTCGGTAGGCATGGACATCGACCATCTGAGCGCCGAGCAAGTGGAGGCAATAGCCGCACGAGCCATCGAGAAGAAGGACGAGCTGGGCCTGCTGATGCTGGAGCGCAGCGCCCGCGGAGGCGGCCTCCACGTCGTCTTCCGCCGCCGTCCCGACAAGGACCAGGAGGCCAACCTGCGCTGGGCCTCCAGCAGGCTGGGCGTGGAGTATGACGCTGGGGCGAAGGACATCACCCGCGTCTTCTTCGCCACCACCAGCGAGGACCTGCTCTATCTCCACGAGGATCTCTTCGACAACGCGGAGTGTGAGCCGGCAACGGCTACGAAGCCCGCGGAAGCGACCCAAAAGGAAAAACCCTTGTGCTACGACGGACTGCCCTACGACCGCATCATCGACAAGTGGTGGACCTTCTACAACGCGGGCAAGCGCCCCATGGAGTCCAACCGCAACACGCTGACCTTCGAGCTGGCCGTCAACCTCCGCCACATCTGCGGTTTCGACCGGTCCGTGCTCGACCGCATCATCCCCTGCTACGACGGATTTCCCGAGGCGGAGAAGCTCTCCTGTATCGACTCGGCGCTGAGCGAGAGAAAGACCCAGATGCCGCGACGGCTGAAGGACGTGATCGAGGCCGTGCGCCAAGACATGATCACCGAAGGCAGGGAGGTCGATTCCATCGACGAGGCCATGGAGCAGGACGACCTCTTCTACTACAACGCGCTGCCCAAGATGCCGCAGGGCGTGAGCGAGAGCATCAGCGCCGTGGGACCTCACCTCGCCATGTCCGCCATCTTCGCCATCACGCCAGCCATCGGAATGCTCGCCACGGGCGTGCGCGTCGATATCCACGGCAAGCCCTCGCAACTCAACCTCATCAGCTACATAGCCGGCGACTTCGCCTCGGGCAAGGGCAGCATCGACCCCATCGTCTCGGCATGGATCTCGGAAGTGAAAATGGTCGACAAGGCCTATCTGGAACAGGAGGAGGAATGGCGCGCACGCAAGCGCGCGGCCAAGAACAAGAAGGAGCAGCCCGAGGACCCGAAATACCCCGTGCGCTACTTGACCCTCAACAACACCGTGGCCAACCTCGCCGACCGACTGGCCAACACCCAGGGCAAGCACGCTTTTTCTTTCACGCCCGAGGCCGACACCGTCTCGCAGAAGTGGCGCACGGCGATGAGCGACTTCTCCGTCATGCTGCGACAGGCCTACGACGGCACGCCCTACGACCGCGAGGCGAAATCGGCCGAGGCCGTCAACGTCCACATCGACAAACTACTGTGGAACGTCGTGATGTGTGGCACGCCCGACGCCCTCTACCGCGTCGTGAGCAACTACACGGACGGCTTTCAGAGCCGACTGGCCTTGGCCCGCACGCCCGACAACACCTTCGCGCCGCTCTCGGAGAGCCTCTACCGGCTGACGGGGGACCAGCAGGCGAAAATCATGCAGGTGGCCCATCTGCTGCCCCTGATGAGTGGCGACGTGGAACTGCCCCTGCTGGAGAAGAAGGGGCGCCAGTGGTTGGAGCAGATACGACTGGAGAGCATCAAGAACGACGACAAGACCCTGGCGCGCCAGCGCTTCCGCACCTGCCCCACGGCCATGCGCATGACGACCTGTCTGATGCTCTGCCGCGTGGCCGACCAGCTCATCCGCACCTACGGACTCCAGGGCGCGGAGGTGAGGATGAAGGAAGACCCCACCCTGTGGCAGACGCTGATCCTGGACCAACAGACGCCACAGATGCTCGACGTCTTCTGCGTGCTGGCCGACTACATGATCGACAACGCGATGTACTTCTTCCGGGAGCGTATCGAGATGGCGTTTCGATCGGCCGAATATGCGCCGTCGGCACAACCGCGCCGCCGCAAGACCAAGAACGACACCATCTTTGAGCAACTGAAAGAGAATTTCTGCACCGAAGATGCCTACATCGCCACGGTCAACACAAGAGGATTCAACGTGGCGCGGGCCAGGGTCATCTCCATGATCAGTCGCTGGGAGCGACAGGGGCTGGTCGAAAGAATGGACAAGGGGGTCTTTAGAAAACGGACCATGAATGTCGTCCAGGCGTAAGGTCGCCGTCATGTCATCATGTCATCATGCCGTTAAGGATTCCGCAGTCGCCAAAGCGCACATGTCATCATGTCATCATGCCATCATGTCATCATGCCGTTAAGGATTTCACAATCAACAACAACATAAAAAGAAATAAAGCAATGTCACTTATACTGTCAGAACACTTCACCCTCACGGAGTTTACCGCCTCCCTCGTCGCCATCACGCGGCGCATAGACAACACGCCGCCGCTCTCGGCGGTCGGCAACCTCCAGCAGCTCTGCCTCCACGTCCTGGAGCCGCTGCGGGCCCACCTCGGCCACGCCGTCCGTATCAACAGCGGCTACCGCTCACCTCGGCTCAACGCCGCCGTCGGGGGCGTGAGCAACTCGGACCACACGCGCGGCTGCGCCGCCGACATTTTCGTCCCCGACGCCAAGACGGGCCGCGAGTGGTTTGCCTGGATGATGGACAACCTCCCGTTTGACCAGCTCATCTGGGAGACCGCATCCGCGGGCAAGGCTTGCTGGATACACGTCGGCTATCGCGCGGGCCGCAACCGCCAGCAGGTGATCGGCCACCTCGTGAAGCGATAATCAAGTGGTGGCTCGTCCGAGATTTCGAACGACACACGAACTTGTGTAAGCATTAACTCGCCATGAGCAGAACTTGAGCAAGCTCAGTTCTGCTCATGGCTTACCCAAAGATTTGTGTCATGTTGTTACCTCCTGACTTCGTCACTATAAAAGCCGCTATTTTAGAATTGTCTAATAAATAGGACTTTATAACATAGCTTTGTATGGCCGATATTCTCTTTATCGAAGCATTTTGGTTTGCCATATTCAACGATAAAGTTGAATTTATTGGCTTTTTCTTGCCATATTCAGACAAAAGCATTAACTTTGCACGCAAAACAACAGGAGATTATGGCTACAAAGGAAGAAGTAGAGTTGTTTCTCTCCAAATTCATTCAAAAGGTAAAGGTATTCGGCATTGTCTTTCGTGACGACAGGGGCAAGAATATGCAGACTCTTTTGGAACTGGAGATAACGCCTAAATACCGGGAAGATGTCATCATGAACCTTGACTCCGAAGACTACGTGGAAGGACCGATAGAGGACACCTTAAATAAAAAAGGAGAAATGTGGGTATTCGGAAAAGAGGTTAGCGGACGTGACATATATATAAAGATTTCAATGGGCATCAGTAATTCAAGTGCCATTTGTATCTCTTTTCACATAGCAGAATATCGTATCACATATAAATTCAAGTAAGTCATGAAAAGTCCATTTACAGGAGGCGAAGCAGTCCTTGTCACAGAGACTCGAAAGGCTGTTTTCAGAAAAGAGGAATACGAGTACACCCACCTGTGTTATCAATGTGTCGATACGCAGGAAACATTCACGACCACGCAGGTGGATACGTTCAATACTTCGCAGATATACAATAGTTATCGTACTGCCCATGGCATTCCTTATCCCGACGAGATAAAGGAAATACGCAGCCGCTATATGTTGTCGGCATTGAAGATGTCAAGGATTTTGGGTTTTGGCGATAACCAGTACCGTTTGTACGAGAATGGAGAAATTCCCAATGTGGCCAACGGACGAGTATTGAAAGCCATCCAGTCTCCAAAGACATTTGAGACATTTGTGGATGCGGCCAAAAACGTATTGTCTGAAGATGAATACATGAAGATAAAAACACGTTTGGAAGAGTGCGAAGACCGGTCTTCCATGGACGGTTTGATACACAAGCTCGTTTTCGGCGACAATATACGCAGCCGATATAATGGCTATGCCATGTTATCCATAAGCAAGTTGAAGAACGTCCTTTTGTTTTTCATTGAAAAATTCAACGGCGTGTTTGTCACCCAAATGAACAAAATCTTGTTTTATACGGATTTTCTGTCTTATCGGGAAAACGGACAAGCCATGACGGGATTGTCGTTCAAAGCCATCCAATACGGTCCGGTGCCCAACAGATGGGACAGGGTGTATAGTCTGATAGATGATATCAACCTGATTGAAGCGGAGGGTAAAAACGGGAATGTGGGCAACAAACTTGTGTCGGATATGCCATGCGACATTTCAAGTTTCTCCAACGAACAATTGTCAATACTTGAAACGGTTTATGATACGTTCAAGAATGACAATTCTGTATCCATATCAAACAAGAGCCATGAGGAACCGGCATGGATAGACAATCAAGAAACTCACTCATTCATCGATTTCAAATATGCGTTTTCATTGAAAGCGATTTGAACGAACAAGTAAGTTTATAATGAGGCGGTTGTTCGGAATACTGACCGACGACCGCCTTGTTTCATGTCCTGATGGCATCAACAAGAGGAGTGTACGCAAAGTACACTACAAAGTACACCACAATAAGGATTAAGGATGATAAGGATTAAGGATGATAAGAAAAACAACTAAAACAACTTTACAACATTTACAATGTTTTGTCCTTGCAGGACCGATCGTTGCCATACGTTGTACTCGTTGCTTTAGTTGTTTTCCTGTCTTTGCTGGGCAAGCGCGTGTGTTTGGACACACGCCACCATTGTTACATGTCACATGTTACGTTAAGGTCTCCCCCACTTCTGCCTCCGCCTCGGGAGCAATAGCCTGGCGGGCCAACTCCCATATCACCATGCCCGCCGTGACGCTGACGTTGAGGGAGTGCTTCGTGCCAAACTGCGGTATTTCGAGGCAACCGTCGCACGCATCGACCACCTCCTGGTGGACGCCCTTCACCTCGTTGCCGAAGACGACGGCCGTGGGGACGGTCTGACGCGGCAGGTTTTGGAGCTTCGTGGATCCCTCGGCCTGCTCGACGGCATAGACGCGGAAGCCTCGCTGCTGCAGCGAGCGAACGGCCTCCAGCGCAATGGCGCAATGGCGCCAAGCCACACTGTCCTCGGCGCCCAGGGCCGTCTTGTGGATCTCGGCGTGGGGCGGCGTGCCCGTAATGCCGCAGAGCCACAGTTCCTCGATGCGGAAAGCGTCGCAGGTGCGGAAGACGCTGCCCACATTGTACATCGACCGCACGTCGTCGAGCACGACGACCAGCGGCAACTTCTCGGCCTCGCGAAACTCCTGGATCGTGAGGCGGTGCATCTCGGGGGTCGTGAGCTTGCGCATCAGGCCATGTCCTCCTTGGCTTTGTAGGCGAGGGCGTAGCTCTTGATCTGCTTCACCATCGAGAGCAGACCGTTGGAGCGCGTCGGCGAGAGGTGCTGGCGCAGGCCGATCTCCTCGATGAAGTAGAGGTCGGCGTCGAGGATCTCCTGGGGCGTGTGGCCGCTGAGGACGCGGATGAGCAGCGCGATGATGCCCTTGGTGATGAGCGCGTCGCTATCGGCGGTGAAGACGAGGCGCCCGTCGAGGTAGTCGCACTGCAGCCATACGCGGCTTTGGCAACCATCGATGAGGTTTTGCTCGTTCTTATACTTCTCCTCCAGCGGTTTGAGGTCGTTGCCCAGGTCGATAAGCATCTGATACTTATCCATCCAGTCGGTAAACTCGTTGAACTCCTCGACGACCTCGTCCTGTAATTCGTTGATCGTATTCATTACCTTACGTTTTTTCTATATTCCTAACTATATATATGTCTATGATTCCACCACACGCTGGTCTATACGAAACAGCTTGTCGTTGGGCCGCACCTTGCCCGGGACGGAGAAGGCCACGCGCGTGCCCTGCTCGGCCTCGGTAATGGGGTCGCCATTGTCGCCATGGAGCTCCTTCACCTCCACATACATGGCGCCCGTGGTGTTGCCCGTGATGAGGAGCTTGTCGCCCACCTTGAAGGTGGAAGCCTCGACGGCGGCCTCGGCCACGCCGATACGCGAGAAATAGTTGGTCAGTTTGCCCACCAAGACCTTTTGCTCCGTGGCCATGGAACCATAGTGCTTGTTCCATTCGCCCATCTTCCGTCCCTGGTAGTAGCCGTCCCAGAATCCACGGTTGAAGACCGCCGCCAGGCGCTCGTCCCAGGCGTCCTTCTTCTCCTCGGTGTAGGTGCCGTCGATCACGCTCTGTATCGCCTCCTTGTAGCAGCGCACCACGTTGAGCACATACTCCGCTCCGCGGGCGCGGCCCTCGATCTTGAAGACGCGCACGCCCGCCTTCATCATCTTGTCGATGAAGCGGATGGTCTTGAGGTCCTTCGGACTCATCAGATACTCATGGTCGGCCTCGATGGCGTTGCCCGTCTCGCGGTCGGTGAGCAGGTAGGAACGGCGGCAGATCTGCACACACTCGCCGCGGTTGGCGCTGCGGTCCTGGGCCATCAGGCTCATGTAGCACTTGCCCGAGACGGCCATGCAGAGCGCGCCATGGCAGAACATCTCGATGCGGACGGGCTGGCCAGCGGGACCGAGGATGGGCTCCGGGCCATGGATGGCCTCGTAGATGTGGCTGACCTGGTCCATGTTGAGCTCGCGCGCCAGGACGGCGACGTCGGCAAACTGGGCGTAGAAGCGCAGGGCCTCGACGTTGGAGATGTTGAGCTGGGTGGAGAGGTGGACCTCCAGGCCGATCTGACGGCAATAGCTCATCACGGCCACGTCGGAGGCGATGATCGCCGAGACGCCTGCCTCGCGCGCCGCATCGAGTATCTCGCGCATCGTGGCGAGGTCGTTGTCGTAGATGATCGTATTGACGGTGAGGTAGGTCTTGATCTCGTGCTCGGTGCAGATGGCGACGATCTGCCGCAGGTCGCCAATGTCGAAATGATTGGCCGAGTGGGACCGCATGTTGAGTCGGCCCACGCCGAAATAGACGGAGTCGGCACCCGCCTCGATGGCCGCGGCGAGCGACTCGTAGCTGCCCACGGGGGCCATGATCTCGTATTGTTTACTGTCTTGGTAGTTCATGTTCTGTCTGTGTCGGGGAAACCCTTTTCTGTTTTGTGTCAGAGAAAAAACTTTTCTGTCTGTGTCAGAGAAAAATCTTTCTGTCTGTGTCAGAGAAAAAACCTTTCTGTCTGTGTCAGAGAAAATCTTTTTCTATCTGTGTCGGGAAAAACTTTCTGTCTATGTCAGAGAAAAAACCTTGGCCCGAGGGCCGAAGGCCATACTATTTTTTTGTTCGCAAGATGATTTGGAAAAGACTCGGGACGAGGATCGAGAGCGAGCAGAGCAGGCCCACGACCATCAGCCGCTCCGAACCGTGGAAGAAGTCGATGAGCTGGCCGTCGGCCATACCGGGCAGGAGCTTGAACATCAGGTAGGCCACGGAGTTGTTGACCCAGTGGACGATGATGCCTGGCATCATGCTGCCCGTGCGGTAGTAGAGCCAACCGAGGAGGAGGCCCATGATGAAGCCGTGCGTGCCCTGCGCCCAGTTCATATGGACCACGCCGAAGAGCAGGGCCGAAAAGGCGATGGCCGCCCAGGGGGCCCAGGCGCGGCCCGCACGCTCCCCTGAGGCGCTCGACCCTGTGGGCGCAACGGAGGCGCTGGATCTTGTGGGCGCAACGTAGCGTCCGGTCTCCCATCCGCTCACGCGCATCATCGAGAGGATCGTGCGCAGGAGGCCGCCGCGAAACACAAACTCCTCGGCCACGGGCGCCAGAATGCCCAGCGCCACATAGCCCCAGGGCTCGCGCATCACGCTCTCGAAGAGAGCCTGGTGGGAGTCGGCCATCTGTATCTGCAGTTGCTCATAGACCCACTCGAAGGGCAGGATCGTGCCCAGCGTGAGCAACGCGCACCACGCCAGCGTGGCCCAGGGACGGGAACGGAGGTAGGTGCGGTCGAGGGGAGTCCACTTCAATCGCGGATAGACCATGATCGTGAGCAGGCTGGAGAGCACCGACGTGGCGGCGACAAACTGCCCTTGCTGACCGCTGGCCACCTGCTGCGCCAACTGGGCTGCATCGACGTGGTTCAGATACACATAGACGAGGGTGACAAGTCCGTTGACCACCATCTGAATCGCGAGAAAGACGATGAAGATCAACATGAGGTCCACCGCCATTCTTCCAGGCTTTCTATTCTCTTTCATCTGTTGTTCTATTTTTTTCTTTTCTAAACGATTATGATAAATAACCACTCTATTAAGCGATTATGATAAATAACTACTCTCTGAGCGATTATGATAAATAACCCGCGTCGAGGATCGTCTGCTTGTCGCGGGCCAGTTGGGCGGCCAGCTCCTCGGGCGAGGCAAACTTGCGCTCCTCGCGGACGCGACGGAGAAACGCCACCTCGACCTCCTGTCCATAGAGATCGCCCGCAAAGTCGAAGATATGGACCTCCAGCGAGACCTTCTCGCCGCCAAAGGTGGGGCGCGTGCCGATGTTCATCATGCCCAGTCGCCACGTCGCCTCGTCGCCGATCTTGACCCTCACCGCATAGACGCCCGAGGCGGGCACGAGACGGCGCGGGTCGGCGAGCTCGATATTGGCCGTGGGGAAACCGAGCTTGCGGCCCTCCTGGAATCCGGCCACCACGCGTCCGCCCATCATGTAGGGATGGCCCAGGCAGCGCGAGGCCGCTTCCATCTCGCCCGCCGCCACATGGCGCCGACAGATCGTGGAACTGACGTTGACGCCCTCCAGCTCGAAGACGGGGTTCTGCACCACCTCCATCCCCATCTCGCGACCGTAGGCCACATAGTCGGCGAAGCCCTCGGCGCGGTTGTGGCCGAAGCGGTGGTCGTAGCCGATGAAGAGTTTGACCACGTGGAGCCGCTCCAGCAGCAGGTCGTGCATGAAGTCGCGGGCGGAGAGCCGAGACAGGGCCGCGTCGAAATGGAGCACGGCCACCACGTCCACGCCCGTGCGCTCGAGGAGATAGAGCTTCTCCTGCAGATTGGTGAGCAGGCGGGGCTGATAGTCGGCATGGAGCACCTCACGGGGATGCTGGTCGAAGGTGATGATCATCGACTGGCGGCCCTCCTCCCGCGCGGTCTGCACCACATGGGAGATGAGAAACTGATGGCCCCGGTGTACGCCGTCGAAGAAGCCGATGGTGGCCACGCTCGCGGCCAGGTCGGTCGGGCACTCCTTTTGAAGATAGATGGTTCTCAATGCTTCGCTTTTTTGTTTTACCTACTATGAAGGTGCAAAGGTACGATGTTTTCTCTCCATTTCCGACTACGGAGCGTTAAGTTATCCTTATTTTCTCCGACAATCGCACGACAGGGGCCCGACTATCACCCGACTATCGCCCGACAAGGGCGCTCGCAGGGCAAAGAAAAGGAAAGCGTCAGCCCCAGGACGTGGACTGTCCCGGACTGACGCTATAGGAAAAAATGAGGAACGAGCGAGCGACTTACTTCCTCACCAGGTCGAGCACCTTGTCGACGGCTGCCGAGAGACCATCGCGGTCCTTGCCACCAGCCTGGGCGTAGTGGGGCTGACCGCCGCCACCGCCCTTGATGAGCTTCGCAGCCTCGCGGATGATCTTGCCCGCGTTGAGGTCGTGGCTGGCCACGAGGTCGTCGGAGAACATCACGCTCAGCAGCGGCTTGTCCTCATGGACGGAACCGACCACGCAGACCAGGTTGTCGGGAATGGCCTGGCGCACCTTGAAGACCAGGTCCTTGGCAGCGGCGGGATCGAGGGGAACGACGGCCTTGACGACGCGCAGACCATCGACCTCCTCGGCCCTGCGGACCAGCTCCTGGGTCATGCGGTCCACGGCCTGGGCGCGGAACTGCTCGATCTCTTTCTTCATGTGGTCGTGCTCGTCGATATACTTCGTGACGACGGCCTTGAGGTCCTTGGCATTGTTGAAGAGCGACTTCAGCTCGCGGAGCGTGTCCTCGAGCAGATAGATGGCGCTTTCGCAGACCTCGCCCGTCATGGCCTCGATACGGCGCACGCCAGCGGCCACGCTGCTCTCGCTGACGATCTTGAAGAAGCCGATGCGGCCCGTGGCAGCCACGTGGATACCGCCACAGAACTCACAAGAGGGACCGAAGCGGACCACGCGCACGCGGTCGCCATACTTCTCGCCGAAGAGGGCGACGGCGCCCAGCTTCTTGGCTTCCTCCATCGGCATGTCGCGATGCTCGTCGAGCTGGAGGTCCTGGCGGATAAGGCTGTTGACCAGCTGCTCCACACGGCGCAGCTCCTCGTCAGTGACCTTCTGGAAGTGGGAGAAGTCGAAGCGCAGCGTGTCGGCGCTGACGTAGGATCCCTTCTGCTCCACATGGTCGCCGAGCACCTGCTTCAGCGCGTAGTCCAAGAGGTGGGTGGCGGTGTGGTTGCGGGCGGAAGCCTCGCGTAGCGGCACATCGACGCAGGCCGTAAACTCCTCCGTGGGGTCCTGCGGCATACGCTTGAGAATGTGGATGCTTTGGTTGTTCTCGCGCTTCGTGTCGCTCACGACCACGGTCTCGTCGCTGCTGACGAGCTTGCCCTGGTCGCCGACCTGGCCGCCCATCTCGCCATAGAACGGCGTATAGTCGAGCACGACCTCGAAGAAGGTGGACTTCTTCTGCTTCACCTCGCGGTAGCGCAGGATGTGGCAGGGATACTCCGTGTGGTCGTAGCCCACAAACTCCTGCTCGCCCTCGCGCAGCACGACCCAGTCGCCGTTCTCCACCTGGGCCGCATTGCGGGCGCGGGCCTTCTGCTTGGCCATCTCCTCGTCAAACTCCTGCTCGTTGACGGTATAGCCGTTTTCGCGGCAGATCAGCTCCGTCAGGTCGAGGGGGAAGCCATAGGTGTCGAAGAGGCGGAAAGCCTGGGCGCCACGCAGCTCCTTCTCGCCGTGGGCCTTGAGCTCGTCCATCTCGCCGTTGAGGAGGTTGATGCCCTTGTCGAGGGTGCGGAGGAAACTGTCCTCCTCCTCCTTGATCACGCGGGCGATGAGCTCGCGCTGGGCTGGCAACTCGGGATAGGCAGCGCCCATCTCCTGGATCAGGACATTGACGAGGCGGAACATAAAGGCCTCTTTCTGACCGAGGAAGGTGTAGGCGTAGCGGACGGCACGGCGCAGGATGCGGCGGATGACGTAGCCAGCCTTGGCGTTGCCCGGCAACTGGCCGTCGGCAATGGAGAAAGCCACGGCGCGCAGATGGTCGGCCACCACACGCATGGCGATATCGACCTTCTCCTGGTCGGTCGCGCCCTCATCCTCGGTGCTGCTGGGCGTGGTGAATCCGTACTTCAAGCCCGAGAGGTTCTCGATCTCCTTGATGATAGGCTGGAAGATGTCGGTATCGTAGTTGGAGTGCTTGCCCTGGAGGATGCGGACGAGGCGCTCGAAGCCCATACCCGTATCAATCACGTTCATGCCGAGCTTCTCCAGCGATCCGTCGCTGCGGCGGTTGTACTGCATGAAGACCAAGTTCCAGATCTCGATGACCTGGGGGTTGTCCTTGTTGACCAGGTCGCGGCCCGGCGTCAGCGCCTTCAGCTCATCGGGGCGATTGTCGATATGGATCTCAGAGCAGGGACCGCAGGGGCCCGTGTCGCCCATCTCCCAGAAGTTGTCGTGCTTGTTGCCGTTGATGATATGGTCCTCGGGCACGTGCTTCCGCCAAAACTTGGCCGCCTCTTCGTCGCGGGCCAGGCCTTCCTTCTCGTCGCCCTCGAAGACCGTGACGTAGAGGTCCTCGGGATTGAGGTGGAGAATATCGACGAGATACTCCCAGGCCGCGTCGATGGCGCCCTCCTTGAAGTAGTCGCCAAAAGACCAGTTGCCCAGCATCTCAAACATCGTGTGATGGTAGGTGTCGTGGCCGACCACGTCCAGGTCGTTGTGCTTGCCGCTCACACGAAGACACTTCTGCGAGTCGGCGCGGCGGCGCGGCTCCGGGTCCTTCGTGCCGAGTATGATGTCTTTCCACTGATTCATGCCCGCGTTGGTAAACATCAGCGTGGGGTCGTCCTTGATGACCATAGGGGCTGAGGGCACTATGGCGTGACCTTTCGACTCGAAATATTTCTTGAACGAGTCGCGGATTTCATTTGCTGTCATCATCGTCTTATGTTTTTAATTCCTAAAATTCATCCTAAACAGTTGCAAAGGTAATGACTTTTGAGTATTTTTGCAAATCCAAAGGAAACCGATTGAATTAAAGAAGGAAAAAACATGGAACAGATCAATGCAGAGCGCCCCAATAAGCTCTACTACTCCATCAAGGAGGTGGCTCAGATGATGAACGTCGCGGAGAGCCTGCTGCGCTATTGGGAGACGGTTTTCCCCAGTCTGAAACCGAAAACCAACCAAAATCGCGTCAGACAATACACGAAGAAGGACATAGAGCAGGTGCGCCTTATCTACAATTTAGTCAAGGTAAGGGGATTCAAGATCGCCGCAGCCAAGAAGATGCTCCAGCAGAACCGCGACGGATCGGAACGCACGCAGCAGGTGCTGGAAAGCCTCATCAACGTGCGCGACGAACTCAAGGACATCAAGAAGCATCTCGAATCGCTCACCTGATGGCCTCCATGCGAATCGCCCGCCTCGCCTTCGTAAGTCTGCTCCTGCTGCCTGTGGGCCTGATTTTGCTGCCCGTGGGAGTCGGGGGCGTTGTCCCACCACAAAAGCTGCCAGGCAAGATGGCGGCGCAGACTGGAGCAACATTCCGCCCGGGCGACATCGTCGGCGAGGAGGTGGTGGCCCGAAGGGGCGTGGGCAGTTTTTTCTCGGTTTCCAAGATCAGCGATTCGGTGTTTGAAAGGATGCGGGGGCGGTCCTACAAAGAAGGTTGCCGCGTGGCAAGGGAGGAGCTGCGCTACCTGCTCTGCCTCCACAAGGACGCGCAAGGCAGGAGCATCGTCGGCGAGATGGTAGTCAACCGCGCCATTGCCAACGACGTCCTGGAGATCCTGCGCAAGCTCTACGACGCCCACTACCCCATCGAGCGGATGCGCCTCATCGACGAATACGGCGCAGACGACGAGCGGTCGATGGCGGCCAACAACTCCTCGGCGTTCAACTACCGCGTCACGACGGGCAGCACCAAACTCTCGGCCCACGCCCGAGGACTGGCCGTGGACATCAACCCGCTCTACAACCCGTGTCGGCGGACAGTAGGCGGCAAGGTAGTGGTGGAGCCGCGCGAAGGGCGAAAATACCTGCAGCGCGAAGCCAAATTCCCCTACAAGATCGTCAAGGGAGACCTCTGCTACCGCCTCTTCACCGCCCGCGGCTTTATATGGGGCGGCAACTGGCGGACCGTGAAAGACTACCAGCACTTCGAAATCAAGAAATAACGGTCCACGCGAAGCGTTGTATTTTCTTGTAAATATTGTATTGGTTGTTTTCCCTACTCAGCAGGATATTCGGTTCTGCACATCTCCACGCGAAGCTGTTGTATCTTGTTGTTTCCCTTGCAGAAGGCTTGTTTGACGCGTAGCGTCTTTGTCCCCACGAAGCGTTGTATTTTCTTGTAAAGGTTGTATTGGTTGTTTTCCCTCCTCAGCTGGCATTCACCCCCGGATGAAGCAGAAAAAAATCCGCAGCCTCATAGACAAAGACTGCGGATTTCTCATATTTTCTTGTTTTCTACCCTAAGAGGCAGTGCTTTAGAACATTTTGAGGCGATACATGAGGCCGAGCTCAATGCGATTGGTATTGTAGTCCTGCAGTCCGCACTCCTTGCTATAATCAAACTTGCGACCCGTGTAGGCCAGGAAGACGCGGAAGTCCTCGCCCTTGACGGGGAAATACTCCACGCTGGCCAGGTAGCCAAAGCTCTTGCGGAAGTCCTTCATGGCAGCGACATTGTCCACGCTGGCCGTCTCGTACATTCCCTTGACCATCAAGTTCCATTGCGGCACAAACTGCCAGTTGAGTTTCGTGACGAACGAATGGTAGTGGACGTCGCTGAAATAGCCTGGGCCCGCATCGGGATGATCAGCATCTTCCAGCAGCGCTGTTCCCTCTCGGCTTGCAATGCGCAGACGGTCGAGGCCCTCGAAGGCGCCCATATAGTCGAAATACCACTGAAGGCGCGGCAGGTTGAGTTTCTGTCCGAGGAAGAGCATCCGGCTATACTTATGCTTGGCCTCGGTCTGAATACCCCAGGACCAGCGCGTCTGGAGCTTGTCGCCAAAGAAATTGCCGTTCCAGCCGAAGATATAGGTCAGCGGATGGTTGGAAGCCTCCAGGATGCGCTTCGTTCCGTCAGCCTCCAAGGAGTAGGCTCCTTCGCCATACTCCTCGGCAAACTTGTTGCTATAGGCGTCGGTGATGCTGAGGGTGAGTTCCTGGCTGGCCACGGGACGGTAGGACACGTTCACACCCGCCTTGAAGATGTCGATGTTGTTGCCCATGTCGCTAAACTGATAGATATACATGGGGTTCTCGTCATACTCGAATCCTCCCCAGTACTGACACACCTTACCCGCATGGACGCCCAGCTTCTCGTTGAACTGGTAGCCCACCCAGAGCACGTCCGTGGCAGCAGCGAAATTGTCCTCCGACTGCGCGTTGTTGCCACTATTCAGACGATGGCGGAAGCGGTAGGAGATCTTGTCCGTCAGATGGCCCATAAACTCCAGGCGCGCCTGGCGGTTCTTGAAAGCCGATCCCCACTCCGTGCCGTTGTCCGTCTCCTGAAAACTGGCCGCGTAGTTGATGTAAACGTTGAAGGCGTCGTTTTTCTTCTCCAACTTCAACACGCGCTCAGCCAGGCTGGTGCATCCCTCATGGTCGCCGCCCATACCTGTGTTGTTGCCCTGTGCGCTTGCTCCCAAGGTGAGGGTCAGCGCGGCGGCTGCTACAAAGATTTTCTTCATGTCGATATGATTGTATTGATATTATTCTATCTATTTTTTTTCTTATTTATTTTCTTATTTTTTGTTGCCCGTATGGTCGCTCTTGATGCTCGTTCTCTTGCCACATAGCGCGCCAACTTTCCGTCCTGCTGGCAAAGAGGATTCAGAGGAAAAGCGTGATGAGATAGGCCACGCCGATAGCCACGAACGTGGTGACGAAGCCTGGCAGTTGAAACGAATGGTTGATGACCCAGCGTCCCACGCGCGTGGTTCCCGTGCGGTCGAAGTTGATGGCAGCTACCTCCGTAGGATAGTTGGGGAGGAAGAAATAGCCATTGACGGCGGGAAACATGGCCACCAGAAGCAGCGGACTGATACCCAAGGCAAGGCCCACGGGATAGAGGGTGGTGACGGTGGCGGCCTGGGAGAAGAGCATGACGCTCATCACAAACAAGGCCACGGCAAACGTGAACGGCGCTTCGGCCACCATCCCGGACAAAGACTGGTTGATGGCCTCCGCGTTGCCCATATAGAAAGTGCTGCCCATCCATGCGATTCCAAAAATGGCAATGACGGCATTGATGCCTGCGGCAAACACACTTCCTTTCGTCACGTCGCCCACCTTGACCTTGCCCACCAGCATGATGAGGACCACATCGGCCATCATGATCATCTCGATGGTCTCGGACATCGTGACTCCCTCGGGGCGCAACTGCGGTTGGAAACCGAACAACACGACCAAGGCCACACCGAAGAGGAACGCCCAAACGGAGTATTTGGCCTCGGGGCGAGCCATCATCTCGGCCTGTCGCAAGCTCTCCGCATCCTTCTCAGGACAAATCAACCTTTCTCTGACGCGGCGCTGATACTCCGGGTCGTCCTCCAACGCCTTGCCGACACGATTTTGGATGAAGGCGGCCCCAAGGATGGCCACCAGCGAGGCGGGCACACAGACCAGGAGGATCGTGCCCAGCTCCACTCCCGCGCCGCCCAAGAGGTCCTGGGAAATGATAGCTGCCGTAGCCGCAGAGACGGGGGAACCCGTAATGCCCAGCGAGGCCGAAATGACAGCCAAACTCAGCGGGCGCTCGGGCCGAATCTTATGGGCCTGGGCTATCTCGCTGATGATGGGGAGCAGCGAATAGCAGGTGTGGGCCGTACCCGCCACCAAGCAAAAAAGCCAGGTGCAGAGCGGACCGTAATAGGTGATATGGTGAGGATGCTTGCGCAGGAAGATCGCCGCTTGCCCGACGAGATACTCCAGTCCGCCCGCAGCCTGTAGGGCCGCAGCGGCAGTCACGACGGCAAGGATGATCATCATCACATCAATAGGTGCGCTACCCGGCTTCAGTCCGAAACCATAGACCAGCACAAAGACGCCGAGCATACCGAAAATGCCCAGTCCGATTCCTCCCATTCGTGCGCCAATGAAAATCATCGCCAGCACGACTGCGAGCTCGAGAAGAAGTACCGTTGTCGCCATGAGATTCGTTTGGTTGTTGATAATTGATTGGTTTCATTCCACCCGCCGAACTACCCTCGTCGCAGGCTCCTTGTCCAGGGGGAATTCTCAATTCGCTCTCTTATTCGAATGCAAAGATAATGCAAATCGAAGACAATACAAAAAAAATGCAATTCTTTTTTATGGTTGAGTTTTCCAAGGAAGATACCTTTGCGGGAAAGGCAAAGCACAAAAAAAGGTCGTGGCAACTTCTGAGCTTTTCAGAAAACGCCACGACCCTACTATCAGAACAGTTTATTTTGGCCTAATTCGCTTTAGAAGAAATAGGCCACGCCAATCTGCCAAGAGTTGTTCTTGCCCTTGGTAGCATACTTGCTTAAGTCAATAACATTGCCGACAATGCTATTGGCGCGGATGTCACCCGTGCTGCCACAAGCGATGTTGTAGTTGGCCGTGACCTGCAGGTGGTTGAGCACCATGGCGCCAAGACCCACGTTGACGCTAAAGTTGGAAGTCTTCAACTTCCACTCGGCTGCCTCATTCCAGAGGCTCTGCTCCTTGTCGCCCACGTTGAAGCCAAACTGCGGACCTGCGAAGAGGAAGATGCTGGCCGTAGAGCCCAGTCCAATGCCGTAGCGAAGGTTGATGGGGATGGCAATCTGGCGCTGCTTGAGCGTCTGCTCCGTATCGACAACACCTTGCACTCCATCCACGCTGACCTTGGCCTCGCGCTGGTCATAGAGGGCGGAAGCATCAATACCGAGACCGACTACGGGCAGGGTGAACTTCACGGTCGGACCGACGAAGAAGCCAACACGGTTGGAAGCATCGAGAACCTCCTTGTCGAGCGACATGTTCGTCACGTTGACACCAGCCTTGACACCAAACTGCACCTGAGCACTCGCCGTCGTGGCACTCATCAGGCCAACGGCAACCAATAAGGTAGTAAAAAACTTTTTCATGTGGTTTCTGTTTAAATTGTTAGAAAAAATATAACCATCAGGTCCTTTGGCGTTTGCACACCAAAGGACCCACACACTCTCTCATCAATGGCGCTGGCGGCGCACGGAGACGCGCGCTGCGCTGCCCGAGCCACTACCGCCCGAAGGTCTGCGGCTGCGCTTGACAGAAGGCTCCTTGTCGCCCGAACGGCGCGTACGGGCGCTACGCTTCGACTTTCTGCCGACCTTCTCCTGCGCGGTCTGTACGCTATCCAGACTGTCGCGCTTCTCCTGGTTGCCGAAGATATTCTTCTCGAAGTCCTGGAGCTCCTTCTCGATCTTCTTTTGCTCCGCGCTCATGGCCGAATCGGTAGGACAATACTGCGCGAGCGTGCGTCCAAGCATGTTCGTCGTCTTGTAGATCTTGCCCTCATACATATTGCGCGTAAAATAGTCGTCAACGCTCATGACCGCCGCATTGTTGAGATTGGAAGTCATCATCGTCTGCTTCGAGAGGTAGGGAGCCAGGTCGTCGTACTTCACCCAGAACAAAGGATACTTCGTCTCGCCGTCGCCGAAATCGTCCTCGCGATAGAGTATCGGACAGAGGGCGATGACCTTGCGACGGAACGTGGACGTGCCTTGGTCGTAGTAGGCGCTCTCCTTGAGGTAGTAGCCCTTCACCTCGCCTGAGGGAATGTCGCTATTGTCGAGGTAAATGCCCTTGCCGCGCCGCTCGTAGTAGATCTTGTAGTTGTCGAGAAATTGGATCGGCTTGATACGGGCCGAGTCAGTGAAAAGCTCGTTGCCGTCCAGCCTGTACTCGTAGCAGTAGATGTCGCGGTGGAGCATCAATTTGAAGATGTAGGTGAAGAGGTTCATCTGGCTGCCAATGGGCTCCGTCGGATAATAGAGACCAGCATTGGCGTCGTCCGTCAATTTCACCTCGCGGTAAAGGTCGCGGCGCCACACGACGTCCTCAGGCATCTCCTGCACGGTGGGGAAAGAGATGAGGGCGCGCGTGGTGAGCGCGTTGGCTCCCGTCTGCGTCTGTTGTTTCTGTTGTTCGGCTCTCCGCTTGGCGGGCTGGGCTACGACCGAGACCACCGAGAGAGTCATGCAAAGGATGAAGAATATCTGTTTCATCGTATATTTCCTATTCTAAGTATTGTCTATTCTGTTCGAGATGTAATATCATTCGCTACCTCACGATCACCTGCATGGCATTGCCTCCACCCAGACTGCGAGTAGTGCCGTCAGGACCGTGGACCACTACGTTGGTGATGTAGAAGCGGCGGTTGCGGCTCAAGTGGCGGAACTGCTCCTTCTGCTGGGCCGAAAAATGCGATCCGTTGGAGGACAAAGGAACGGCATTGCCCATGTTGTCGAAGAAGATGGTCTGGAAACTCGTCACCTGGAACGGGATGTCGAGCAGTCCGTCGTCGATGGCTGCATGAATGCCCGAGGCAGCCATCAGGTTGGCCTTGGAGAAACTGCCTCCCTTGAAGCGGTCAGCACCCATGGCGATGTAGGGAGCTGGATCGGGCAGCTTGCGCACCCTAAACTTATACTCGCCGACCAGTCTGCCCTTGGCAGAGACGCGGAGCGTAACGGGATTGCCGGGCGTGGTGGGACGTGCGATGAAATGGCCGCCACCACGGGCCGTCAGCGTACCGCCCGTCATCGTCGCCTGCACGTCGCTCTGCGAGGTGTTGGGGATGGAGATCGTGATGGGGTTGTCGAAGCCCGCATAGAGCACGTTCATCAGGTCGGCAGCAATCGTCGCCATACCGTCGAAGGGCGGAATCTGCTGCATTCCGTCGGGCGAAATGTAGTTTTCTGGCTTCGGACCGCCAATGACCATGTAGTCCTGCTTGAAGTCGCGACGCAGCACATTGCCCATCAAGTCGCGTACGAGCATGTAGCCCTGGATGGTGTGCTTGCCTGGCGCTCCTGCCTTGACCTGGATGGTGTTGCCCTTGATCTTCTGTCCGTTGACATAGACCTCCGGCGACTGGGTGGAGTCAACAGCAGCCAGCATCATGCGGGCCGTGATGGTCTCGCCCGGATAGAGGCGCGTCTGATCGGGGACGACGATGGCTTCGAGCTTGTTGACCCGAATGTCCTTGAGTCCCACGTTGGCCACGAGCGTGTGGAGCACCTCGCCTTCCGCGTAGCGTATATCGCTCTGCAACTTGGAGAGCAGCGTGACGGCGGCCGCCGTAGGCATATCCTCAAACATATACTCCTCCCAGTTTTTGTTGAGCGCCGCCGAGGGCACGGTCGTGGAGAGGTTGCTGCTGATGATCTGCTTCTGCAATGGGTCGTCGATCAGACGGAGTATCCGCTCGCGGTAGCTATTGATGGCGTCGAAGAGCTTGCGTCCCTGTCCCGTGCCCGGACTCAGCATGACAACGCCTGCTGCTTCGAGGTTGTCCTTGTTCTTGATGTGGAGCGGATCGCCCTCCGGTCCGTCGGCCTCACGGACGATGAGCGTCTTCAGCTCCTGGGCGTAGTTGAAGAGCGAGTCGCTCATAGCCCTCACCGTGGTGGCGCGCTGAAACCACACGCGCGCCTTGGCAGGATTCTTGCGCATGATCTGCTCCAGCTCGCGATAGATGGCCTCGTTCTCCTTCGTGGAGTTGCCCGTCGTCCGGTTCAAGCTCTCCTCCACAATAGAGAATCCGTTGAGCACCTCGGTAGAGATGTTCAGCGCGAGCATGGCCATGAGGACGACGTACATGAGGTTGATCATCTTCTGGCGGGGCGATATCTTGATTTTCTTGATAGCCATATTTTGCGTTGTGATAATGCAGGGGCGGGGCCGTAAGCCTAGGTTCTCCCCTGCTGTATGCTGTAAACTACTCGGCAGCGGGAGCCGTGGGGGCTGCTGCGCCAGGGGCTGCGGCCCGCATGTTGACCGTCATGGCCTCTATCATGCGAGCGTAGATGGCGTTGAGGTCGGCGATCTGCTGCGCCATCTTGCGCGTCTGCTCGTTGATCTGGTCGATGGTGCCCACCTGCTGGCTTGCGCCCTTGAGCTGCATCTCGTAGATCTTGGCTATACCCGTGAGCGTACGGTTGAGGTTCTCCATCTCCTCGCTGTCGCGGGCGAGACGCTGGCTCTGCTCGTTGACCTTGCCCAACATGTCGGTGAGACTCTTCAGCGCATCGACATATTTCGTCTGTGCCTCTACCATCTCGGGAGCCTGCTGCTGTGCTCCCTCCACGTCGCCGCGCTGATAGTTGAGCATGGCCATAGCCACTTGCTCGGCCGTAGGCATGGTGGCTGCGGCTGGCTGTGCGCCTGCGACAGCATGGGCTGCGTCGAAGGCCTCGTCAGCAGCAGTCGGCTGAGCGCCGTGGTGAACTGCGGGACCCGCTGCGGGACCCGTTGAGTGAGCCGCCGTGCGACGGTGGCCCGAACGGCCATAGACCACGCGGGGTTGGGCCCCACCAGTCTCACTTGCGACGTTGGCCTCATCGGCCTCATCGCTATGCTCATAGTCGCCAGTCTCGTCAGCATAATGGCCAGTCTCGTCAGCATAGTCACCAGCCTCATCGTCGGCAAAGACCTGCTCGCCCGAGAAGGTGACGCGGGTGGGAAGTTCGCGACCATCGTCGGTCTTGTCGAAAGGACGATCGAAGGCCGAGAGGAAGAAGACGACAACCTCCGTACCCATACCGAAGAACAACCAGAAGTTGGCTCCCGGCAGGTGGGTGAGCTTGAAGAGTGCGCCAAGGATCACGATTGAGGCGCCCCAGCTATATCCGTAGTTGAGAAAGGTCTGTCCTGGGACGCTGTCCATCCACTTCTGCAGTCGGTAGATGACATTATATTTACTGTAGTTCGACATTATCTTTTCTTGCTTCGTTTTTGACTTTTCTTACTCATTCTCGCTGCCTCGCTCGCGCTGCTTGCCAACGATCGCACGCAACGGAAACCAATGTAGGAGCGCGGCTGGTTCTGATACTCCCAGGTGCGCCAGGCTGCACGGATGTAGCTCTCAGGATCTTTCCAAGAGCCACCGCGCACGCTCTTCTTCTTCAGTCGGTAGGGATCTTCGAGCGCCGCCTTGTATTCGAGCTGCGGATTGAGGTCGTTCATTGCATCGACGCCCGCCTCGGTATAGACCGTGCTGGTCCACTCGGCCACGTTGCCGGCCATGTCAAAAAGACCGTTGCTGTTGGCCGAATAGATACCCACCTTGCTCGTGATGAGGTTGCCGTCCTTGGTGTAGTTGCCACGGTCGGGCTTGAAGTTGGCGTAGAAGCAACCGTTGCCGCTCTTCACGTCTTGATTGTTCCACGGGAACTCATTCTGGTCCTTGCCACGGGCTGCAAACTCCCACTCTGCTTCGGTCGGCAGGCGGTAGCGCTGCACATAGCGTGCCTCACCGCCCAAGCCTTTGAGCAAATAGTCGGTGCGCCAGGCGCAGAAGGCGTTGGCCTGCTCCCATGTCACGCCGACCACGGGGTAGTCGCTGAACGACGGATTGCTGAAGTAGGAGCGCAGGTAGGTCTCATTGTCAGAGTTGCGGAAGTCGTTGACCCAGCACGTTGTGTCGGGATAGACGTTGACAATATAAGTATTGAGGAAGTCCCACGGTCCGGAGAGCGGACGGTTGATGGTCTCACTGTGGATCACGCCCTCGTCATCAACATAGGCCGTGTCCTTGCTGATCATCACCACCTCATTGGGATCGACCGTAATGTCGGTGTTGAGGTTGCGCTCCTGCGGATTGAGACGGTTGCGGCGCAAGGCTGCTGCCGTGTAGTCGTAGATCTCGTAGCGGTAGTTGAGCTGGCGCGCATCGAGCATCTTCTCTCCCGTGGCAGGATTGGTGACGTAGAGGCTCTCGAAGGCTCTCAGCTCGTCCTCCGTCGGCTTCCGCGGCAAACGCTTGTTCCAGTTGAGATGGGGAGTGACGGGATCGCCGTTCTTATCCTCGGTGATCATGTAGCTCTCGTCGCCACCGTAGGACGGGTCTGCCAGTCGGGTACGGAGAATGGAGTCGCGCACCCAGTGGACAAACTGCTTATACTGCGAGTTGGTCACCTCTGTCTCGTCCATCCAGAAGCCATCAACACTAATGTCCTTCACGGGCATTGACTTGCCCCACAGGCTGTCCTGTTTCTCAACGCCCATCCGCAGCGAACCGCGCTTCACGAGCGTCATACCGTAGGGCGTGGGCTCCTTGAAGCCACGTCCGCTCACGCCGACCACCTCGCCGCCTCTTCCTGACGACGACGCACTCTTGCCGCCGAAGCAGCCCGAGAGCAACATGGTGGCCATCATACTCGCGCAAATAGCCAATATGTACGTTCCTTTTCTCATATCTTACTGGTTTGGAGCACCCGCCCTACCCTGCCTGGGGAAAGAGGGCGGCGCTTCTTTCTATTTTTATTTATCCTTTTTATTTATCCAAATTATCGACCAACGCTTCTTTTGTCTATCTACTCTCACCTACTGTCTACTCTCACCTACTATCTACTCTCACCCATATCCATCTGCTCTCGCCCACTCACTACAATATCCGCGCACTCTTGTGGAGGTTGCGTCCCTTCTTCTGAAGGTTGATATCCATCTGATAGCTCACCACCAGTTCGTGGTAGCCGTTGCCCATACCGGCGCCACCGGTGAACATCTCGTAGCTGTAGCCGACGTTGATGCCCTGAAAGCTTCCGCCGATATAGCCCGTGACGGAGTTGGTAGGACTGTAGCCGAGACCAGCGTACATCCGCTTCTTCTCGTTCTGATAGACCACGCGGGCAGTGATGTCCGCACGATAGGCCGTGCCGTCGTAGCGAGCCAGCACCGAGGTGGGAACGCTGATGTAGGGACTGCGCAGTTTGATGTTGTAACCTCCCGTGAGGTAGAAGGTGGGATCGACCTTCATCTCGTTGGTCTCACCAAGCTCCACAGTCGGACCGGTGAGGTGCTGTCCGCTCACGCCGACGTACCACTGACGGTGGACGTAGTAGAGGCCGAAGCCCATGTCAAGGGCGTTGCCGCTGAGCTGCGACTTGGAGAAAGCAGGGTCGCTGCTGTCCTCCAGATCGATCTTCGTACCGTCAAACTTCTCCATGACGAGGCCGAGCTGCAAACCTGCCGAGATCATGCCTCCGAAGAGGCTCTTGCGAAAGGCATACTGGGCGGAAAGACGCTGGTGGGTGAACGCGCCTATCTGGTCGTTGAGCATCGAAGCGCCCACACCATGATACTGCCGCAGAAGGTAGAGGGGCAGGTCCGCGCTCACATAGAACGTCTTGGGACTGCCCTCGTAGCCCGTGAAACCCATCGAGTAGGCGCCCACGGCATTGAGTTTGTTGCCCTTTCCCGCTGCAGCCGGGTTGTACGAAGTCTCCATCAGCCAGTAGTGGCTAAAGACAGGGTCGTATTGCGCATGTGCGCCGATGACGGCCAACAGCGTGAGGGATATGACAATAATGCGTTTAAACACATTCCAATAACGCACCACTTCCCCTTTTATTGCCATGAGGGTTGATATATTTTGAGAGACGGATCAAAAAAAGTCGGGATCCCGCCGCGGTTTTTACGTCCTTCCGCCTATGCCTTCCCATAGTTTCGGACAGGGCAAATCGTTTTCGAATGGTTCTAAAAAACCCATTCCACCCTTTCATAAAACAAAAAGTGTAAAAGTATGGTTAAATATTTTCTGCTCTCTACTTTTTTGCGTAACTTTGCGGTGCAAATCGGAAACAGGTTGCACAAAGGGATAAAACAAAGTAGCATAAAACTTTTAAAAGATAAAACAATGCAGTATTTAACAAATGACAAGCTCGTTATCGTCGGTGCAGGCGGTATGATTGGTTCTAACATGGTACAGAGCGCTCTGATGCTCGGCCTCACTCCTAACATTTGCCTCTACGACATCTATGAGCCGGGCGTTCATGGCGTGTTCGACGAGATCCAGCAGTGTGCTTTCGAGGGTGCCAACATCACCTACACCGTTGATGCCAAGGAGGCCTTCACGGGTGCTAAGTACATCATTTCCTCTGGTGGTGCTCCCCGCAAGGACGGTATGACCCGCGAGGACCTGCTCAAGGGCAACTGCCAGATTGCTGCCGACTTCGGCGACAACATCAAGAAGTATTGCCCCGAGGTGGAGCACGTGGTCGTTATCTTCAACCCGGCCGACGTGACTGCCCTCACCGCTCTCATCCACTCTGGCTTGAAGCCCAACCAGCTGACCTCTCTCGCTGCTCTCGATTCTACGCGTCTGCAGCAGGCTCTCGCCCTCGAGTTCGGCGTGCAGCAGGACAAGGTCACGGGTGCTCACACCTATGGTGGCCACGGCGAGCAGATGGCTGTCTTCGCTTCCAAGGTGAAGATCGACGGCAAGCCCCTCTCTGAGATGGGTCTCTCTGAGGAGCGCTGGGAAGAGATCAAGCACCACACCATCCAGGGTGGTTCCAACATCATCAAGCTTCGTGGCCGCAGCTCTTTCCAGAGCCCTGCTTACAACGCCGTGAAGATGATCGAGGCTGCTATGGGCGGCAAGGAGTTTACGCTCCCCGCTGGCTGCTATGTCAACTGCGACAAGTGTGGCTTCAAGAACGTCATGATGGCTATGCCTTCTACCATCGACAAGACGGGTGTTCACTTCTGCGCTCCCACGGGCACGGAGGAGGAGCTGGCCGCTCTCAACAAGTCTTACGAGCACCTCTGCAAGATGCGCGACGAGATCATCGCTCTCGGCATCATCCCTGAGGTCTCTGAGTGGACGAAGATGAACCCGAACCTCTAATCCGTTCGGGAATTGTAAATAAGCATTTTTGTTTACAACTTCATAGAATGAGGGGGGGTATCATCCAGCGAGGTTGATACCCCCTTTTCATATTACGCGCCATCTTCCACATTCCCTTCTCCACATTTTATTACCTACGTTAGATCACCAAAGTTTGATCAGCAATATTTCATCACCAACGTTTCATCACCCTCAGACGCTATGGACAAAGCGACGCAGCGACACAACAACATGGCAGCTATTCGCTCCAGCGGGACAAAGCCCGAGCGCATCGTGCGCCAATACCTATGGCGCAGAGGCTTTCGCTACCGGCTGAACAGTCCGCGCCTGCCTGACCACCCTGACCTCGTGCTCCGCAAATACCGCACCTGCATCTTCGTCAACGGGTGCTTCTGGCATGGTCACGCCGACTGTGGTGGTTTTCGTCTACCCAAAACCAACGTGGCGTTTTGGAAAAGAAAGATAGAACGAAACAAGGAGCGCGACCGCGAGGAGCAAAGGAAACTCGCACAGATGGGCTGGCATTGCATCACGGTGTGGGAATGCGAACTCAAACCTGCTCGGCGCCAGAAGACGCTGGAAGCGTTGGCGCACACGCTCAACCATATCTTTCTGCAGGACCACAGTCGCCCCAAGAACCAGCTCCGCTACACACAGAGAGAGGAAGAGGAAATGGTGGGAATGGCAGCAGAGCCCGACATCCGCGACAACGGCTTGTCAGAAAACCACGACAACAACCAGCCCAAAGAGTAGCTCAACCGATAGGAAAAAGAGTAACACAACCGATAGGAAAAAGAGTAGCTCAACCGATAGGAAACAGACTGCCGAGAACTTGCGCAATGGCCTCAAGTCCCTGCTGGTCGGCCTCGTGAAAGGAGTCCAGGTCGCTGCTGTCCACATCGATGACGGCCACAACCTCACCATTCTTCATGACAGGTACGACTATCTCCGACTGCGACTGCGAGGAGCAAGCAATATGGCCAGGAAACGCATGAACGTCGGCGACCACCAGCGTCCGCGCCTCGGCCCATGAAGTGCCACAGACTCCTCGTCCGCACTGGATGCTGAAACAAGCCAAGGGGCCCTGGAACGGACCGAGTTGTAGTTCGCCATGACGCACCACGTAGAATCCCACCCAAAAATAATAGTCGAAAGCCTCCTTAAGAAGCGCCGCCACATTGGCGAGCACGCCCACGGGATTGTCCACCCCTTCCATCAATCCTTTCACCTGCAGCAGGATCTCAGCATACTTCTGCTCCACCTCCTGAAGACCAGACTGCACCATGGCAGCACCCTGTACTTTGCTTTCCATCATATTGCTTTGCTTCATATTGCTTTTAGATTTTTGTTTTTTGGTTATTGATTTTTGATTTGGCTGCAAAGATAGTCAAATCCACAGACAATGACAAGGGAAGATTCCACAAAAGTCGTCGTACGAGACAGAAAGAAACTTATATGAAGAAAAAGAACTCATGGGACACGAAACGAAAAAAGGTTGGGCGATAGCGATCCGTGAACCGAAGCCACAAACTCGCTATGTCCAGCCCTTTCTTCTTACCTAAAAAAACTAACTCTATTGGGGAAAATAAGTCGTTCTGAACACTTTCAGGATATTAAGTCATCCTAAACACTTTCTGGATATTAAGCCGTCCTGAACTCTTTCAAGATCATCTTAATAAATCGTGTTTTCGGGGTCAAAGTTGGCCCAACCTGCAGTCCAGTCGTCGGAAGCATCGCGGAAGGCTCCTACGAAGGTAGCAGACTTGTCAAACCAGCTATTAGCCTGGAGTTCTATAAACGATCCCTGGAGAGCGCCACCCACCGAGGTGCTGGCAGCAATGATGGACTGAATGCCCTGCCAAGAACGAGCCACCCACTGGTCGACGACCTTGTTGCCATTGGCCGGGAGGAGGAAGAACGTGCTGGAGAAGGACTTCTTCGACGGATCGGTCGTCTTGCTCTTGTAGTCGTAGAGCTCATCCTTATAGACCTTGTTGAAGTCGGATCCCGTGAGGTCCGTTCCAGCAAAGACGATGCGGTGGAGCTGGAGCAGACCGTCTGTAGCAGCCTTCTGCGTGTTGCCCTTCTCGCTGTCAAGGATAAGACCGATAGGCCATCCTGCCACGACGCTATTGTAGCAGTTGAGACGCGTGTTGCGGCGCAGATGCATTCCGGCCTGGAAGCGGCCCGTGGAAGAACCGTTGCCCGGGTTCATCTTGCCTCCATCGAGATAGTCGGTAGTGTTCTGGAAGTTGGCGTCGAAGACCTTCGGACCCAGGAATGTCATATTGGAGAAGGTGGCACTGGTAAAGGGCTCTGCCGTGGAACCCTCGGCATTGTTGTCGCTCTCGAAGCCATTACTCTGGGAGGCATCAGCTATGCGCGAGTCGCGGACGCTGAGACCAAACTGCACGTTGCCCGAATAGCCATTGTCGGTATCGAAGTCGTCATCCCATCCACGATAGGCGATGAGGTACTTGCAATTGACCGTGCCGCCAAACCACTCGAAGGAGTCGTCGTTGCTATAGCTGACCTGCACGTGATCGATCGTCGTTCCAGCACCCACCGAACCGAGCGTGAGACCATTGATCTCCTGATCTTTCTTGAAGGGATAGCCAGCAAACTCGATGCGAACATACTGCAGCAAACCCGAGTTGTCGTTGGCGTCGGTACCGCCATGCTTCGTGCGCGGACCGCCCTCGATCTGCTGGGCGAGCACACCGTTGTTGTTGGGCGCCTTGCCGCAGAGAATCACGCCACCCCAGTCGCCAGGACGGCGGCTGCCAGGAGCCTGCTCCGAAGTGAAGACGATCGGCTCTGTGGCCGTACCCTTGGCAATGAGTTTGCCACCAGGCTCCACGATGATGGTCGCCTTGGTCTCCTTGTCGCCCTTGACAACGGTGCCGGCGGGGATGGTCAGCGTAGAACCACTGGCCACATAGACCCAGCCACGCAGCAGGTAAGTTCCCTTGGCAAGCGTCTGCTGGCCCTTGAAGACAAAGTTTTGGTCGCCGTTGCCGATGACCTTGCCCTCGGGAGCCTCCTTGCCTTCAGCATCGAAGAGCACATGGTCGCACGACTTGAAGCCGCCATCCGTACCCCAGTTGTAGGATACATTAGGAGTAGGAGGCGTGACAGGGCTACCAGAGTCATCATCACTACACGCTGTCAGAGTGGCCGAGAGGGCGAGGATGCCGAAGCATCCGACAATCATCTTGCTTGTTTTCATCATTGTTTTGTGTAATTAGTTGTTGTTGTGCGTGTGCGGGCTTGCGTCCGCCCCACTTGTTGATTTTTCTTTGTTTTGTTCTATTTCTATTGTTCTATTTCTATTGACGAGGAGGCCTTTCCCCCTGCCGGCTCCTCAGAAGAGGTCAGAGCGTGAGGGTGGCCGAGAAGTTGAGGTTCATTCCCGGGCGGTAGCGGCGCGTCACTTGTTCTATATGGCGTTCTTCGCCCTGCACCATCACGTCGGAGAACTGCTTAAACGTGACCTGCTGGTTGAGGAGGTCTCTGATGGCAAGTTTGATCTCCAGCGGACCAAAGCGCTTGCTGGCCGTCAGGTCGAAGGCGTCGCGCGGCATCTCGTAGCTGTCGGGCACTCGGATGTTTCTCGAAGCATCGCCGCCACCCGTAGTGCGTCCCACACCCACGATGCGCTTGCCAATGCGGTTGTAGAGGAGGTTGACCGAGAGCTGCAACTGCTCGTTGTGATAGAAGATTCCCGTATTGACCAAGTAGGGCGATTGTCCCTGCATGGGGCGGTCGTACTCGTTGCTACCCGGGGCAAACTGCACGCGGCTGTGTATGAGCGATCCGTTGAAACTCCAGGAGAAGTCCTTCAGTCCGATAAAGTCGAGCTGCTTGCGTATGTCAAGCTCCAGTCCGTAGTTGTTGGCGGAGCGTGCGTTCATATAGGAACAAATGACGTCCGTACCACCAGAGAGCGTATAGACCCACTCTATCGGACTATCGAAATGCTTCCAGAATGCGCCCAACGAGATGACCTCTCCACGCGAGGGATACCACTCGTAGCGCAGATCGAGGTTGTCCACATAGCAGTTGCGCAGGTCGAAATTGCCCTGTACGTCGGAGGCCAAGTCGAAATCGTAATAGACCGACGGCGACAGCTCTCTAAACTCGGGGCGGTTGACGCTCCTTCCGTAGCTCAGTCGCACTTGGTGCTGAGACAGGAGGTGATAGGTCACGTTGACTGACGGAAACCAGTCGCCTTGGCGATAGAAGTGGCTCTCGTGGCTCTCGACGGACGACTTCGTGTTGGATATGAGTTCCATGCGGTTGTACTCGTAGCGCAGTCCGGCATGGGCCTCAAACTTGCCCAAGGGCAGATCGGCCTCGACGTAGGCAGCCCCCAGCAGGTTGTTGCCACTATAGTCGTTGAGTTTGTTGACGTCCTCCAGAAGATAGAGTTTGTTGGCGCCAAAATAAGTCTCGTCGGAGAGCAGGGTGGTCATATCCATCGACCGGAACCCTTCGGGCAACTGGCAACCCTCGTGGTCGTACCAGTAGAAGAGGTTGCGCGTCTTATACTTCCTCGTGCGATATTCGCCGTAGGCTCCGCCTTTGAGCGAAGGGCTCCAGGAGCCAAATTCGAAGCGATGAGTGTCGTTGACCTGAAGGGAGAGGATGTGCTCGTCGAGAGAAGTCCACTCACGCGAGATATCATTCTGATAGAGCCACTGATACTGGTCGCTCTGTTCCGGGTCTTCGGAGTAGAGGATGTATTTTCGACGATCAGGCAAGCGACGGTTGGCATACGCATAGCCGACGCTCCAGTCAAGTGCATCGCCACTGAAGGTATGCCGTCCCGTCATCTGTCCTGTATAGGTGGTGCGGCTCTGATAGTAGTATTCTGCCGACCGCTCCGGTTCCGACTGAGCGCTGGTGCCCTGTCGGAGGGTGTAACGGCTGTTTCCCAACTGATTGAAGATGTTTTTCAACTGGTATTTGTTCTTGCCACTGGGACTCAGGAGCGTCAGGTTGAGCATGGCTCCGAGGCGCGCTGAGTGGGTGTACTGATCGTCGGTGGAGAGTCGCAATGGGTTGATGCGGTCGTTGTCCGTATCGTAGGCAGCATAGAAGTTGTTGACCATGCCACAGATGGTGCGATACTCGTTGCTATAATTGAAGGCGCCGAGCAGCCCGAGTTTGGCCCCGTCGATGGTCCAGCTGCGACTCCAGTCGGCAGCCAACTTGAGGTCCGCCCAAGGTGTGTGCTGGCGGATGCGCCAGTCGTTGCTCAACCCGTTGTGGAGGAGGTCGATCATCGGGTTGCCGCCACCGTTGTTGCCCAGCGTGGCCAACGTGGCGTCCATACCACCCGAGAGCGAGCGCATACCGCTGTCGAAGCCGAGGAAGTCGGTGGGCGAGGGCTTCGGTGCGAGGAAGGTACGGAAGACCGTCTGCGTGTTGCAACTGCCACCCAGCGTGAGGTGGACGGAGTTGGTAGTGGGTATTTCCTTCGTGTTGATGAGGATAAAACCGCCTGTGTAGTCGGCAGGATACTCGGCCGTAGGCGTCTTGACGATCATCAGGTTGTCGATCTGTCCGCTGGGAATCATGTCGAAACTGAAGGCACGGCTGTCAGCCTCGCTGCTGGGCGCTGCCCCGCCGTTGATCCAGACGTTGTTGTAGCGTTGGGAAAGGCCGCGCACCATCACAAACTTTCCCTCGATAAGGCTCACGCCGGGGATGCGGCGGATCACCTCGCCGGCGTTGCTGTCCTGGCTCCGCTTGATTTCCTGTGCGGAGACGTTGCTCACGATGACGGAACTGGTTCGTGCGGCGTCGATCATGGCAGCATCAGTATTCAACCTCTTCACTGCCGTCACGGTCACGTCGCCCAGCTGCTGTTCGTCAGCCGTCAGCGTGATGCGCAAGTCATCTTCCGCGCCGTCGGCCTTAGCTCGAACTCCGTCAATATTTTTGGTTTTGTAGGATACATATTGGATGACAAGCGTGTAGCTCTTACTCTTGTCGAGGCCCTCGAAGTGGAACTTTCCATCAATGTCTGTGGCCACACCCAGCGACGTTCCCAGTACCTGCACTGTCGCACCAACGAGGGGCTCCTGCGTCTTGGAATCGATCACCGTGCCCCGGATGTCCTGCGCCCAGGCTCCCATGGGAAGGGAAAGCGTCAGCAGGGCAACGCCCGCAAGTCTATGATAACACTTCTTCATCTTTGTCTATCGTTCGTTTCTTTGTTTTGACGGTGCAAAGGTATTCTGACGATATGACAGAAGCGTTACCAAGATGTTACAAGACGGTGAAGATGCCGTCTGGACCCTGTAATGGGCTCAAAATGAGGTTCAGTCGAACTCCTTGACGGAGACCAGTTCATACTCCTCCTCGGGTTCCTCAGGTTCTTCCTTAGGAGGCGAGGACGGACTAGAAGGGGGAGTGGAAGACGGACTGGAGGGCACATTGGAAGGCGGATCGGAAGGCGCATCCTCGGCAACTGGAGCAGCGGGGGCAGCAGGCCGAAGGAGGCTGACCATAAGGCGGGCAGCCTCATCAGGGGCAATGAGATGGCCCAGACGATCGGCCACGGTACGGTAACCCTGGAGCATTTCCTCGCGGTGGGGCTGACCGGGAAGGATGCGGTAGAGTTCGTTGATGACGCGGTAGATGGTGAAGCGGTCGGCAAAGAGCTCCTTGACGACCTCGGCGTCGGCCACCAGGTTGACCAGCGAGATATACTTCACCTTGAGGACATGGTTGAAGCCGAAACGGACCAGCTTGGGCACAGGCGTCTTGTAGCAGACCACCTGGGGCACTCCCAGGAGACAGGTCTCCAGCGTGGCCGTGCCACTGGTGACAAGCGCTGCCACGGAATGGGTGAGCAGCGCATAGGTCTCGTTATCGACGATAGTCACCTGCTGCTTGCCCAATACCTTATTATAATAGGCGCGGCTGATGGAGGGTGCGCCCGCCACGACCATCTGATAGTCTTCGAAATGGCGCGCGGCCTCGATCATGGCCGGGAGGTTGTCCTTGATCTCCTGCTTTCGACTGCCTGCGAGCAGGGCGATGATGGGCTTTTCGGAGAGGGCGTGGCGCGCGAGGAAGGCTTCGCGGCTCTCGGAGTAGTCGCGGCGAAACTGCATGACTTCCTCGGCGGTAGGATTGCCGACATAGTGGATGGGGTATTGGTGCTTCTGATAGAACGGCACTTCGAAGGGGAGGATGGAAAAGAGCTCCTTGATATCGCGGCGAATGGCCTTGATGCGCCACTCCTTCCAGGCCCATATCTTCGGCGAGATATAGTAGTAGAGAGGTATCTGCGTATGCTTGTGGACATAGCGGGCAATGTCGAGGTTGAAGCCCGGATAATCGACCAGGATCACTACGTCGGGACGCCACGCCACAATGTCCTCCTTACACCACTTCATGTTGCGAAAGATGGTGCGCAGGTGGAGCAGGACTGGCACAAAACCCATATAGGCCAGGTCCTTGTAGTGGCGCACGCGCTCGCCGCCGACGGCCGACATGAGGTCGCCGCCAAAGAAGCGAAACTCCGCCGCGGGGTCATTCTGGCGCAGCGAGGCCATCAGCCGGCTGGCGTGGAGGTCGCCACTCGCCTCGCCCACTATCAGATAGTACTTCATATCGTCAGAACTTCAACTTCCGCATCAATTCATAGTCGGTCACGTCGATGGTAGAGGGTGTGACGGCCACATAGCCATGATTGAGAGCCCACTGGTCGGTATCGGCGGCCTCGGGCTCGTCGTTGTGGAAATGGCCCACCATCCAGTAGTACTTGCCACCACGCGGATGCTGACAATCGACCACCTCGTTGGTCCAGCGCCCATAGGTCATACGACACACCTTGATGCCACGAAACTCCAAACCTTTGGGGAAGTTGACATTGAGGCAAGTGCCCTTCGGCAAACCCTCGGCCAAGACCTTCTCCACCACCTGGCGCACAAAGGGTCGCAAGGCCGAGAGGTCGGCCTGGGGATCGTAGTCGCAGGAGGAGAAAGCGATCGAGGGAATATACTTCAGCGCACCCTCGTAGGCCACGCCCATCGTGCCACTGTAGTGGTTGTTGACCGTGGAGTTGTCGCCGTGGTTGATGCCGCCGATCACGAGGTCGGGCTTGCGGCCGTCCAGCAGTTGGTCGATGGCCAACTTGACACAGTCCACGGGCGTGCCAGAGCAGGACCACACCTGGGCGCCCGCATAGTCCTCGCGCCGGTGCAGATAGAGCGGGTCGGCAGCGGTGAAGGCACAGGAGAAGCCCGAGCGGCCTCCTTCGGGAGCGCAGACGAGCACATCGCCCAGGTCGGCGATGAAGGAAACAAGGCTTCGGATGCCGTTGCTATCGAAGCCGTCGTCGTTGGAAACGAGGATGAGGGGTCTGTTCTGATTCATCATTGCATCAATCTTTGAGCCGCAAAAGTACGAAAAAAAGTTTTTAAAGCCGACGGTTTCTCATAGTTTTTATGTACCTTTGCCCAATATTACACTTGAAACAGACAGATACACAAGAAGGAAGCGGACAAAAGGGATGCTTATCAGGGACTTCACCCGCCGAGCACCCAGCGCCCAGCAACGGACAACCTCCGCCGAAGGACGCTCCGCAGCGCAGCCTCATGACGTATTTTTGAGAATATTGAAAATGGGAAAAATCATAGCTTTAGCCAACCAAAAGGGCGGCGTGGGCAAGACCACGACCACCATCAACCTGGCCGCTTCCCTGGCCACGCTGGAGAAGACCGTGCTTGTCCTCGACGCTGACCCTCAGGCCAACGCGTCGAGCGGACTGGGCGTGGACATCAAGGAGGTGGACTGCTCAGTCTATGAGTGCATCATCGACCACGCCGACATACGCGACGCCATCTACACCACGGACATCGAGGGCCTGGACATCGTGCCGAGCCACATCGACCTGGTGGGAGCGGAGATAGAGATGCTCAACATGAAGGACCGCGAGAAGGTGCTCAAGGGCCTCCTGCAGCCGATCCGCGACGAGTACGACTACATCCTCATCGACTGTAGCCCCTCGCTCGGACTGATCACGGTCAATGCGCTGACGGCAGCCGACAGCGTCATCATCCCCGTGCAGTGTGAGTACTTCGCCCTGGAGGGCATCAGCAAGCTGCTCAACACCATCAAGATCATCAAGAGCAAACTCAACCCGAAGCTCGAGATCGAGGGTTTCCTGCTGACAATGTACGACAGCCGCCTGCGCCTGGCCCGCCAGATCTACGACGAGGTGAAGCGCCACTTCCAGGAACTGGTCTTCCGCACCGTCATACAGCGCAACGTCAAGCTCTCCGAGAGTCCCAGCCACGGACTGCCCGTCATCCTCTACGACGCCGACTCGGCGGGTGCGCGCAACCACCTGTCTTTGGCCAAAGAGATCATCGAACACAACAAGAAAGGATAACTCATGCCCGTACACAAGAAATACAACCGCAACGTCAAGACCAACGCGCTCGGACGCGGACTCGACGCGCTCATCTCCACAGAGTCGGTGAGCACGCAGGGCAGCAGCACCATCAACGAGGTGCCGCTGCAGCAGATCGAAGCCAACCCCAACCAGCCACGACGCGAGTTTGACCCCGTGGCCCTGGAGGAACTGGCCAGCTCCATCCGCCAACTGGGCATCGTACAGCCCATCACGCTGCGACAGGTGGACCACGACCGCTTCCAGATCATAGCGGGAGAGCGCCGCTGGAGAGCCTCGCAACTGGCGGGGCTGACGACCATCCCGGCCTATATCCGCACCATCAAGGACGAGAACGTCATGGAGATGGCCCTCGTGGAGAACATCCAGCGCGAGGACCTCAACGCCATCGAGATAGCCCTGGCCTACGAGCACCTGCTGGAGAAGAGTTCCATGACGCAGGAGAAGGTGGCCGAGCGCGTGGGCAAAAGCCGCCCCGCCATCGCCAACTACCTGCGACTACTGAAATTGCCCGCCCAGGTGCAGATGGCGCTGCAAAAGAAGGAGATCGACATGGGCCACGCCCGCGCCCTCCTCTCTCTGGACAGTCCGTCGCTCCAGCTGAAGGTGTTTCGCGAGATCCAGAAGAACGACTACACCGTGCGCCGCGTCGAGGAGGTGTGCAAGCAGTTGAAGAACGGCGAGGACGTGCAGTCGGCGAAGAAGACCATCGCCGCCACGCGCCGTCTGCCGGAGGAGTACAACATTCTCAAGGACCAGCTCTCACAGCTCTTCGACACGAAGGTGCAGATGAGCTGCAACGACAAGGGCAAGGGCAAGATCAGCATCCCCTTCGCCTCGGAGGAGGAGCTGGAGCACATCATGAGTGTGCTCGACAGAATGAAGCAGCAACCGGGAGAATAAGCAGGCCATGAAGATGATGACGAGAGGCAGGTTTTGGAGCGTCTTCCTGGCGCTGGTTCTGGTGCGCGGGATGGCCGTGGCGCAGGTGGCGGGTCCCGACACCATCCGTGTGGTCTATCCAGACGACACCGTCGCCGTGAGGCTCCACTCCGCAGACCCCGCCGATCCCACGCTGCAATCGCTGTGGGAGGCCGACGCAGCGCCGACGCTCTCCAAGGCCCAGGCCAAGGGGAAGGAGAAGCGGCAAAGGCGCGACTGGAGCCAGTGGCGACCGGAGGCGAAGCGGGCGATGTGGCTGGCCCTGGTACTGCCGGGAGCCGGACAGGTCTATAACCGCAAATACTGGAAGCTGCCCATCATCTATGGCGGGTTCGCAGGATGTATCTACGCCATGACGTGGAACAACCAAATGTACCACGACTATAGCCAGGCCTACCTGGACATCATGGACGACGACCCGACCACGGAGAGCTACAAAAACTTCCTGCACCTCGGCACGGAGATCAACGAGAGCAACCTGGCCCGCTACCAGGAGATCTTCCGCAAGCGCAAGAACCGCTACCGCAGATGGCGAGACCTGAGCGTCTTTGCCTCGATAGCCGTCTATGCGCTCTCCGTCATCGACGCCTACGTCGATGCGTCGCTCTCAGAGTTTGACATCTCAGAGGACTTGTCGCTGCGCGTGGCGCCCGTCGTGATGGGCAATGACGGCGCAATGACGACCCGACGCAGCCCGTTCGGACAAAACGCCATCGGACTGGGATGCAGCCTGAGATTCTGAGACGAGACCACACCAAAAGCCAAATCATTAGTACCAACTATATATATCACAACAATACACATCTAAACTAAGGGGGAATAGACATGGACAATACTATTACCGGCGACCAGGATCAGAAGCCTGGCATGATGGAGACGAAGTCCAGCGATCAGCAGCCCGTCGAGCAGAAGGCTGCTGACCAGAAGCCTATCGATCAGAAGGCCACCGACCAGAAGCCTATTGAGCAGAAAGCTGCCGACCCGGCGGCACAGGAAAAGGCACTGGTGGACAACGCTTTCCAGCACCTTCTCGACACCTACCTGGCCTCGCGCCACAGAAAGAAGGTGGGGATCATCACCAAGGCTTTCAACTTCGCGCGCCAGGCACACCAGGGCGTGAAGCGTCTCTCGGGCGAGCCCTATATTATGCACCCGATAGCCGTGGCGCAGATCGCCTGCGAGGAGATCGGACTGGGAGCCACGAGCATCAGCGCGGCCCTGCTCCACGACGTCGTGGAGGATACCGACTACACGGTGGAGGACATCGAGAACATCTTCGGTCCGAAGATCGCACAGATCGTGGACGGACTGACCAAGATCTCGGGTGGCATCTTCGGCGACAAGGCTTCGGCTCAGACGGAAAACTTCAAGAAGCTGCTCCTCACGATGAACGACGACATCCGCGTCATCCTCATCAAGATTTGCGACCGCCTGCACAACATGCGCACGCTGGCCTCGCAGCCGGCCAACAAGCAGTATAAGATAGCGGGAGAGACGCTCTATATCTATGCGCCTCTGGCCAACCGTCTGGGCCTCAACAAGGTGAAGACCGAACTGGAGGATCTCAGTTTTCGCTATGAGCACCCGGAGATCTATCAGAACATCGCGAAGCAGCTGGAGGAGACGCAGGCGCAGCGCGACGAGCTCTTCCGCGACTTCACGGCGCCCATCCGCGCGGCCCTCGACAAGATGGGGCTCAAATACGAAATCAAGGCGCGCGTCAAGACGCCTTTCTCCATCTGGAACAAGATGCAGAAGAAGCACGTCTCCTTCGACGAGATCTACGACATCCTGGCCGTACGCATTGTCTTCACGCCCAACGTGAGAGAGGACGAGATCAACGACTGCTTCTCTATCTACGTGGCTATCAGCAAGATCTACAATAGCCATCCCGACCGCCTGCGCGACTGGGTGAACCATCCCAAGGCCAACGGCTACCAGGCGCTCCACGTGACGCTCATGTCCAACCAAGGCAAGTGGATCGAACTGCAGATCCGCTCCGACCGCATGGACGAGATAGCGGAGCAGGGATTTGCGGCCCACTGGAAGTACAAGGAGGGCTACGAGATCACGGAGGACGAAGGGGAGCTCAACGACTGGCTCCACACCATCAAGGAGATTCTCGACGACCCGCAGCCCGACGCCATGGACTTCCTCGACGCCATCAAACTCAATCTTTTCTCCTCCGAGATCTTCGTCTTCACGCCCAAGGGCGACTTCAAGACCATGCCGGCGGGAAGCACGGCGCTCGACTTTGCCTTCCAGATCCATACGTTCCTCGGAAGCCATTGCATCGGCGCGAAGGTGAACCACAAACTGGTGCCGCTGAGCCACAAGCTCAACAGTGGAGACCAGGTGGAGATCCTCACCTCCAACGCGCAGCGCGTGCAGCCCTCGTGGGTCAACTTCGTGGGAACGGCCAAGGCCAAAGGCAAGATACAGGCCATCCTGCGCAAGGAGGGACGCGAACTGCAGAAGAAGGGCGAGACAATACTCCACGACTGGCTCGCTCAGCACGATCTGGAGCCTTCGGTGCAGCGCATGGAGAGACTTTGCGAGGCGCACAAGCTCCAGAGTCCGGAGGACCTGCTGCGCGCCCTGGGTTCGCACACGATCCAGTTGGGCGATGACGACATGGACGTGCTCACGGGCAAGAAAAACAAGGACGGAAGCACGTCGGCGTGGTTTACGAAATACGTGCCCTTCCTGAAGAAGAAAGACGCGGGAACGGGCAAGGAACGGGACGTTCAGGAACTGATGGCCTCGTCGGAGGGACTCATCACCGTCGATGAGAAACTCAACCGCAAGAAGCCGATCTTCATCAGCGAGAAGACCATCAACGGCTATGTCTTCCCCTCCTGCTGCCATTGCATTCCGGGCGACGACGCGCTGGGCTTCATCGACAACCGCAACCACATCGAGATCCATAGCCGCAACTGCACCGTGGCCTCCAAACTGAAGGCGAGCTACGGCAACCGCATCCTCGACGCGAAGTGGGACATGCACCACCAGCTCTACTTCGACGCGACCATCCACATCCGCGGCATCGACCGCCAGGGCATGTTGCGCGACGTGGCCGAAATGCTCTCCGACAAACTCGGCCTCAACATGCGCCGCATCACCGTGACGTCCAACAACGGCATCTTCGACGGCACCATCGAACTCGGGGTGCACGATGCCGAGGAACTGGGAGTGATCATTGAAAACCTCAAGCAGGTGGACGACCTCAAGGAGGTGAACCGCATGTAGCAGTATAAGCCTAATTGCTCACGGCCATCCTCCGCCACAACCAGCGGGGGATGGCCCGCCACAAAGCCGTAAGGACGCGGTAGCGCCAGTCGATCACGCAGACATGGCGACGCGTCCTTATGGCTTTGACTATATCCCGGGCCACGCTTTCTGCCGACATGAGCATGGGGTAGTGTTTGCCGTCGCCGAGCAGGTCGGTCCGGACGAAGCCCGGGCGCAGGTCGGTGAAGTGGATGTCGAGGTGGCGCAGGCGGGCCTGCTGCTCCAGGGCCTCGATATAGACATTGCAGAAAGCCTTGGAAGCACTATAGGCGGGAGCCACGCCCAGCCCCTTCGTGCCCGCTATCGACGAGACGACGGCGATGTGGCCGTGGCCCTGGGCGGCGAAATAGCGATAGGCAGCGCCGACGAGCCGCGCGAAGCCCAGCGCATTGGTGCTCACCGTGGGCAGTTCCTTCTCGGGCAGCAAGTCCAGGTTCTGCCACCCCACTCCGGCCACATGGAGGTAGAGGTCCATGCCGCCCAGCGCGTCAATCAATCGCCGCAGACGGTCCTCCGACTCCTCCTGCGTGACGTCGATAGGCGCATAGACGACCTGGTCCTGAAACTCGCGGCGCAGGGCCTCCAGCGTCTCCGTGCGGCGCGCGGCCAAGCCCAGCCGCCACCCCTCCTGGAGCAGCAGGCGGGCCACCTCGTAGCCGATTCCCGACGAGGCGCCGACGATGACGGCTCTCTTTTCTTTCGTCATATTGATGGTCTCGTTGTTTCTTACCTTATTTATTATAGAAGTATAGAAGGAGAGTTTTTGTCATGAAGCAGTCTCCTTTCTTTTACGAAGCAGCCCTCTTCTTTCATAAAAGTTATAAAAACAGCCTCCCCTACTCCTCCACCACTTCAAAATCCTCGTTGTGTACACCGCTGATAGCCAGCGCACAACCACCAAAGTCGAAGACGAGCTGACGGTTGCGCTGGATGCGGACGATGTAGCCCTCGTAGCCCTGGAAGGGTCCGGTGAGGACGCGGAGCCTGACGTGGTCCTTGGCAAACTTCTCCAGGGGTTCGCGCAGGAAAGTGAGGCGCTCGGGGTGGATGCGCGAGACGTTCATGAAGGGGCGCATGATGGCGTCCTCGATGGAGGCGGGACAACCGCGGCTGCGGTCGTTGACCAGATGAAACTGTGGAAAATGCTCGTCGAGGAAGGCCTGCAGATCGCGCACCGTGCCCTGGAGAAAGACCAGTCCGCTGATGGAGGGCTCCAGGACCTTGCGCACGCCCCGCTGCTTCTCGGGATTCTTGTACTCGTAGTGGTAGGACTGATGGATGAAGAAGGGCTGCGGACGGCCTTCGGTCTGCTCGTTGTAGTTCTCCAACCACTTCTGGAGGGTCTTGGCCGCAAAATGGCGCAAGAAGAGATAGCTCCACGAGGTGGGCTTCTCGGAGGTGCTGCCCCAGGTCTCGGCCAAGGGGCGGCGGGTCACGACCTTCTCCTTCGAGGCCACCAGCGGGTCGGCCTCGACTATGTGGATTCCCTTGGGCAACTGCTTGCCTCCGCGGTCTGCGCTGAGCGCATCAGAGCTTTCTTCTGTCATCGTCTTCTTTGTGATCAAAATCCTCACGCCCCCACTCCGCTCTCGCTGGCAGAAGGGACGATGGGGCGGCAAAGATACTACTAATTATTGGATTGGCCGCTTTCTTTTGCTTTTTTCTTTTGCCTCGGGCCGCCGGCCCTTCTTCTTTCTCGCATGCTTGGCCATCAGCCTTGTGCCCCATTTTGGCCCTATCCACGGGGGCGACAGGTCGCTTGCGCGAAGCGGCCGGAGCCCACATTTTGTAAAGCCTCTTCACAAATAAAGGCAAGGAGGTGAAAAAACTCATAGAAAAAGCGGTGTTTAAACAAATAAAACACTAACTTTGCATTCGCAATAGATTCGTGCAGCCATCAGCTTGGCGTTATGAGAGAGAGAACAGAAACACTTTCCACAAAAACGACACAAAGCAGGGGTTGGGGGACCAAGAGCCAAATCGGCACCGACAAGGACCGACAGGATCACTCCCTCTACTGTAGTTTTGCATCAAGGCGGGTGGGACAGTTCTATCATCGCTCAAACTAAATTAATTGCATAAGTCTAACAAAAGTTGGAATGAAATGAAACTACTCTACCGATTTGTAAAATGGGCCTTCTCCCGAGGCACGCTTCCCTATTGGTGTATCTTCGCATACGACACCCTTTCGGTGCTGGTATCTGGACTGTTTGTCTATACCCTTCAGCATGGCATGGACAGCCTCTCCACGAACTTGAGTCGCGTGGGCCTGGGCATTGGCCTCTGCATGGTGCTCTACATGGTGGCCTTCTTCATCTTCCATACGTTCAACGGCGTGCTCCGCTACTCCAGCTTCATCGACCTGCGCCGCGTGGCCTACTCCAGCTTCACGGCGAGCATCGCCATCTGCGTCTTCCACCAGCTGCAGATACGCTTCGGTCTGAGCAACTACATCCTCGTGCCGCGCTTCGTCAGCGGCGTGCAACTCTTCATCACGGCCACGATGTTGATGTGGACGGCACGCATGGCGGCCAAGGCGCTCCACGACCTCTACAACAACTTTGGCATTTCCAAGAACGTCTTTATCTATGGCACCCTGTCGGGGGCCGTGGCCCTGGCGCGAAGCATCGCCTCCGACCCGCGCTCGCGCTACAAGATCAAGGGATTCATCTCCGACAACGAGATGATGACCTCCTCGCGCATCTCCGGCATCAAGGTCTATGAGGACTCTCCCGAACTGGTGGAGACCATGCGCAAGCTCCACGTACAGGTGCTGCTGGTCTCGCCGCTGCAGACGGAGCGCTTCACCCACGACACCAAGTTTATCGACGCGCTCATCGCCGCCAAGATCAAGATCATGATGATGCCGCCGGCAGAGGAGTGGGACGGCAAATCGACCATCTCCCACACGCTGCTCCACGAGGTGGACATCGAGGAACTGCTGCCGCGCGACAAGATCGAGGTGGACATGGAGGCCATCAAGAAGATGCTCACCGGCCACCGCATCCTCATCACGGGCGCGGCGGGAAGTATCGGATCGGAGATGGCGCGCCAGGTGACCACCTTCAAGCCCTCGGAGCTGATACTGGTCGATCAGGCCGAGACGCCTATGCACGACGTGCGCCTCTACATGATGAACCACCACAAGGACCTGAAGGTGTGGTCCATCGTCGGTTCCATCACCAACGAGTCGCAGATGGAGCAGATCTTCGCCGCCCACAAGCCGGAGTACGTCTTCCACGCCGCGGCCTACAAGCACGTGCCGATGATGGAAGACAACCCCGCCATGGCCATACAAAACAACGTCTTCGGCACACGCGTCATCGCCGACCTGGCCGTCAAATACCAAACGCGCAAGTTTGTGATGATCTCCACCGACAAGGCCGTCAATCCCACCAACGTCATGGGCTGCAGCAAGCGCATCTGCGAGATCTACTGCCAGTCGCTCAACAAAGCCATCCAGGACGGCGAGGTAAAGGGCGTGACGCAGTTTGTCACCACCCGCTTCGGCAACGTGCTCGGATCCAACGGATCGGTCATCCCGCTCTTCAAGGAGCAGATCAAGAAGGGAGGCCCCGTCACCGTCACCCACAAGGACATCATCCGCTACTTCATGCTCATCCCCGAGGCCTGCCGCCTGGTGCTGGAGGCCGGCACGATGGGCCACGGTGGCGAGATCTTCGTCTTCGACATGGGCGACCCTGTCCGCATCGCCGACCTGGCCCAGCGCATGATAGAACTCTCGGGGGCCAAAAACGTCAAGATCGAATACACGGGACTGCGCGACGGCGAGAAACTCTATGAGGAGGTGCTCAACGACGCGGAGCAGACCAAGCCGACCGTCCACCCGAAGATCAAGGTGGCTGCCGTCCGCGAATACTCCTACAAGCTGGCGCGCAAGAACGAAATGGACCTCTACGACCTCTCCCTGCAGTATGACGACATGGAGATCGTGAGAAAAATGAAGGAGATCGTGCCGGAGTACAAGAGCCGCCACAGTAAGTACGAGGTGCTCGACAAGGAGTAAAACGCCAACCTCTCCCACCAACATAAGCCATCAAGGCGTCTCTCCACGGGGACGCTTTGATGGTTTTTTCTTGCCCTCATAATGGCACTTTTTGCCCTATGATGGTACAAAATACCGCCAGCCAACTATTACGAGAATGCCGAAACAAAAACGTTAAACGTTAAACGTTAAGACGTAAGGTGGATTGCTCCAATAGACAGATGCCGAAACAAAAACGTTAAACGTTAAAACGTTAAGATGTAAGGTGGACTGCTCCAATGGACGGGTGCCGAAACAAAAACGTTAAACGTTAAAACGTTAAGATGTAAGGTGGCCTCATCCATTGGAGCAGTCTTGTGGTCGTTTGTCAGAATGTGGTGCGCAGCAGTTTGCGGTAGGACTTCTCATCGTCCCTCACGATCAGCCCCTGCTGCTCCCATCGGTAGAGCATCATGCCGACCCGCGCCTGCGAGACGCTGCATCCGCGCAGACTGATCGTGGCCTCGCGAGCCTCCTCGGCGGTGAAGACCATCTTCAGCCGCTGGAAGATCGTGTCGTTCTTGCCCTTGCGGCTGCGCTTGAAAGCCGAGTGAGGGTAGGCGCTGGAGGAGAAAGCCGCCTCGATACGCCGGCGGAAGAAGTAGAGCGCATTGTCGAGCATGTAGTCGGCCAGTACGTCGAAGGCCTCGAGCATCTCCGGGGTCTGCTCCTCGACCAGCATCGAGCACCAGATCGTGGGGTCGTTTCTCAACCGATCCTCCGCCCCCTTCACCCCGTAGTCCTGGATGAGCCGCTCGGCCACGCGGCAGAGCATCAGGCAAGTCATCATGCGCATCGTCGTGGGGCAGACGCGGAATCGCATGCGCGCCAGCGTCTTGTCGTCGTTTCTCATACCCTCCAGTCGTATCACCTCCAGCCACTTGCGGCCCGCCAGCTCCAGCTTCTCCAGCTCCACGTCGCCACTCATCAGGGGCAACAGATGGGCCACCTGCTGAATCTTCGCCTCATGCTCGCCAGTCAGATGGTAGAGGTTCTCCGCCAGCGGCGCGAAGGTGTTGTCGGGCGTGCGGGCCAAGGCCAGTCGGCTCAGAAAACCGTCCGTATAGTTGGTGACGACGCGGAAGAGAGCATCCGGCGTACCACACATCACGACGTTCCATAGCAGTTTTTCGATGTGCACATTGACCGCGTCCACCGACTTGGCCTCGCGCTCGTAGGGCGTGCCGTCGTAGGCCTGTCGCAGCATCACGGAGAAGTCACCCATCGCCGTGCGCCAGCGCTGCGCCACGGTGTCGGCCTCGGGCGTGAAGGAGAAGGCGTGCTTGCCCAACGTGTTGGCCAGTCGCTCGGCGAGATTGGCCACGGTGCTATTGAGCGTCAGGCAGCGCACGGGGTATTTCGGCTCCTCCGGTTGCTCGCTCTTGTTCTTCGCCGCCCGCTTCCGCGCACGCCAGTCCTCCTCAGCCGCCAGATAGGCCTTATCGACCTGCTTCACCTCCGAGATCCAGGCCTCCACCACGGGGTCGATGCTGCCTTTGCCCGAGGCGAAATCGCCGGCGATATAACTGATGAGGTTGAGCTGCGACCAGTGGCCGTGGATCTTGACACGCACGCCCGTGGCCAACATTCCGATGGCCGGCGTGATGGCAAAGATGGCGGGCATGGCGAGACGCGGACCCACAGCGCTGATGCTCTCCTTCACTCCCTGCGGCATTTCGGGCAGCGCATCGTAGTAAACGAGCCCGTCCTGCTCCGCGTCCATATCCTCCAGTCTTTGCTCGTAGGCCAAGTCCTCTCTCACGCTCTCGATCACGTTCCTCATCCTGCGTGGCATCTGCGTCCGCTTCTCGGCGAGCGCGGCGTCGATACAACTCATCTTCACTGCCTCCGACAGTCCGCCGTAGCACGGGATGATGCGGCCCAACAGCTTGCGGTCGTTGTCGCAGATGGTGCGAAGACCCAGGGTCAACTCAAAGATGAGCGTCTGGGCATTGGCCCTCACCGGCTCCTTGCCCTCGTTGTAGAGCCTCCACCAGCAGGCGATGAGGCGGTCGTAGGGAATTCCCATGTAGGCCAGACCCTCGGACTCATCAGCAGCGTCGGCAGCGCCAGCAACATCGGCAGCATCAGTAGCGTCGTTAACATCAGCAGCATCGAGCTCATCAGCAGCGATTGTAGCATCAGCAGCGTCGGTAGCGTCAGCAGCAACCATAGCGTCAGTAGCAACTGCTGCATCGGCAACATCGGCTGTATCTGCCGCATCGGCATTCGCCACTTCAGCGCCCTTCGCAGTCTCCAAACCCTCCTCTTGCGAGCAGTCGGCAGTCTGCTGGTTCATCACTTGCGAACGGTCGTCCGCGTTGTCAAGAATCACCTCTTGTGTTTTGACGGCATCCTTCAGGCTTTGGCCGTCCTGGTAAATGTTTTGCTTGTCCATAGTATTATGGGGGTTAAAGCATTTAATAAAAGTGTTTAAGGGGAGGCGCAGGCTCCCATCACGGCGAGCCAACCCCCACGGTTTTCTTATTAGTAATTGACGGTCCGCCCTTCGAGCGAGACCTGTATCACGATTGCAAAGGTACAACATTTTACCGAGACGGCCAAGGCCATTCCCAAGAAACCTTCATTACGTTTATAACGTTTAACATTTAACGTTTTCATTTTCACATTCTATCAATAATTACAAAGCAGCTACCCTATTGTACTATTTCCAATTTACTCAAGCAAAACGCATAGAGAAGCAAAAAGAGAGGCGACAAGAGCGAAAAAAGACCTGATGAAAAAAGTACAAGAATATAGTATATATAATATTTATATTATATATACTATATTCTTGACTATAAAACACCATTTCAAAAACGTTATAATGTTAAACGTTAAAACGTTATTATCCACCCCTCCCTACCACTCTTAACGTTTAACGTTTTAACGTTTTCCCTTCCTCACTAACCTCCACAACTCACGCAAAAAGCACTCCAAGCCCCATGCAAACGACAGGTTACACCCCATGCCAACAACAACTCACAAAACCATGCAAACAACGACCCTCACCCCATGCCAACAGGCGCCCAAAAACACCCCTCAGTTACCCTCCGCGCCAGTCATAAGCAACCATCCGCCCCGCCCCTAAGCTACCATCGCCGAGGTCCCCTAAGTGACACCCAGGCAAACAACCAAGCAGCCCGCCCTGCTCGCCTTGATAAAACCCACCAAGCACCTCAAAAACTTAAAACAGAATACCACAAAAGTTAGCGACAGATCACCGCAAAAGTTAGTGGTAAAACGCCACAAAAGCTAGCGGCAATACGCATTATCAATTGATTACCAACCACGTTGCACACACCATTAACTACAGGCACAATACGGTTTATTCGAGCGCAAACAGAATCGCCCACGGATAGCTCCTGCGCCACTTCTTAGCACTACGGAACACCAAGAAAGAGGCTTGCAAATAGACTCGGGCAATTGCCTCTACTATTTGATGATAAAACTGATGAACAAACAAGCCCCATTTCCAAAAAAAATGCGTACCTTTGCAAATGAAGGCGGGGAGGGCTCGCCAGACAAAAGGTCATAGCCCAAGAGTCGCTCTCGCAGGAAAGGACCGAAACAGCAAGCACCCGTTCCAGGCCAGCAAAGCAAGAAGCAACATGATAAACGAAATAAAGAACAAAATACATACCCTCGTTCAGAAATACGAGCAAGGCAAAGAGGTTTATCGTACATCGCGTTTCAACGAAACTCAGGTGCGAAACGAGTTCCTTGATCCTTTGTTCGAGATTCTTGGTTGGGATATTCGTAACATCGCAGGCAAGAACACCAATGAGCGTGAAGTCCTGCTAGAAGAACCGCTGAAAGCAAATGCAGCTTCTCACACCAAGAAGCCAGACTATACTTTCCGTCTTTTTGGAGAGCGCAAGTTCTTCCTTGAAGCGAAAAAGCCATGCGTCCACATTGACCGTAAAGACAATATATGGAAATGAATACTAAGAGTGGATGTGTATGGGCAGTGGTGATAGTTGTCTATCTCTTTCTTGTAATGATATCAGTATTTCATGCTCCTACGTCATTGTTCTTGCGTATGCTCCCACCTATAGTAGTTGTTGCATTACTTTCGAAAGGGAAGCCAATGTGGGTAAAGAGTATTATTGCAGGGGTGTTAGTGTTGACAGGAGTATATACTCTGTTTTATAATGACATTCTCGGACCTATGGGGTTTATGATAAGAGACAGCATAATAGATATACCCGCACAGTTTTACCATTCATGGCGTTTTTATTGGGTTGTGTGCTATCTATATGAGATGTTTTGGAGGTGGGGCATTCCATCGGTGATAATCTTGCTCGGTTATACAATATGGATCAAATGGCTTAAGGAATGAAGAAGTTTAATTTTGGTACAATTCCGGTAATGCCCGTTCACCAATTCTGGTGATATCCGTTCACTTTTCTGGCTCCTTAGTCTGCCAAGCCCCACCCTACCAACGGTCTTAACGTTATAACGTTTAACGTTTTTGTTTGGCATCTTGGTTTGACGTTTTGATGTTGCACAGACAAAAGAAAGAAGTCACGTTGCCACGAAATCACGCCTTAGAGCAATCCAACCACCCTTGCCATGGAAGACTCACGTTCTTACATGCTAACGTTATAACGTTTAACGTTTTCAAAATCACATACACCTGCCACAACAACTCACAAGCAAATCAAACAATTCCAAGAAAAGAGTAATCCATACGACAGAGTTAGAACTTGCCTAAAACTAGAAAGAAGCATCAAGGATACTACGAAAACTCCCTTTACTACAGAAAATCCTGCCAATACCATGGAAAGCATTCTAAAACGATCTGTAATAATCCCAAGGTAACGGCAAAGGAGATAGCACCCACATGTTGCAGAAAAAAACGGAGGATATCCTATAATTTTCATTTGGACATTCTTTATATAGAAAAAATTGCCGTATCTTTGCCAAGAGATATGATTACCATATGGCAAGTAAATATTTAAATAGGCTAAAAGTAGTTCTTGCAGAAAAGCAACGGACGAACAAATGGTTGGCTGAACAATTAGGTAAAGACCAAACAACCATATCAAAATGGCGTACCGATTCAAGTCAACCCGATTTAGGCTATCTGATGCCAAAATATTAGACGCGGAACTGACCTAGTAAGGTTTGAAGAATTTAAGCACGAGACAGAATGAAAAAAGAAGAAATACAGGCATTGTTCTCTCAATTTGAACAAGTATCATGCATTCTCAACGACGTGGAATGTTGGAGCGCAAGAGATTTATGCACTTTGTTGGGATACAAGCTATGGCAAAATTTCACAAAAGTCATAGATAAAGCTAAAGAAGCATGCATAAATGTTGGACAAAAAGTGGAAGACCATTTTATTGACGTCAATAAAATGGTTGTTATCGGCTCTGGTGCTGAGCGTCAGATAGATGACATCATGCTAACACGCTATGCTTGCTACCTTGTTGCTCAAAATGGCGACCCTCGTAAAGCCCAAATAGCATTTGCACAAACTTACTTTGCTGTGCAAACTCGTCGTGCAGAACTTATTGAGCAACGACTTATAGAAGTAGAAAGAGTCAAAGCGCGTGCTAAACTACAGGAAACAGAGCGTAAACTTTCTGGCGTACTTTATGAACGAGGTGTGAATGACAAGAGTTTTGCCGTGATACGTTCCAAAGGAGACCAAGCATTATTTCGTTTGAATACTGCAACGCTGAAGCGACGCATGGGAATCCCGGAGAAACGACCATTAGCAGATTTCCTCCCCACTATCAGCATCAAAGCAAAAGATTTTGCGGCAGAAATGACGAGTGTGAATGTGCAGGCCAAAGACCTTCAGGGAGAAAATTGTATAAGCCAAGAGCATAGTGCCAACAACGCTGCTGTTCGAGATATGCTTGTGCAGCGTGGCATAGTTCCAGAGAACCTTCCTGCGGCAGAAGATGTAAAGAAGGTTGAACGCAGATTGGCAAGTGAACAGAAAAAGGCTTTGGAGAACAAAAAGAAAAAATAAGATGGAACAGAATAAGAAAGATTTGCTCTTTGAGCAGATAAATAAAATCAATGAGGTTATTTCTACCCTCTCGGAAAACTTCTCGCAAGAAGAAGTTGATGACGAAATAAATTTTTTGTCAGTGGTGAGAGATAACTTAAAAGATTGGGTTGAAAAAGGAGGGCTTGATGCATAGACTACCCAAACATGAGCCTATTAGGGTTTTTGAAGGATTTGCAGGCTATGGTGGAGCTACATTTGGGCTTAGACGGGCAAAAATCAATCATAAAAGACGACAATATTGTCAAGAATCCACTTTATGCATATTTTATTGTTAATTCCGTGTCTACGATAGGATTGTTTCTTTTGTCTTTTTATAAGGAACAATATCCAAAAATAGTTCCTCAATATCCGACAGATTTGAATCCACATAATCTTCCATTCTAAATAATATAAAACCAAATCGGTCATTAGGATTTCTCTGTCATACGGCAAAGAGAAATCCTTTCATTTTTCTCATATAGAAAAGAATGATTGTCGTGTTTTTGCGTATCCCGGGGATATCCGTTCGTTTTTCTGACTCCTCAGTCCGCCAAGCCCACCCTATCAACGTCTTAACGTTATAACGTTTAACGTTTTCAAAATCACATGCGCCTGTACCTGGGAAGGAAGTTTTATCTTGAACTTACGCTACCGCAACGGCTCACACGGAATAGCGAACTGCGCAAAAACACCAAACAAAACACCGCAAAAACACCAAACGAATTTCGACGAAAAACAATGTATTCCCGTCGAAACTCAAGCCAATCCGTCGAAACCATATTAGTTCCGTCGAATTTCGACGGATATAGCGACATAGATACTGTGTGCTGAAAACGGAGGATACCCACCCAAAACGGGGATATCCGTTCACTTTTCTTGCTTCTTAGTCTGCCAAGCCCACCCTACTAACGTCTTAACGTTATAACGTTTAACGTTTTTGTTTGGCATCTTTGTTTTGACGTTTCGGCTTTGCTCTGACTGGCGGCATGTTTGACGGACGCTTGATACTACAACTCAACCCAATGGCAGTTGCATCGAAACGTCGCAACCCTTTGCTCGCCGATTTCTTTCATCGTTTAAAACTGATGAAACGTAGAGGGAGTGGTATGAAGAAGATTATAGGTGAATATATGCGGTTTGAAAAATTGGAGAATTACCATGCTCCGGAGTTCAATTCCAATGCTTCAGAATTCCATGTTACCCTATGGAACCTCAATTATGACATGAATGTCATAAAAGACGACCCTCATGTCGTAAAAGCACCCGAAGAGGTCGTAAAAGAGGCAGAAAATGTCGTAAAAGCTAAAACTAATGTCACAAAAGAATTCGTTAAGGCGTATTCCGGTGATATCCGTTCACTCTTCTGGCTTCTTAGCCTGCCAAGCCTACCCTATCAACGTTTTAACGTTATAACGTTTAACGTTTTCAAAATCACATGCGCTGCCACAACTGCCCACGGAAATATCAATAGCTCCAAGAAAAGAGTAATCCTGACAGAATCGAAACTTGCCTAAAACAGGAAAGAAACTTCAAAGATACTACGGAAACTCCTACCGACACTACGGAAACAACTACGGAAACTCCTGCTGATACTACGAAAACAACTACGGAAACTCTTACCAACATTACGGAAACTATTCTAAAAATAATCAGCAATAATCCTAAGGTGACAGCAAAAGAGATAGCATCCGTATGTGGCATAACAGAAGATGGGGTTGCCTACCATATCAAGAAATTAAAACAAAGAGGACGGTTAATTCGCGTCAGAGGCACACGTTATGGAGGCGAATGGAAAGTTGTTGAATAATTCTGTGCTGAAAACAGAGGATATCCACCCAAAACGGGGACACCCGTCCACTTCCTGGCTCCTTAGTCTGCCAAGCCCCACCCTACTAACGTCTTAACGTTATAACGTTTAACGTTTTTGTTTGGCATCTTTGCTTTGACGTTGCCCAGACAAGAGAAAGACGTAAGCTGGTAATAAGAGGCGCAAGAGGAACTGCCCATGGATAGCCTCCCTCGCTACTAACCAAACATCCTAACGCGACGGAACACGAAGAAGGATGGACACATGTCGACAAGCCTGGACGATAATCTCTGCTCCATTTGATGACAAAACAGATGATTAATCAGGCCTCGTTCCAAAAAAAATGCGTACCTTTGCAAGTGAGGGCGACAAGAAGTCACCAGACCAAAAGGCATGGACAAGAGTCGCTCTCGCAGGAAAAGACTTAAACAACATAATGGCCCATGGAGATTCTCTCTCATTTTAGGACGATAGAAGAACTCACCAAAACATTGTCGCGCGAACAAGGTTTGCTGAGCGAGATGTTTGAGAAACGAAAACTGATGAAGTTTCCGTTAGGAGTGGCTTTGGAGCTCGTCGGGGGAAACGAGATGCGTCTCAGAAGGCTCATTGACTACGGGGTGCTGGTCGAAACGGGCAATACGGTAGAGATCGAGAGCGACTACCTCAACTTTTTCGAGGAGGTGCTGAACGTCAACGAGGAAATCAGCGTGCTGAGCGTTCAGGAGTGTATCAATACGCTGAAAGAGTATATAGGATATTACCTGCAAGAGACCAACATCAACCGAAAGACCGGCTACCAAGACAGCGTGCGGCAACTGCTGAAAAAGACAGGATTCAGAACCCTGAAGAACGTCGTGGACTTGAAACGCAATATGGACAATGCCTACAAGCAAGAGCCCAACTACGTCATCAAGAAAAAGAAGCTGCAGAATATGGACGAGAAGAGCCTTAGCATCCGAGCGATGATACAGGAGTGTGAGAAACTGATCGACAACGAGCAGGCATTCTTCCTCATGGCCAACGATCCCCACATGGCCAAGACGTGCAGCGACGTGAAACACGACTTTGTGGAGGCTTATCATGCGCTGATGGAGATAGACAGGCAGATCATCATCTATATCAACCAGATAGAACAACAGAACCAGCTCTACAAGAAAATACGCAAACTGAAATACCTGCAGGACCAGTTGCTCATCAAGACAGACACCAATCTGCTGCAAGTCCTCGAAGACAACAACCCCGTCTGGATGGAGTCGCGACAATATAGCAGGATCCGCCTCTCGCTGGAAATGCTAAGGGAGAACGACCAGGCGACAGCCATTCTGAGGCGGATAGCGGAGCACAACGGACTGAAGAAGGCGGCCAGGACCGAGGCGGAACCACTGACCGACGAAGACCTGCAGGAGCATACTCTGAGACTGAAGGAGGTGGATCCTACAGAAGTGTGGAATGCTTTTTCTGCATCGAGCCACAATCTGTTTGACTTCATCCTGAGATACGACTACAAGACGAAACGCAGTCTCGAAGACCATGCTGCCCTCTTCTGCCAGTTGGTCATCCTCCATCCGGACGAATGTCGGACGACGGGGAGATATGCAACTTATCAAGACATTGAATACCCAATCATCTATGCGAAATAACACCCAAAAGATATATGAGCGACTGAGCCGGGGAGAGTTTCTCTCGGTGGACAGCGCGGACGCCTCCACCCGTCATCTATATGAGGACATAGAGGAGAACTACGAAGACTACGCCGACTACTTCAAGGAGATCGGCCTTCGGCTGGAGGCTGGCAATGGCTATTTCTATTTCTCGCGAATAGGCGAGGGAAAGCAGTCCATCGAACAGAAGCTGGACAGTTTCTCCAAGTGGCTCGACTACCTGGACTTCCTGAAGTGCTACAATCAGTCGTTCGCTGCTGGCTACCAGTTTCGCAAGAGCCATCTGGTGGAGCAGATAAGCCTGGACATTGAACTAAAAGAGAAGGCTGGCCATCTGTTCAGAAAATACGGCGTAGGATCCTATCTGGAGATCGTAAACAAGCTGATCCAGGAGATGCTGGGTATGGGCTTTGCCGAATGCATCAGCGAGCAGGACGAGACCTACAAGGTCACTTCCGCCTTCCACTATGCCGAGGAGCAGGTCAACATGATTCAAATAGCCAACGAAGATGAAACACCTGAATAAAATCATATTTATCAACAGCGCCAACATCCCGTACGCGGAGATTTCGGTGGATGGCAATGTGCATTTCACGGGCACGCAGGGCGTGGGCAAAAGTACCGTGCTGAGAGCGTTGCTCTTCTTCTACAATGCCGACAAGCATCGCCTGGGCATCCAGCAGGGACAGAAGACGTTTGACGAGTTCTATTTCCGCCAGTCCAACTCGCACATACTCTACGAGGTGATGCGCGACAACGGGGCCTACACCATTTTGGTAAGCCGCTACCAGGGGCGGGCCTCATGGCGATTCATCGACGCGCCCTATCAGCGCGAATGGCTCATCGGCGAGGACAAGCAGGTGCTGAGCGACTGGGTGAAGATCCGTGAGCGCATAGACAAGCAGGTGGCGGTTTCGGCAAGGATCGACTCGGGCGTGATGTTCAGGGACATCATTTTTGGCAACACACGCGACCATAAATACACGCGCTACGCGCTGGTGCAGAGCGCACACTATCAGAACATCCCACGAAGTATCCAGAACGTGTTTCTGAACACCAAGTTGGACGCCGACTTCGTGAAGACCACCATCATCCAGTCCATGACGGACGAGGACCTCCCCATCGACCTGCAGACCTACCGGCGACTGGTGACAGACTTCGAACGCGAGTATGACGAGATAGACTGCTGGTTTCGTCAGACACGAGACGGCAACTACCCCGTACGCCAGCAAGCGCTGAAGATAGCGGAACAGGGGAGAAAGATTGTGGCGCTCGACCAACAACTGCTGGACGTATGGCACAGGCTGAATCATGCCGTGGCAGAAAGCGAGCAGCAGATCCCGCTCTTGGAAGCCGAGGAGGCAGAACTCAAGACGAGCATCGGCAAGGAGCGCGCGAAAGAGAAGGAGCTCGCCGACGAATATGGCAAAGAGAGAGACGCCCGGAACCAGGAGTTGGGTGCAAAAAAGAACAAGCTGAAAGAGATAGCGCAGACCAGAAAGGAATTTGAGGCCATGGGCATAGAGGAGAAGCTCGCCCTTGCCCGCCGCGAGGAGGCAACTAAGCTGGAGGCTGCCGAGAAACAGATGCTACTGGACGACCTCCTGAAGACGCACGCCTCGATAGAGGAGAAATACAAGATTGCCAAAGCAAAACTGGAAAATGCTCATCAGGCGTTCGAGAATGCTCAAAAAGAGGCGTACTATAAGAAGCAGGCCGCACAGCAGACGGAGCGCAAGCGCCTGGAAGAGGAGCGCACCAAGAGCAGGAATCGACTCACGGAGGCCTTCAACGACTGGCGACATGAGTCTGACGAACGGCTGGAGACGTTGGCGGCAGAGCAACACAGAGCTGATAGCGCATGGAGGGAACTCCGCCAGTGGCACCCTCGGGCTGAGGACATCAAGCAGGTGAGGGAACAATTGCAACAGTTGGCTATGGCCGAGAGAGAAAATGCGGCCCAGAAAAATGCCGTGAAAAGCCAGACCGACCGGATCACCGCCCAATATGAGGCGAAAGAGGCCGAACTGAGGCAAGCCTCCAGTCGCGAGCAGGAGCGCCTGGAGGGGCGGCGCGACCAGGTGCGTGGCCAAATAGCGAAGATCGATGGTTTGCTGGCCCACCTGGAGGGCTCGCTCTACCATTGGCTTTGCGCCAATGCCGAAGGTTGGGAAAGCACCATAGGCAAGGTGGTCGATGAGGAGCGCATCCTCTACGCCGAGGGTCTTGAGCCTCAGAGGGATACTGCGTCTGACAGTTTCTTTGGCATAAAGGTCAACTTGGACAAAATAGACTCCGTCCATCATACGCCCGACGAGTATAGGGAGGAGAAGAAGGCGCTGGAAGAGGAGGTGCGGGAGATCAACCGGCAACTCTCCCAACTGCCCATTGAACTTCAGGACAAGATCTCTAAACTGGGGAAAAAATATGCCTCAGAGGTCAAACCGCTTCGCGACCAAGCGACGTTGCTAAGAGTAGAGGAAGACCAAATACCCGGCAAGCGACAGAACCTGGAAAACCAGCAGCATAAGCTGGAGATGGAAGAGCTGGAACTCATCAAAAAAGAGGAAGAGGTTCGCCAGCGCGCATTCAACGAAGCGCTGCTGAAAGTGCAGGAGGAGAAGGACAGGCGCGAGAAAATGGAAGCCAAGAACAAGAAGGAACTCAAAGAGCTCGACACTGCCTTCAACAGGTCGGCAAAAGCGCTCGACCACGATCTGCGCACATTCGAAGAGGAGCAGGCCGCGGAAGCATCCATCAGGCACAAGGAGTTTGCAAAGCAGAAAGCTCAACTTGACGAACAGCAGAAAGCCGAGCTTGCGGGCAAAGGCGTGGACGTTTCCCTGCTTGAACAATATCGCAAAGCGCTGGAGGGGCTAAGGGCATTGTTGGAGAAAATCGAGGCTGAGCGCCCCGACGTGATCAGATATCACTATGCAGCGCAAAATCTCTTTGCCAAGGAGCCCGAAATCAAAAAGAGCATCAAGGACACAGAGCAGCAACTCGCCATGATGCGCCAGCGCTATGAGGACAAGCGAACGCGAATGGAGAGGAAGCGACAAGAACTGGAAGAGCGCCAGAAGGCGGTTGGCAAGAATCTCACCCACAGGCGAGAGGGGCTGAAACAGTATCATCAGATCGTGGAGAATGAGCATCTCGTGCCTGATGGATTTCTCTCCGACGACAAAGCGATAACGACCAGCCTGGACTGCCAGCAACTGTTGAGCCAGCTGCGCGGCACGGTGAACCAGAAACGCGAATCGATAGACAAGCTGAAGGACGCGGTGGTCGGGTTCAACCGCAATTTCAAGCCGCAGAATGCTTTCCATTTCAACACCATGCCCGTGACGGACCACGACTATCTGCAGATAGCCACGGACCTGCAGGACTTCATGGACAACAACAAGATAGAGGAGTTTCGCCGTCGTACCAGCGAACACTACAAGGACATCCTGGGGCGCATCTCGACGGAGATTGGCGCGCTGATGAAACGCCGATCGGACGTGGACCGTGTGATACAAGACATCAATCGCGACTTTGTGGAGAAGAACTTTGCCGGAGTCATCAAAAGCATTGAGCTCAGGGCCAACGAGTCGTCCGACAAACTGATGCGGCTGCTCATGTCCATCCACGACTATACGGTCGAGAACGAATTCTCCATCGGCGAGCTCAACCTCTTCTCGGGGGACAATCGCGACGAGGTGAACCGCAAGGTGGTGGACTATCTGAAGAGCCTCGCCCATCAGCTGCTGAACGAGCCCAACCGTCCAAAAGTCTCTCTTGGCGACGCCTTCCGCCTGCAGTTCCGCGTCAAGGAGAACGACAACGACACCCTCTGGGTGGAGCGTATCAACAATGTGGGATCTGATGGTACGGACATTCTGGTGAAAGCGATGGTGAACATCATGCTCATCAATGTGTTCAAGAAGAAAGCGGCCAAAAAGAGCGGCGACTTTATCGTACATTGCATGATGGACGAGATAGGACGACTGCACCCCAACAATATCAAAGGCATCTTGCAATTCGCCAATTCGCGAAACATCTATCTCATCAACAGTTCCCCCACGTCGTACAACCCCTACGACTACCGCTACACGTATCTGCTGAGCAAACAGGGGGTGAAAACGAGGGTGGAGAAACTGCTTAAACGACTCAATTAAGTGTCACTTATGGCAATAAGCGCATCTATAAAAGCCTTGTTGAAAGGCGAGCAAGTAGCAGGTTCGAGAATGAGCAGCCAGCTGACTGACGAACTGATGGCAGAGGGATTGCTATCCGTAGTGGCCCGTGGATCAAAAAAATCGTACCGGGCGCGCGACACGGAGGCTTTGAGGAGATACCTCATCGACAAGGACGAAAGCTACCGCGTGCTGGAAATCGACGCCTCCGACTCGCGTGCCTCGATGGCGAGAGATACGGGCAACTCCAAACTGGCGGCCGTCCGATCATGTCCGGGATTTCCCATAAACAGTTATGAACCTATTGCGTGTCGGCTGAACGGATCGCCATGGATGGTGGATCCTCAGGAAGGCAGTTTCCTGTTTGTTGCGGACTGGAAGACATTCGTGATTCCAAAGGATGTCATTGTGGTGGGAATCGAAAATATGGAAAACTTCCGAAAGATTCGCCAACAGCGAGCCCTTTTCTCTTCCGAGCTGGGTCTCCATCGTCTTCTGTTCGTTTCCCGCTATCCACAATCCACAGACCTCCGTTCCTGGTTGTGCTCCATACCAAACCACTACATACATTTCGGAGACTTTGATCTGGCCGGCATAAGCATTTTCCTCACAGAATTCCAGGCCCACTTAGGAGAGCGTAGTTCGTTCCTTATCCCAAGGGATATAGAACAGAGATTGGCAAATAATGGCACAGAGCAAAGATACAATGCACAATACCACCAATTCAAAAACCTAACAACCCATATTCCTGCTCTTCAAAACCTCATTGATGCTATAAACAAATATCGAAGAGGTTATGACCAGGAGGGATATATTAGCATTTGACACCATACTGCCAATCAACACCTTTACAGAAACAGATTCCTTCACGAACCCTTGCGAACCCTTGTCCGTGTTGCAGTCTTAACGTTATAACGTTTAACGTTTTTGTTTTGGCTTCTTTGCTTTGACGTTTTCGAAAACGCATACGCCTGTACTTGGGAAGAAAGTTTTATCTTGAACTTGCGCTGCCGCAGCGGCCCACACGGAATAGCAAACTGCGCAAAAACACCAAACGAATTGCCACAAAAACACCAAACAAAACACCACAAAAACACCAAACAAAATGCCACAAAAATACCAAACGCCTTGCAGAATCCACAAGAAACCAGTATCTTTGCAGCATCATTATAGAGCAAACAACATGGAATATCTCAAAAGGACAGCCGATGAGCATTTGAGCTTATTACTTGCCTCTTCGGGAGCTGTACTCATAGAAGGTCCCAAATGGTGTGGCAAGACAACAACTGCGGAACAACAGGCTAATAGTACTATCAGCCTGCAGGATCCTGACATGCGTGACAAATACCAAGCTACAATCAGGGTAAAACCTTCACTTCTTCTGGCTGGTGACACACCACGTCTTATAGATGAATGGCAAGAAGCTCCTGTGCTATGGGATTCGGTACGAGCTATGGTTGATAAGCGAAATGAGTTTGGACAATTCATTATGACTGGTTCTAATTCGATTGACCCGAAGAAGAAAAGTGAATTTATCAAACATTCAGGCAGTGGACGAATTGCAAAGATGCAAATGCTCACCATGAGTCTCTATGAATCCTTGGAATCGAACGGCCTAATTTCATTAAAAGAGCTATTTGACAACAAGGATTTGGACATTGATGGTTTGACGTCAGACATGTCTATCGAGAAGCTGATATTTGCAGCCTGTCGTGGCGGATGGCCCGCATCATTATACGCAAAGTTCGACAAAGCCAAACTACAAATAGCCAAGAACTATGTGAAGACTGTATGCGGTACCGATGTATCGTCAATAGATGGGATCAAGCGAAATGAAAAGGTTGCAAGTACAATACTTCAGAGTTATGCACGCAACATCTCGACGCTTGCCAAAAAGAGCGTGATATACCGAGATGTCAACGAACACTTGGAGGGGGGCAGCACCACTTCCTTCGATACATACATTGACGCACTTGAGCGTTTGTTTGTCATTCAAGACATTGAGGCATGGAGTCCAGCCATCCGTTCCGCATCAGCCATACGACGAGGTTTGAAACGTGAATTTGTTGATCCATCTATTGCTGTTGCTGCATTAGGTTTGTCACCAGAAGCTCTTTATACAGATTTGAAAACTTTTGGTTTCTTGTTCGAATGTATGGCAATACGTGACCTGAAAGCCTATTCATTATCACTTGGTGGTTCCATTTCATATTATCATGACAGATATGATTTGGAAGCAGATGCCGTTCTGCATCTTGATGATGGACGCTACGCTCTAATCGAATTCAAACTAGGTAGTCGAGAAATAGAAGAAGGAGCGGAACATCTGAAAGAAATCAAAAGACTGGTGCAAGAACATAATATTACAGAAAAACAAATCAAACTACGTGAACCCGACTTGCTGATGGTTATCACAGGTGGAGAAATGGCCTACACTCGTCCGGATGGTGTCAAAATCATTCCGCTGGCTTGCTTGAAGGACTAACATGTGATGCAGTTAACCCCCAATCGGTCATTAGAAAACAGCAAGAAGCTTTTTCTAATGACCGATTGGGGATAAACAAATATTGTAGAGGTTATGACCAGGAGGGATACATTAGCATTTTGCTGCCTATCAACACCGTTACAGGAACAGGTTCCTTCACGAACCCTTGCGAACCCTTGTCCGTGTTGCAGTCTTAACGTTATAACGTTTAACGTTTTCGTAAACGCATGCGCCGCTACGGCGGCCCACGGAAATTACAACTGCTCCTACAACATAAAAACGGGCGCAACCCATTGAGTTGCGCCCGTCCTATGTTTATTTATCCTTGTTTACCGGACTTTACTTCACTTCCTCGAAGTCGGCATCCTGGATGTTGTCGTCAGTATTCTGACCGCCCTGCTGGCCTGCCTGCTGACCTGCACCCGGCTGAGGACCAGCCTGCTGAGGACCAGCCTGCTGATACATCTGCTGAGAGGCAGCCTGCATGATGGTGTTGAGGTTGTTGATGGCCGTGTCGATAGCGGCTACATCACCACTCTTGTGGGCGTCCTTCAACTTGCTGAGGGCCTCCTCGATAGCCGGCTTCTGATCGGCCGGGATCTTGTCGCCGTTGTCCTTGAGGAAGTTCTCGGTAGTGAAGATCATCGAGTCAGCCTGGTTGAGCTTGTCGATGCGCTCACGCTCCTTCTTATCGTTCTCAGCGTTCTGCTCGGCCTCAGCCTTCATGCGCTTGATCTCATCATCGCTCAGACCGCTTGAAGCCTCGATGCGGATGCTCTGCTCCTTGCCCGTAGCCTTGTCCTTGGCAGAGACGTTGAGGATACCGTTTGCGTCAATATCAAACGTCACCTCGATCTGAGGCACACCACGGCGGGCCGGGGCAATACCGGTGAGGTTGAACTGGCCGATGCTCTTGTTCTGAGCCGCCATCGGACGCTCACCCTGCAGGACGTGGATGGTCACCTCCGTCTGGTTGTCAGCAGCCGTAGAGAAGACCTCGCTCTTCTTGCACGGAATGGTTGTGTTGGCCTCGATGAGCTTCGTCATCACACCACCCATCGTCTCGATACCGAGGGTCAGCGGAGTGACGTCGAGCAAGACGATATCGCCTACACCACTCTCCTTGTTGAGGATAGCACCCTGGATAGCTGCACCGACAGCGACCACCTCATCGGGGTTGACACCCTTGGAAGGCTCCTTGCCGAAGTAGTTCTTCACCAAGGTCTGGACGGCGGGGATACGGCTGGAACCACCTACGAGGATCACCTCGTCGATGTCGGACGTAGAGAGCTTGGCGTCGCGGATAGCGTTCTGGCAAGGAATCAAGCAGTTCTGGATCAGCTCGTGAGCCAGCTGCTCAAACTGTGAGCGCGTGAGGGTCTTGACCAAGTGCTTTGGCACACCACCCTCTGCCGTGATGTACGGAAGGTTGATCTCGGTCGAAGTCGTGCTTGAAAGCTCGATCTTGGCCTTCTCGGCAGCCTCCTTCAGGCGCTGCATGGCCATCGGGTCCTTGGAGAGATCGATACCCTCGTCGGCCTTGAAGCCGTTGACGAGCCAGTCGATGATCACCTGGTCGAAATCATCACCACCAAGGTGGGTATCACCATTGGTAGAGAGCACCTCAAAGACGCCACCACCAAACTCCAGGATGGAGATATCAAAAGTACCACCACCGAGGTCGAAGACGGCAATCTTCATGTCCTTGTGGGACTTATCGACACCATAGGCCAAGGCTGCTGCCGTCGGCTCGTTGACGATACGGCGAACGTTGAGGCCTGCGATAGCACCAGCCTCCTTCGTGGCCTGACGCTGAGAGTCGCTGAAGTAGGCCGGCACGGTGATGACGGCGTCCGTCACCTCCTGGCCAAGGTAGTCCTCGGCGGTCTTCTTCATCTTCTGAAGCACCATAGCCGAAATCTCCTGCGGCGTATATTTGCGGTCATCGATCTGTACACGAGGATAGCCACCCTCGTTGACCACCGTAAACGGAACGCGCTCGGCCTCCTTGCGGCTCTGGTCATAGGTCTCACCCATGAAACGCTTGATACTGTAAACGGTCTTCTTCGGGTTGGTGATAGCCTGACGCTTGGCAGGATCGCCCACCTTGCGCTCGCCACCTTCTACGAAGCCTACCACGGACGGGGTCGTACGCTTGCCCTCGCTGTTGGCGATCACCACGGGCTCATTGCCCTCGAACACTGCTACGCAGCTGTTAGTTGTACCTAAGTCGATACCAATAATCTTTCCCATAATATTTCTTTTTTTATTTTTGTTCTACTTTAATGTTGCTTGGACTTTGTTGTCCGCCTATCTCAAAACAACTATTGTGCCATTTGACAAGCGGGACCCTCGTGGCTGACAACTTGGCAGAAGCAGGACCTTTTCCCCATAGCCCTACCGCATTTATGGCAGACACGAAGCTGCTGGGGAAGAAAAGCGGTTGGCGCGGAGAGTATCAGGGGAATAGTCTGGAAAGCTACTTGGAGTTTGTTGAGCAAATAGCCATATTTATCCACCCAAAATAGGCGCTCATTGAATAATATTCATTCTAAGATAGATATAATGGAAAAATATCGTAACTTTGTAACTGGTTTCTATGTTTTATACCTATTATATATAGGATAAGGCAATCATTTAATTTATCAGTTATGAAAAGATCCATTTTGTTTGTATTCGGGTTGATGCTGACAGTGCTCAATGGCTGGAGCAACGACTACAACTATCTGGTCTTCGTGACCAACACTGGGCCACGAAGTATCGCTGTAGAGGACTTGGAGATGACGGTAAGCGACGGAAAGCTCGTCGTGAGAAGCGGAGCGGACGGCGAGACCTTCGACCTTTCGACCCTCACGAAGATGTATTTCTCCGACGCGGCAGTGGTTTCCATCGACGATGTGGAGACTGGCAAAGTACAGTCTGTCAGTATCCATGATCTCTCCGGACGCCTCGTCGGATGCTATCCCTCGCTCGACGTGGCGCGCGAGTCGCTGCCCAAGGGCGTGTATGTGGCAAAACAAGGAAACAAAAACTTTAAACTGGCGAAACGATGAAGAAAGCACTACTTATCGGAGCCTCGCTCGTGGTCTCTCTTGGCACGGCGGCTCAGACGCTGAACGTGGTCGTCGGCGAAGTGACCTACAAGATTCCTGCGTCCCAGGCTGGCAGCATGGACTATGCAGACGGATCCAGACTCACGATCCTGGGCAAGACCTTCCAGCTAAACGAAGTGACCCGCATGTATGTGGACCATTCGGACGTGGCCGACAATAGCGTCTGCGTGACTTACAATGGGAGTGCCGCCGCTGTCACCGTGGCAGGCAACTGCATGAGCCATCTCGACGTGACGGCCAATGGATCCGCTGTCAGCATCGTACAGGACGAGACCGTGGATACCGAGATCAGCTATTCGCTCTCGGGCGCATCGGACAACGGATCGTTCTATATGGACGGTCACTACAAGGCCACGGTGGTCTTCGACAATCTCTCCCTCACCTGCGCCGACAGTGCGGCGGTCAACATCGAGAATGGCAAGCGCATCGCCATCCAGCTCGTCGGAGAGAGTACGCTCAAGGACAGCAAGGCGAGCCAGGGCAAAGGCGCACTGATGGTGAACGGCCACTCGGAGTTTGATGGCGACGGCACGCTCAACCTCTACGGCTACGCGAAACACGCCTATTGGGCTGACGAATACGTACAGCTGAAAAAGAAGTTCACTGGCACCATCAACATCCTCTATGCAAAGAAAGACGGCCTCAACGTGAACCAATACTTCCTGCAGAATGGTGGCCACTTCAACGTCTCGGGCACGCTCGACGACGGCATCCAGGTGTCGGCAGACGACGAGGAGGGCGGCTACGCCACGATCTCGGGCGGATCGCTGACTATCGATGTGACGGCGGCAGGATCGAAGGGACTGAAATGCGACGGCAACATCACCATCGACGACAGCAAGTCCGTGCCCACCGTGACGATAACCAACAGCGGTAAGGGCAAGTGGGACAGCGATGACCAGGAGGTGAAAGGTGCGGCCTGCATGTCGAGCGACGCCAACGTGACCATCGCGGCTGGACAGATCAGCCTGACAGCCACAGGCAGCGGTGGCAAGGGACTGAAGTGCGACTCGACGCTGACCATCACGGGCGGCGACCTCAGCGTGACCACAACGGGAACAACCTATGTCAACATCGGAAGGCAACCAGGAGTATGACGGCAACTACCGCGGACAACTCGACCGCCTCGACGACGCCTACACCACATCGCCCAAGGGCATCAAGGTGGGCATCAAAGCGACGGAGAGCAGCACGGGACTGCCCGTGGGCGACATACAGATCAGCGGTGGCAACATCCATGTGACGTGCTCGGGCCAGCAGGACGGCAGCGAGGGCATAGAGAGCAAGGGCACGCTGACCATCAGCGGCGGAACCATCGACTGCAACACGTACGACGACGCCATCAACTCCAGCAGCCACATGTACATCAAGGGTGGTACGATCACGGTGTATAGCAGCGGCAACGACGGCCTCGACTCCAACGGCAACTTGTACTTCTCGGGTGGAACGACGGTCGCCTACGGCACACGCTCTCCCGAATGTGGCATCGACGCCAATGAAGAAGAGGGCTACACGGTGTTCTTCACGGGTGGCAATGTGTTGGGAATCGGCGGTGGCAACAACTCCCATCCCACTACGCAAGAGTCAACCCAAGGCTACGTCACCTATTCGGGCAACGTCACGGCGGGCAGCACACTCACCGTCAGCAAGGACGGCACCGTGCTTGCCACCTTCACCCTGCCCTACGACTATAGTCGCGGCAACGTCATCCTCACCGCCGAGGGCATGACAGCAGGCGAGCAATACACCGTCAGCGACGGTTCTTCCACGCAGACGCTCTCTGCCGTGCAGTATGGCAACGGAGGCCAAGGCGGTGGTCCTGGCGGAGGTGGCGGCCCCGGTGGCGGAGGCGGTCCTGGTGGTGGAGGCCATGGCGGCTGGTAAACCACGGGAACTATATAATCCACAGAAACGGTAATCCACGGGACACACAGTCCACAACCGTGTACAACCCAAAATCGACAAAACGGCCTTTCCGCAATGATTTGCTGCGGAAAGGCCGTTTTACTATTATCTACTGATGATCAAAAAGGAGGCTTATGCCAATCCCTCGATCTCACCATTGACGATGTCGATGACCTCACTCTGAGGACGCTTGGGCAGACCCGGCATACGCATGATGTCGCCCGCAATGGCCACAATCATTCCTGATCCCGTATTGATGACGAAGTCGCGCACGGTGAAGGTATAGCCCTCCGGCACGTTGAGCTTCTTCGCGTCGTCGCTGAAGGAATACTGCGTCTTGGCGACACAGACGGGAAGTCCCTCCAAGTTCCACTCGCTGATGCGCTTGAGGGCCTTCTTGGCAGCGGCGGTATATTCCACACGTCCGGCACGGTAGATCTTCTTGGCCAAAGCCTCTACCTTGGTGGTGATGCTGTCCTCGAGCTCGTACGGATACTGGATCTCCTTCGACGGACGCTCGGCAATCTCCTTGACGCAGACGTGGGCCAACTCCTCGCAACCCTCTCCGCCACGGACGAAGCACTCGTTGGGCGCATAACCCACCTTCACCTCGGCACAACGGTCGGCGACGATCTTCAGCTCCTCGTCCGTATCGGTAGCATAGCGGTTGAGCGTCACGACGACGGTCTGGCCCATATTCTGGAGGTTCTCGATATGACGCTCCATGTTGGCAAGACCATTGCGCAAGGCCTCCAGCTGCTCTGCGGGCGCTGCGTCATCGGCCATTCCACCCTGCAACTTCAAGCCGCGAACCGTCACGACCAGCACGCAGAGTTTCGGACGGATGCCACCCATGCGGCACTTGATGTCGAGGAACTTCTCGGCACCCAGATCGGCGGCGAAGCCAGCCTCCGTCACGGTATAGTCGCTGTGGCTCATGGCCATCTTCGTAGCAATCAAACTGTTGCAGCCGTGGGCGATGTTGGCGAACGGACCACCATGGATGAAGGCGGGCGTGTTCTCGGTCGTCTGGACGAGGTTGGGCTGCAGCGCATCCTTCAGGATGACAAGGATAGATCCCACGCTGCCCAGGTCGCGGAGGTAGAACGGCTTGCCCTCGCAGGTGATACCCAGGAGGATGTTCTCCAAACGACGGCGCAAGTCCTCCAGATCCTTTGCCAGGCAGAGGATAGCCATGATCTCCGAGGCCACAGAGATGTCGAATCCGCTCTCGCGCACCACGCCATTGCCAGCACCCAAGCCAATCACAATCTTGCGAAGGGCACGGTCATTGACATCCAGGACGCGGCCCCAATAGACCGTCTTCAGCTCGCACGGCTCTCCCTGATGACGGAAGATATAGTTGTCGAGCAGCGCGGCGATGAGGTTGTGGGCCGCCGTGATAGCATGGAAGTCACCCGTGAAGTGGAGGTTGATCTTGTCCATCGGCAGCACCTGCGAATAGCCACCACCAGCAGCACCGCCCTTCATACCGAAGCACGGACCCATGGAAGGCTCGCGAAGTGCAAGGCCGCACTTATAGCCCAAACGATTCAAGGCCATGGAGAGGCCAACGCTCACCGTGGTCTTGCCGATACCAGCCTTCGTCGGCGACATGGCTGTCATCAGTATCATATTGCAGCGATCCACCTTGCTCTCGTCAATACACTCCAATGGTACTTTGGCAATGTACTTTCCGTAATGCTCCAACTTGTCGGCGGCGATACCTACCGTGTTAGCAACCTCCGTAATCGGCTTCAGCACGGTCTCGCGTGCAATTTCAATGTCACTTTTCATTCTTATTGTGTTTTGGTTATTCGGTAAACCCAAAGGTATTATTTTGTCTTTGCGACGGCAAAAATACCAAAATTCCGCGACCCTTGCAAATAATACGGCCAAAAAGCGACTTTTTGGCTCAATTCTCGCCAAGTGTGCAAACAAAATGGTCAACCCACCACGACTTCAGCTACTTTTGTGCTGGCCTTTTATACAGTTCACGCCCTGCCGAACGGTCATCAGTTTGACCGCTTGACAGGGCGTGGCTTTCTGCCATCAAGGCGTGAGGGCGACTACAGCGTCTTGAGATAGTTCGTACAATCCTCGAAGGTCTCGAAGGTGTTCTCCTGCGGGATGAGCATCGGGATGATGCGATGATTCTCCAGCATATAGCGGGGCTGGGGCTGGATGATGGTCATGAGCACCTTCACGCCTTGCGCCTGGAGATCCTTGATGGCAGTCTCCATGGCATAGACGCCGCTCTGATCCATAAACGGGACTCGGCGCATACGGATGATGACGATCTTCGCATCCTTGGGGATGTCGTGCATCACGCGCTGGAATCCCGTGATACTTCCGAAGAAGATCGGGCCGTCGAGGCGCTCTATATAAATATGGTGGTGGATATCCTTCGGCATATCCTTCTCGTCCTCCCAGGGCGACTCCTTGTCGAAGGTGCTCAACTCCTTGGAACTGTAGCCATCCTCCACGAGGTCGCCGGCACGCTTCATGAAAAGCACGCAGGCGATGACCATGCCAATACCTACTGCCGTGAGGAGGTCCACGAAGACCGTCATGAGGAAGACCACAATCATCACGAAGGCGTCAGACTTCGGTATGCGTCTCAGGTCCTTGAATCCGCGGAAGTCGATAATACCCCAACCGACCGTAATCAAAATACCGGCTAGTACCGAAAGGGGCACGTATTTCACGAGCGAGCCCAGTCCGAGCAGAATGGCAAGGAGCAAGGCAGCGTGGATCATACCGCTGAGCTGCGTGCGGCCACCCGACTTCACGTTGACCACCGTACGCATCGTAGCTCCTGCGCCGGCAAGACCACAGAACAGACCCGCCACGGCATTGCCAATACCCTGGCCTATCAACTCCTGGTTGGAGTTGTGCTTGGTCTTGGTGATATTGTCGGCCACGACCGACGTCAGTAGCGTATCGATACTGCCCAGGCCAGCCAGTGTGAGACCTGGGACGAGGGAAGCCTTGATGACGTCCATCCAATCGATACCGTCCAGCTGCACCTTCGTAAAGAAGGGCATGGGGAGTCCGGCCGGGATGTTGCCGATGGTAAGTGCCGAATCGAGGCCCGTGAAGAGCGAGACCACCGTGACGACCACCAGGGCGACAAGCGTGGCGGGCACTTTCTTGGTCACTTTCGGCACAAGGATGATGAGCGCAATACAGGCCAGACCCAGCAGCAGCGCAGGCACGCTAATACCTTCGGCGATGGCAGCGGGGAAGTTGAGAATCATGTCCAGTGTGCTGGCGGGCGACTTCTTGCCGATAATCGGATAGAGCTGCTGCAGAATGATGATCACTCCGATGCCGCTCATGAAGCCCGAGAGTACGGGATAGGGAATGTAGCGGACATACTTGCCAATGCGGATGAGTCCGAAGAGCACCTGAAACAGGCCACAGAAGATGCCGGCAAGCGACATGGAGAGAAGGACGGCGGAGATGTTGCCCTGCGAACTGGCCCATGCTCCACTCACAATGGAGGCCGTAATGACGGTCATCGGTCCCGTAGGGCCAGAGATCTGGGAGTGGGTGCCACCAAAGAGGGCAGCGAAGAAACCAAGCAGGGTGGCACCGACGAGTCCGGCCAAGGCTCCCATGCTGGAAGCCTCAGGACTGTCAATACCGCCAAATGCTTGAATACCGAATGCCAGTGCGAGCGGAAGTGCCACGATACCGGCTGTGATGCCACCGAAGACATCACCTTTAATGTTGTTTGTCTCGATAAAAGCCATGATAGGGCTAGTAATCCAAATGTAATTAAAAAATGCTAATAAGTACTCTACTATATTACGGAGTGCAAAGGTACGACTTTTTTTTGACATAGGGGAAAGATTGGCAAGGAATCCCCATTTACCGTAATATGGGTAGGTTTTTCCGTAATATATGCTTTGCTTGATTGGCACGATTTTTGTACTTTTGCAAACGATAAGGCCCTGGCTGCGCCTTCCCACAGTATGGGAGGTATGCAGCAGGAGTTTTCCCAAAACCAAAACAAGAAAAAGAGAAAACGACAAAAGACCTATGGAAACGATAAAGGATCAGAAGTTTGGCGGCGAGCGTCCGCTCTTCGGTGTCCACGACGTGCGCCTGGAGGACATAGAGATTGTCGATGGCGAGTCAGGCATCAAGTGTTGCAAGCAGGTGGAATGCCACAACTCCAAGTTCTACGGCAAGTACCCGTGGTGGCATGTGGATGGAAGCCTCATCACGAATTGCTATTTTGCCCCCGGATCACGATCAGCCATCTGGTATAGCGACGACATGGTGATGAGAGACTGTGTCATCGACGGCCCGAAGTTTTTCCGCGAGATGAAGAACGTAACGCTGGAGAATGTCAAGATAACCGATGCCGACGAGACGTTTTGGCGCATCGACGGCCTGAAGATCAAGAATGTGGAACTGCACCAAGGCACCTACCCGTTCATGTTCTCAAAGAACATCTATGTGGATGGACTGGTGAGCGATGCGAAATATGTGTTCCAATACTGTCAGAACGTGGAGATTCACCATGCGAAGATCACTACCAAGGACAGTTTTTGGGAGTGCGACAACGTCGTCATCTATGACTCCGAGCTCCATGGCGAGTATCTCGCCTGGCACAGCAAGAACATCCGGCTCGTGCGCTGCCATATCAGCGGCGAGCAACCTCTGTGTTATAGCGATGGCATCGTACTGGAAGACTGCACCTTCGACGCAGCCTGCGACCGTGCTTTCGAAGACTGCACGAATGTGGAGGCACGCATCAAGGGAACGATCACGGAGGTGAAGAATCCTATCAGCGGAAAAATCCAAGCCGACAACATTGGTCGCTTGACGATGGACCAGTTTGCCAAAGGACACGTCGCCAGCACTTCGGACGACAACAACACATTAACTTTCGAGCCCAACCGATGATAGACCAGACCTTCTTCGACCAACCCGTGAAACGGCGCGGCACAGACTGCGTCAAATGGGACGCAATGCCTGCGGACGATGTGATACCGATGTGGGTGGCAGATATGGACTTTGCCGTCGCTCCTGCCATCCAACAGGCCATCAAGGATCGGGCCGCACACCCAGTCTTCGGTTATACGCTCGTACCAGACAGCTACTACGAGTCGGTCATCCAGTGGTTCAAACGTCGCCACGGATGGACGATCGAGCGCGACTGGATCCTTTACACGACGGGTGTGGTGCCTGCCGCATCGGCCACCATCAAGGCCTTGACACTTCCCGGCGAGAAAGTGCTCGTCCAGACGCCAGCCTACAACTGCTTCTTCTCCAGCATACGCAATCAGGGATGCGAGATTCTGGAGACCCGCCTTTTGCGCGAGGGCGACCGTTTCAAGATGGACTTCGACGACTTCGAGCGCAAGTGTGCCGACGAAAAGACCACCGTCTTCCTGCTCTGCAACCCACAGAATCCGACGGGCAGGGTGTGGACGCGCGAGGAACTGGAGCGAATGAACAAGATCTGCCTACGCCACCACGTCGTGGTAGTGAGTGACGAGATACACAACGAACTGGTCATGCCCGGCTACTCCTACACGCCGTTTGCCAGCGTGAGCGAAGCATGTCTCGACAACAGCATCACCCTGACCTCGCCGTCGAAGAGCTTCAACATCGCAGGACTGCAAATGGCTCATATCGTCACAAAGAACGAGGAGTGGCGGAGGCGTATAGAGCGGGTCGTCAACATCTTTGAGATTTGTGACGTCAATCCTTTTGCGCCCGTGGCCATTCAGGCCGCCTACAACGAAAGCGAAGACTGGATCGACGCGTTGAACCTCTACATCCACGACAACTTCGAAGTGCTGCGGGCATTCTGCCGTGAGCACATGCCAAAATGGCAGGTGATGCACAACGAGGGCACCTATCTCGCATGGGTAGATATCAGCCAAACGGGATTGAGCGCAGACTCCCTGGCACAGGAGATCATGGAGCGGGCGCACGTCAAGGTCAATAGTGGCACGCTCTATGGCAGCGTTTCGGGCGAGGGCTACCTTCGCATCAACCTTGCCTGCCCCCGATCTCTCCTCGAAGAGGCGCTGCGCAGAATAGGCGAGCACTTCTGAGAAGACCATCTCCCCAACATACGCTTCCCCCAGAAAGGAAGAGACATTAATTAAAGCAAGGCGTTGCCCGCGCATCCTATTCTCTATATAAGGAACGCGCGAGCAACGCCTTGTAGTTGATATCGGTGTACGCAAATACTATATTGTACGCAAGTACTATTTCTGAGCGAAGCGCTCGGCCTGCTCCTGGATGAGCGCGGCGTCATCAAAGTAGTTGATGCGCATGGCCTCGCGCACTTCATCCATCGTCTTGGCAGCCACCTCGCGGGCAGCATCAGATCCCTTGCGAAGAATGTTGTAGATCTCTGGAATGTCCTGCTCAAACTCATGGCGGCGCTTGCGGATCGGCTCCAGCATGCGCTCCAGCACCTTGTTGAGCATCTTCTTACACTTCATGTCGCCAATGCCACCTGCCGTATAGGCTGCCTTCAACTCGTCGAGGCAGCTGAACTCGGGCCAGAATTCTGCGAAGTCAGCATCGGTGGAGAAAGCATCGAGATAGGTAAAGACGGCATTTCCCTCCACATGGCCTGGATCGCTGACATTCAGGTGGGTCGGGTCGGTGTACATGGTCTTCACCTTCTTCCACACCGTATCTTTGTCATCGGAGAGATAGATGCAGTTGCCGAGGCTCTTGCTCATCTTCTCCTTGCCATCCGTTCCAGGCAGGCGGCGTGCCGTCTGGTTCTCGGGCAACATGATTTCTGGCTCGGGAAAGACGGGGGCATAGATCTGGTTGAAGCGACGGACCAACTCGCGTGTCACCTCAAGCATCGGCTCCTGGTCCTCGCCGGCAGGCACGACAGTGGTCTTGAAGCCCATGATATCGGCAGCTTGCGACACAGGGTAGCAGAAGAAGCCAAGGGGAATATTGGCCTCGAAATTGCGCATCTTGATCTCAGTCTTCACCGTCGGGTTGCGCTGTACGCGCGAGACGCTGATGAGATTCATCAGATAGGTAGTCAGCTCCGCCAGTTCGGGAATGCAGCTCTGGATATAGAGCGTACACTTCTCTGGATCGAGACCAGCAGAGAGATAGTCCAGTGCGACCTCGATGATGTTCTGACGAATCTTCTCTGGGTTGTCGGCATTGTCTGTCAAAGCCTGCACGTCGGCCATGAAGACGAACATACGGTCATAGTCGCCCGCATTCTGAAGTTCCACGCGACGACGCAAACTACCGACATAGTGTCCCAAATGGAGCTTGCCAGTGGGGCGGTCGCCCGTCAAAATAATCTTTCCCATTCTATCTTTGTTTTGTTTGAATTCGAAGTTTTGGCAGCGGTCATCCGCTTTGAGGATGCAAAAATACGACTTTTATTTGGAGAAAGGGCGAAATCGCCGTACTTTTGCACGAAAAACAATACAAAGACATGGAGAGAAATTTATTTCGGTTTGAGGTTTGCGCCAATGGCGTAGAGAGTTGCCTGGCTGCCCAGGCTGGGGGCGCGGACCGTGTGGAACTGTGCGCGGGAATACCCGAAGGGGGCACAACGCCGTCGTATGGCGAGATCATGGTGGCGCGTCGGGTGCTGACGACGACACGCCTGCACGTCATCATCCGTCCGCGCGGTGGCGACTTCCTCTACACACCATTGGAACTGGAGCGCATGGAGGCCGACATAGAGGTGGCACGCCAACTTGGGGCCGACGGCGTAGTAATCGGATGCTTACACGAAGACGGGACCATCGACATGGAGGCCAACCGCCGTCTGGTCGAGAAAGCACAGGGGATGTCCCTGACCTTCCATCGGGCCTTCGACCGCTGCTGCAATCCTTTCGAGGCTTTGGAGCAACTGATCGACTTAGGCTTCGACCGCATCCTCACCTCCGGCCAGCAACCGAAGGCCATCGAAGGTGCTCCCCTACTGCAAAAGCTCCACCAGCAAGCCGCTGGGCGCATCATCCTTTTGGCGGGTTGTGGCGTGAACGAGCAGAACATCCGCAGCCTCTACGATCAGACGGACATCAAGGAATACCACTTCTCTGCCCGCGAGCCGATGAAAAGCAAAATGAAATACAGCAATCCCGAGGTCTTCATGGGAGACCCCAACGCCGACGAAGACACCTTGCTCTACA